>ERZ780139.3002-NODE-3002-length-11736-cov-15.099307_pt1 | contig 11736 bp, 9 predicted proteins | sample MGYA00511476_ERZ780139 | MGnify/ENA primary metagenome ERZ780139 (study PRJEB29588, sample SAMEA2158190) | human gut metagenome | biome: human gut; feature: human-associated habitat; material: faeces | place: Denmark | collected 2008/2010 ... | reverse complement strand
TGGTGGCCTTTATGCGCAACCGCGAGGCCTACCGCATCCACCGCAGCGAGTCCTTCGACTGGGGCGAGACGTGGAGCGAGCCGGTGGCTACTCCGTTGCCCAACAACAATTCCAGCATCAGCGCCCTTAAACTGCAGAGCGGCCGCATTGCAATCGCCTACAACCCCACCTGCACCCCGACCCCTCAGCCGGGCAAAGCTGCATGGCCCGGCCTGCGCTGCCCGGTGGCTGTGGCCCTCTCTGAGGACGGCGGCAAGACCTTCCCGATGATCCGCTGGATGGAGCGCGGCGAGGGCTTCATGGGGGACGAGAATAAGACCAATAATAAGCAGTACGAGTATCCCTACCTGATGCAGAGCCGCGATGGTGCCATGCACTTGACCTACGCGGCCCGCACCCGTCAGGGCATCAAATACATCCGCTTCCGTGAAGAAGATGTCATGGGCGCGAAGCGCGAGACGGTGGGGCTGTACAACCCCACCGCCGCCCAGACCCGCTGATTTTTTGAAGGAGGAAATTTGTTATGCTGACCCAGTACAATCTGAAGATGCCGCACGCAGTTTACGGCGGCGAGAACGCAATGGACAACATCACCGCCATCATCAAGGCCCGTGGTGCAAAGAAGGTGGCAATGTTCACCGACAAGGGCATTGAGGGCGCCGGCCTGTTCGCCCTGCCCGAGGAGGCTGTGAAGGCTTCCGGCGCAGAGTATTATGTTCTGGACGAGCTGCCTCCCGAACCCAGCTACATGGCTGTCCAGAAGCTGGTGGATGAGTTCAAGACTTCCGGCGCCGACCTCATCGTGGCCTGCGGCGGCGGCTCCGTCATGGACGCAGCCAAGCTGGCAAGCGTGCTGGTGACCGATGACTACGGCGTCAAGGAGCTGCTGGACAACCCCGGTATGGCTCAGAAGTGCGTCCCCATCGTCCTCATCCCCACCACCGCCGGCACCGGCGCTGAGGTCACTCCCAACGCCATCGTCGCTGTCCCCGAGAAGGAGCTGAAGGTCGGCATCGTCAACGAGAACATGATCGCGGACTACGTCATCCTCGACGCCCGTATGATCAAGAACCTGCCCCGCAAGATCGCAGCTGCTACCGGCGTTGATGCTCTGGCACACTGCATCGAGTGCTTCACCAGCAACAAGGCCAACCCCTTCAGTGACCTGTACGCTCTGGAGGGCCTCGACCTCATCCTGAACAACATTGAGAAAGCCTGCGATGACCCCGATGCCATGGCCGAGAAGAACCGGATGCAGATCGCAGCTTACTACGGCGGTCTGGCCATCACCGCTTCCGGCACCACCGCAGTCCACGCTCTGAGCTATCCTCTGGGCGGTAAGTACCACATCGCACACGGTGTTTCCAACGCCATCCTGCTGGCTCCTGTCATGCGCTTCAACAGCGAGCATCCGGCTGTCAAGGAGCGTCTGGCTGTGGCTTATGACCGCTGCTGCCACGAGAACAAGACCTGCACCACCGTGGACGAGAAGGCTGCATGGATGATCGCCCGCCTCGAAGCGATCGTCAAGCATCTGGACATCCCCACCAGCCTGAAGGAGTTCGGCGTCCCCGCTGAGGACCTCGAGGGTCTGGTCGAGTCCGGTATGCAGGTGCAGCGTCTGCTGGTGAACAATATGCGCCCCGTCACCGCTGACGACGCCCGCAAACTGTATCAGGAGATCATGTAATAGAAAAGGAGAACACGTTATGAAGACCAGCGACATCAAAGGCATTATCCCTCCGGTAATCACCCCGATGAACAACGATGACGAGCAGACCGTCAACCACGAGGCTCTGCGTCAGCAGGTCGAGCGTCTGCTGGCAGGCGGCGTCCACGGCATGTTCCCTCTGGGCACCAACGGCGAGGCTTACGCCCTCTCTTTTAAGGAGAAGGAAGAGATCCTGGCTACCGTCATCGACCAGGTCAAGGGCCGCGTCCCCGTTTACGCAGGCACCGGCTGCATCACCACCGCCGAGACCATCCGCATGAGCAGGCGCGCCGAGGAGATGGGCGCAGATGCCCTGTCCATCATTACCCCCAGCTTCGCGCTGGCCTCCCAGAAGGAGCTGTACGACCACTATGTGGCCGTGGCAAAGCAGGTCAACATCCCCATCATCCTCTACAACATCCCGCCCCGCACCGGCAACAAGCTCCTGCCCGAGACCGTGCAGGCCCTCTGCCGTGACGTGGACGTCATCGTCGGCGCAAAGGATTCCAGCGGCGACATCGAGAACCTGAAAGCTTACATCCGCCTGACCCGTGAGCTGGACAAGGATGTGGCCATCCTCGCCGGCAACGACGGCGCGATCCTGACCTGCCTGAAAGAGGGCGGTGCAGGCGGCATTGCCGGTCGCGCCAACATCTGGCCGGCTACGGTTGCGTCCATCTATGACCGCTTTGTTGCAGGCGATCCGGAGGGCGCACAGGCGGCGCAGGATGCGATTGCGATTCTGCAGCAGACCTTCAAGTACGGCAACCCCAACACCATCATTAAGACAGCTGTGGCGCTGCAGGGGCGCAATGTCGGCAAGTGCCGCGCGCCGTTCAACTATGTGCCCGAGGAGGGTCTGGAGGCCATCCGGAAAGTGTTGGCCGACAACGCCGCCAAGGGCTGGAACTGATACGCGAGAGGAGATGTTCTTATGAGTGAAAAGCCTATTGTCGGCATTACGATGGGCGACCCCGCGGGCAACGGTCCGGAGATTACCGTCAAGGCGCTGAGCCACGCCGATATTTACGACCGCTGCCGCCCCCTTGTGGTGGGTGATGCAAAAATGATCGAGCAGGCAACCCAATTTGTTGGCCATCCCGAGATTGCCATCCACCGCTGTGAGAAAGTCAGCGATGCCAAATTCACCCCCGGCACCATCGATGTGCTGCATCTGGAGTTGATCCCCGATGTCAGGACATTCCCCATCGGTCAGGTCAGCGTCGAGGGCGGCAATGCGGCGTTCCAGTGCGTCAAAAAGGTCATTGAGCTGGCGCTGTCCGGTGAGGTGGACGCCACCTGCACCAACGCCCTGAACAAGGAAGCCATGAACAGGGCGCTGGAATATTACCACGGCGAAAAATCCGATGGCTACACACACTTTGACGGTCATACCGAGATTTACGCCACCTACACCCACACCAAGAAATACACGATGATGCTGGCCCACCACGACCTGCGCGTTGTGCATGTGTCCACCCATGTTTCGCTGCGCGAAGCCTGTGACCGTGTCAAGAAGGATCGCGTGCTGGAAGTTATTGAGATCGCCGACAAGGCCTGCAAGGATATGGGCATTGCCGAGCCGAAGATCGCTGTGGCCGGTCTGAACCCCCACTGCGGCGAAAACGGTCTGTTCGGCACGGAGGAAATCGAGGAGATCAAGCCTGCCATTGAGACCGCCAAGGCCGAGGGCATCAACGCGATCGGCCCCATCCCGCCGGACAGCGTTTTCTCCGAGGCGCTGGGCGGCTGGTACGACATCGTCGTCTGTATGTACCACGATCAGGGGCATATTCCCCTCAAGACTGTCGGCTTCGTCTATGACCGTGAAAAGCAGGCGTGGAAAGCCGTTGAGGGCGTCAATGTCACGCTGGGGCTGCCCATCATCCGCACCAGTGTCGATCACGGCACAGGCTTTGCGCTGGCCGGAAAAGGCACCAGCAATGAGCTGAGCCTTGTCAACGCCATTGACTACGCCATTAAGATGACGAACGGTCGCAAATAAACCCTAGGATTGCAATTACACACCGAAAGCCGGCGTTTTTATAGGCGTTTCAAATTTACACGGACGGGTTTCTTTTTGCTTGTGTAATGTTTAGAATTGAAACGCTTTTTGAACGCGATTCACAAAAAATCAATTTAATGTTTCTGATTAGAACGGATTTGAACACTGACTCGATTGTTGCCGACCCGCGCAAACAGTATACTTGTAACTAAGATAAACACGGTAATTGTGTTTGCGGCGAAATACGCAGGGAAGGGAGGATCGAGTTGGAGAGGAGGCGGAGCTCTACCTCCGCCGAGAAAAATTCCCGGAATCCGTTAAAAAGATAGGAGAAATGAAAAATGACATTGCAAATGGGGATCGCACTTGCGATCGTAATTTTAATGATCGTTATGATCATGTCGGACAAGTTCTCATTCAGTGCACCGGCACTGCTGGCTTGCTGCCTGCTGGTCGTTACCGGTATTTCTACGATTGAAGATGCCTTTGCAGGCTTTGTTGACAAGAATGTTATCATGGTTGCGGGCTTTATGGCGGTTATGGCCGGCGTACAAAAAACCAGTCTGATGGGCAATATCAAGCACATCATGGCAAAGCTGGCTACCAAAGGCGGCTTTTTGGCTTACGCGATGATCATTATCGTGGTTATGCTTGGAACCAGTCTTCTGGGCGGCGGCAATACCGGCTACTATGTTATGATCCTGACCATCCTTGCCAGCATCCCTTACAGCGAGAAGCTGCCTGCTTCCAAACTGATGATGCCCGGCGGCTTTGCTACAGGCCGTGCACTGATCCCTATCAACTGCGCATTCTTCTTGGGTCTTGCAAGCTCTCTGCTGGATGGAACGGAGTATGCAGCTGATATTACCGTGACACGCTTTGCCGGTATGTCTTTCTTCATGAGCCTGTTCTTCCTCATTTGGTGCCTGATCGCCTACAAATTCTTGCCTAACCATGACATCGGCAGCGGCGATGCTGCTGCGGAAGAAGCTGCGACCCCCGCAGCACCCACGATGCCCAAGTGGAAAGAAAACTGCACATATGTTTCTTTTGCGGTTTCCATCATCGGCATGGTCTTTGCCGGCAACATCGGTGAGGTTGCGTACATTCTGCCCTGCCTGCTGGCCGGTTTCCTCTGCCTGATCGGTGTGTATGATTTCAAGGAGCTGCGCGCCAATGTTTTCAGCCCGCTGATCCTTATGATGGCTGCCGTTATCGGCGTTGCCAATGCACTGGCATCCACCGGCTTTACCGCGATGGTTGGCGAAGGTGTTGCCAGCCTGATGGGCGGCAATGTGAACTACTTTGTCTTGATTTTGGTCTTCTGCCTGCTGACCAGCGCCTGTTCTACCCTGACCGGCGCTTCCATCGGTTCACTGTTCGTATTTGCGCCTATCGCCATTGCAACCTGCACCAGTCTTGGCATCAACCCGGCAGGCGTTGCGGCGGCTGTGACCGCAGCTGCTTGGGGCGGCGGCTTCCTGCCGATTGATGGTTTGCCGGCTGTGATCCTCGGCATGGGCAAATACAAGATGTCTCAATTCTTCAAGTTTGCAATCCCGATGTATCTGCTTCAGATCCTCGGTCTGGCTGTCGGCGCGGTCATCATGTTCCCCGTCTGATAACCGATAACAAGGCCGCGCAGCATATCCGAAGGGCCGCGCGGCCTTTCCTTTATACAGAGAGGCTTTAGCTATGAATGATTCGATGAATCCACTTGTCCAATTTTCTCCGCAGGCCGGGCATATCGTCTTGGAGACCGTGCCAGGATTGACCAATACAAAATTGGAGCAGGAAAACGATGTCCATGCCGCCAACGGCGCAGATCGTTCTATGTACTGTTATGCGCCCCAAAGCGGATGCCCCGACCCCAAGCAGACACAGGTGGTTATGGTGCTGCGCAACGGCACGGACGCGGCTTCCGCAGAAGAGTGCATGAAGCGTCTGGGGCTGGATACGCTGGCTGAAGAAGAACACTTCCTGCTGCTGTTCCCGAATCAGCAGATGGGCGGCTGGAATTACGCGCAGGATCCGGCACGAGACAATGACATGGATTATCTGGTGCGCTGCTTCGGTGCGCTGCGCGGCAGCAAGCTGGGCGTGAACGGCTTCAACGGTATGATCTTCTATATCGCTGATTCCCCGGAAGCCTCCGCCATGCTGACAACGCTGGCAGCCCTGCGCCCGCTGAATGTGCCGGCTATGATGGTTTCCCACCTGCCGGACGGCTATGCGTTGCCGGACGGTGCATTGAATGTGGAAACTGCCGCATGGAGCAGTGACCCGCTGGCGACTGCGTATCTGATGCATGCGAACGGCGAAACAAGTCGGGAGCCGGAGCACGACGGCATTGTTACGCACTACGGCAAGAACCCCGAGTGCCGTTTGGTCACCACGGAATGTCCCACGGATGCGGAATCTGTGCGGCTGGCGTGGGAGTATCTGTTCAGCCGTTCCCGCCGGTGGCAGAACGATGTATACGGCCATTACCAGCACCGCATAGCCTTTACCGAGCGCGGCGTTGTCGCACATGTAAGCGACAAAAGTCTGGGCGTAAACGATAACTACCCCCACACATGGTATGAATACATCCCGCCGCAGCTGCGGAACAGCACCGAAAAGGTGCCGCTGGTGTTCTATTTCCACGGTGTAAACTGTGTGCCACTGTACGGTGCCGAGCAAAGCAACTGGATGGATGTGGCGGACCGCGAAAACCTGATTGTGGTATTCCCTGCCCCGGCACGCAGCAAATGCTGGAATATTTTTGATCTGCCGGTTTTGCCCAGCGATATGGATTTTGTGCTGGCACTGGTCGAGCATATGAACCAGGTTCATCCCATCGACGAAAGCCGCATTTATGTCAGCGGCTTCTCCATGGGCGGCGCTATGACCCATGCGCTGGCAAGCACCTATCCCGAAATTTTTGCAGCGGCAGCCCCCTGCAACGCTTTTGCTACCTTCTTTATGGATGCAGACCCCGCCAAGATGCTGCAGGGCTTCATCCGCGATGTGCCGCCGGAAAAGCTGGGACATGTCTGCATCTCGGCAGAACATGCCAAGGAAAAGAAGGCAAAACGCGATTTGCTGATGCCGGTTATCCAGAATGCCGGTGCGGTGGATAACCTGATGATGAGCTGGCCGGTACCGGCAGATTCCGAAGGAATGGCAGCCAAATCCCTTGCGTGGTGGAAAAATTTTGACCACATCCCGCAGGAACCCATGTTTGACGAAAAAAGCGAAACCGGCTTGGCTGCCGATGAGACGACACATAAGGGAAATGGACGCTACACGGTGCAGAGCTGGTACAATAAAGCAGTCTCCCCGGATGTACCGCTGCTGAAACTGACGGTTGCCGCCAATATGCCTCATGCCATTGACCCTGTGCAGATCGAGTGGGGATGGGAGTTTATGCGCCATTTCTCCCGCGGCAAAGACGGAGAACTGATCGTAACAAAGTAAAAAGGAGTCCGGCACAATGGTATATACCTATACATCGACCCGCGCTGACTATGACCCGGCGAAGCTGTTTATTGTCTGCCCGCCGTCCGGTCAGGCTGCTGCAGAGCCGGAGGCCGCAGCCTTTGCAGAAGCCTCCGGCTGGAAGGCTCTGACCGAATGGGAAGGCGGCATCCTGATGATCCCGGTGGTGCCGGACGGCTGGAAAGCAGAAACCGTTGATCTGCCGGCCAAGTTATATGATTCCCTGCGCAACAGCTTTGCAACCCGCAATGGCCGCAGTCTGTTTGCCCGGGGCGGCAAGCTGTGGTGCTGGGAAACGATGGTCTATCTGGTCGGCTATGAGGACGGAGCTGTCTTTGCAGGCAGCTGCGCAGTAGCGCATCCCAACCGCTTTGCCGCGGTGACACTGGTAGGTGGTGTGCCGGATGATTATACGCGTGCCGCGCAGCCCAGTGACCATTGGATGGTGCGAACCGTCAGCAGCAACTACCATAAAAATAACAATGAAATTGCAAGCTGTGTTTGGCTGCTGGGTACGCCCGACCTGCAGGCTCGGCAGGCAGTGGCCTATTTCACGGCAGCGGCCGGAACCAACGCTACAGAGCAGACAACCCTTGGCGGCATTGCTGCAAAGAGGCTGTACAACACAAATGCTCCGGCGCAGCAGGTGCTGCTTTCCGAAAAAGTACCGGTATCCGGTTTGGCTTTGACCTGTGCGATTTACTCTGGGCTGTTTGAACACGTTATTCGCTGGAAAGATGGTCCGGACGGAACACTGCGCTTCCACCCCACGCGCACGGAATATTACGGTGACGGAGAGTACCAGATCAGCTCGGTCTGTATTGCTACACTGGATTATCCTTATGGTGTGCGTCTGCCAAAAGGTATGACGAAAGCTGAGGCCACCGGGCTTCCGTTGGTATACAGCGTACATGGCCGCGGGGAACCGGCGTGGATGTTCTGCGCCAAAAATGGATGGGATGTCTTGCAGGATGAAACGCGCGATTTTGTACTTGTTGTACCGGATTCCCCGGGCAATATCTGGCAGCTGGAACGCGATGCCGATGCTTTTGCCGCCATGACGGAGAAAATCTGTGCAGAGTATGCGTTGGACAGAAGCCGTGTTTATTTGACCGGGTTCTCCAATGGCGGCTCCATCACACGGGAGGTGGGCACGACCCATCCAAACTGGTTTGCTGCTATTTCGCCGTGGAATGGGCCGGTCCTGCCCGGCGGCGGTCTGATGGCCGATACGGCGATTGCACCGACTTTGGCAGAAAGCGGCTGTGAGCTGCCGTATTGGGTCTGCGTAGGTGACAGCGATGGCGCGACTGCAGGCCGCAGCATGGAGGAGCAGCTGACACCGATCCTGCGGGTCAACGGCTGCCCTGCTGTGCCGGATGCCGCGCAGGACGGCGGTTACCGCCCCGATGCCCTGCGCACAGCGGAAAATTACTACACGCCAGAAAAAGGCTACACAGACGGTGAGCGGCTGTGTACCCGCATTTATCAGGCGGCGGATGGTACGCCGCGTATCGGCTATACAGTGATGAAGAACATGCCGCACGGCGCAATCCCTGATCAGAGCCGTGCTGCGTGGGACTTCATACGGCATTTCAGCCGCCCGCAGGGCAGCAAGGCTGTTGTGTACAAGCCGTAATTTGTTTCGCCATTCACTTTCTCCCATAAAAGCATTCAGCATACAAGACCGGGGGCGCGTGCGTCCTCGGTTTTGTATAAGGGAGTATTTGTGCAGTAAAAATTCGAGGAGGAAAAGTATGTTCGTTCCCGTTTTGCTCTTTATCGTCGGTCTGCTGTTTTTAATTAAAGGCGGCGACTGGTTCGTAGACGGTGCGTCCGCGCTGGCGCGGCGCTTCCACCTGCCGGAGCTGCTGATCGGTGCAACGGTCGTTTCCATCGGCACAACGCTGCCGGAGGTCATGGTCTCCACAATGTCGGCTGTGTCCGGTCACGGCGAAATCGCCTACGGCAACGCCATCGGCTCGGTCATCTGCAACGCGGCGCTGATTGCGGCTATTACCATCGCCGTGCGCCCCGGCAAGGTAGACCCCAAGACACTGAAAACGCCGGTTCTCTTCTTCTTTGCAGCAGCGGCCATCTACTGCATTGCAGCCTATGGTTTTGGCAAATTTACCCGCCCGATGGGCATTCTCATGCTGACCGTGTTTGTGGCTTACATGGTCGTCAATGTCATGCAGATGAAAAATTCCCCCACAGAAGTACAGACCGCGGAGGAAGAACTGATGCCGCTGCCAAAAACGCTGATTCTGTTGGTTGTCGGCGCAGTGGCTATCGCCATCGGTGCAAACCTGTTGGTAGACAATGGCACCCTGATCGCACAGTCGCTGGGCGTGCCTGAAAGCGTCATCGCCCTGACCTTCGTTGCGCTGGGTACCTCTCTGCCGGAGCTTGTCACGGCAATTACTTCGCTGATCAAGGGTCATAGCGATTTGTCTGTCGGCAATGTCGTCGGCGCGAATGTCTTTAACCTTGTGCTGGTCAGCGGTGTTTCTGTCACGCTGGCGCCGTTCACGATTCCGCAGAGCAATACGCTGTTCGGGATAAACTCCAGTCTGGTGCTGGATCTGCCGGTCATGCTGCTGGTCATGCTCATCATGACGATGCCGGCTTTGGCCAAAGGCAGGATGAATCGCGCGCAGGGAATCATTCTGCTGGCTATCTATGCGGCTTTCTGCGTGATCCAGTTTGTGATGTGAGAAGAAGGAGCAAAGCTATGAAGCACCAGACACAAAAAATTACAGAGCATGTGATGCGCCTGTGGCGTGATGCACAGCAAAACGGGTATTTAATCACCGGAAAAAGCCGTGCAGCGCTTATAACCAAGGATGGGTCAGAAGCAGACAAACAGCTGAAATCCGTATGGGAACTGACCGATAAACCGGTGACCGTGCTTTTAAGCGATGGCCGCCTTGGCAGCAGCGGCGCAGGGGCCGATGCGGAATTGTGCGGTGCTGCCTTAAGAACAGCTTTTTATACGGCACTGCCGGAGCAGTGCCGCTTTTGCTTTTGTGAGCAGATAGAAATTGCGCTATAATAAAAGTAAAGAAAGGAAATGATCATGCCAATCGGAGTGTTTACAAACTGTGCCGCGGTGCTGCTGGGCGGCGTGCTGGGTACGCTGCTGGGCAAGGTGCTGCCAGAAACATTGAAAGAACATCTGCCCACGATGTTCGGGCTGTGTTCCATTGGCATCGGTGTCAACTCGGTCATCAAGGCGTCGGGCATGACGGCGGTGGTACTGGCGATTCTGCTGGGGTTCACCATCGGTCACCTGCTGCATCTGGAATTTTGGACGAGCCGCTTTTTCCATAAGCTCGTCAAGGTCATGCACCTCGGTGGTGATGACATCGATATGGAGTTCTACATCACGGCGGTGGCGCTGTTCTGCTGCAGCGGCTTTGGCTGGTACAGCACCCTGACCGAGGGCATTACCGGCGACCCCGGTCTGCTCATGTCCAAGGCCGTGCTAGACGGCTTCACCGCGCTGATCTTTTCGTCCACCCTGGGCGCGGCCATCTGCGCCATTCCGCTGCCCCAGTGCGCAATTCTGCTGCTGGTGTTTCTGGCCGGGCGCGGTCTGTCCGGTGTGCTGACGCCCACGATGTTCGCCGACCTCTCCGCCTGCGGCGGAATCCTGACCATGGCCGCCGGCTTCCGTGTCTCCCGCATCAAGTCCGTACCTCTGGTGGATCTGATGCCCGCCCTGATTTTAGTTATGCCGTTCAGTATGCTCTGGACGGCGCTGATGGGATAAGTAAATTATACCGCATTGGCTTGGACGGGTGCAATCGTAAGTTGTACTCTCCGGTGTTAAGTTGTACGCATCGCAGTAAGACCACGATGGGAAAAATCCAACTTTTTGCGGTTTTCCTGATAGGATACGATAGTATCTTAGTATTTTATTTATTTAGTTATTTATTTGTGTTGGATTTACCTGTACAGGGAAATCCCATCTAGGTAAATGCCGTTGCGGTAAAATAAAAATCCCCGGAAAGCGGGGATTTTAGGGCAATATTTGGCTGGACGGGCACCGCGCCGACGCAGTGCAAACGTGCCCAAACAGAGGCATTTCTCGCGGCGACAGGGGCGGTGTGCGGGGATGATGTAGAGTTGGCTTGCGTACAACTTCTGTATAAAGAGTAAAACTTCATTATTGGTTCGTGGGGCGTTTCCTGTGTAAGAACCCTGTGATGAGGGTATTCGTATTCCTCAATGAGATCAAAGCTGCGCATTTATTTGAGCGGTGCGGATAAGAATTTATCTCACCGATTTGCCCCCAAAACTGCCCCCAAAAGGGTTTGGGACGGGTCAGCACCGTATGGCATTCTTTTGTACACATGGGACAAAACCCGTTCCGAGCCTTGGTACGCAATACCACCAAACCTAACAAAACAACATTCCAACGCATAAACTTTGAATTTCTCATAACCCGGAGGTCGCAGGTTCAAGTCCTGTCCCCGCAACCAACAAAAGCTCGTTGAAACGACAAGTTTCAACGAGCTTTTTTCTACATTATGGC
>ERZ780139.3000-NODE-3000-length-11750-cov-11.829414_pt1 | contig 11750 bp, 10 predicted proteins | sample MGYA00511476_ERZ780139 | MGnify/ENA primary metagenome ERZ780139 (study PRJEB29588, sample SAMEA2158190) | human gut metagenome | biome: human gut; feature: human-associated habitat; material: faeces | place: Denmark | collected 2008/2010 ... | reverse complement strand
TGTCGGTTGCCGTTGCAACTGCCCGCCGGATTTTCTTTTCTTTTAAGAAATTCAATAACTCAACAGCTCCTCTTTTTATCTCAATACCGTTCTTTGCAAGATATTCCTCCATCAATTCCTTCCGGTAAGCCCGGATAGCCGGATAGTCAAGATTCTCATCTGCAAACATTTCCTTTAAATGCGTCGGTGCAAAGGGTTGTCCTAAGGAACGCATGGACAATGCCTGCTCATCACTCATTTCAAAATGCGCCATTGCCTTAGGCCAGCAGATTCTATAGTATTTCTCTGTATCAATGAGTGTTCCGTCCATATCAAATAAAACTGCTTTTATCATATTACATTTTCTTCCTGCCTTTTTCATTGACTAATTTGCCATACCCACTACCACAGTTACCGAAAAAAGATTTTCTTCCTGTTTCAGAAAAACATCCCCGTTCATTTTATGCATCAGCTTTCTGCATATATAGAGCCCCAGTCCGCTTCCTTCCTGGCTTCCTGCATTGGAGCCACGATAGAAGCTGTCAAAAAGGTGCGGAAGTTCTTCTGCCGGAAGAACTTCTCCTGTATTTTCCACGGTAATCAGCACACAGTCTTCTTCTTTCGAAATTGATATACCAATTTTTTTGTCACTACCATATTTTATAGCATTTTCTATGATATTCTGCAATACTTCCAGCAAACGTTCTGTATCTGCTTTCACCAGAAAATTCTGATACTCCCCCATGTTAAACCCTATATGAAGCTGTGAAAGTTTATCTTTATAGTATACTGTATCTCAACAGACATTTCCGATGGCATGCCTTCTTCCGTAAGTTCTTCTGCCAGGTCATCTAATTCTTTTGCCAAATCAGCCCGGGTCTTTCCTGCCATATTCCCCATTGCCTGTGATACATCTGATATGTAGACATCACTTTCTTTTCCAAATGTCGTAATCAGATTCTTACTTTTCATGGTATCTGTTGTAATAACCACTCCCAGCATAAAAACGGAACAGAGGAAAAAGGACAATATAATCGTAAGGAACCGTCTTGGACTGCTTAAAATATCATTGACTGCCAGATACCAGGTACTGTTAAAACGGCTTTTTCCCAGCCGGTAAATGGATTTCTTTTTAAAGCGTTCTCCGGACTGACCGTTTCGAATAGCATCCACCGGTGTCAGCTTCTTTACTTTTCCGGTACACCGGTATGCAAACCAGATGGTAACTGCAATAACAATGACTGCGCCCATGAAATTTACCGTAATGGCATGACTGTTTCCCAACATCATATTTTCTGTCACAGACTGCAGAAGCATATTGCCAAATGGGATGCTTGCCAGGAATCCAATTGCTGCTCCCACAACAGCCAGCATCAGATATTTTACAAGATAAAGGCTTCGTATCTTAAAGTCCGTAATTCCGATGGCTTTCATAACACCGATTTCCCGGTATTCCTCTGTCACCGTAAAAGTAATTGTAAATTTCAACACTGCAAAGGATACTATCATCAGGCATACACTTAAAACCAGCACCACAAATGCCCGATTCTCCAGAAAACACAATCCGAATAACCAATTCGGCAGAATCGAACACATAGCCACCCAAAACCACACTTCACGTGACCGGTTGGAAAAACAGATACGTAACGCATTGCAGACCAATCCCATGCGTCCGATTCTGAAGAAAAACGAAATTCGCCGTACGACTTTTCCGCGCACGCAATCGCAAGCATTTCCCGGTATTTCACTGTGAGCATAACCGCGGAATGAGCAGGACACGGAAGAGTTGGGTGAAGTGAAAGGTCAAGGTCAGGAGCCCGGGAGGGTTCCGGATGCGGCAACGAACCCGGTCGCCGATCTCGCTGGATGGTGACGCCGCAGCGATAATCGCACGGCCGGCTGCCAAGCCGCATTACTCCGCGCACAGAACGCGCATTTGCTTAAGGAGTACCGATTATGGCAATGTTTCCGGCTTTGATGAATGACACGATGTTCTCCGATCTGTTCGACGATCCGTTCTTCGAGGGTTGGCGCAACATGGACCGCGCAGCCGCATGCGATCCGAACATGTCCGCAGGCATGATGAGCACCGATGTGCGTGAGACCGACAAGGGCTACATGGTCGACATCGACATGCCTGGCTTCAAGAAGGACGACATTTCGCTGGACCTGCAGAACGGCTATCTGACCGTTTCCGCGCATCGCAACAGCTCGCACGAGGACAAGGACGACAACGGCCGCTGGCTGCGTCGCGAACGCTACGCCGGCTCTTGCTCTCGTAGCTTCTACGTTGGCGAGGACGTGAAGGATTCCGACATTCACGCCAGCTACAAGGACGGCACCCTGTGCCTGGAAATGCCGAAGCCCGAAGCGCAGCAGCAGGTTGAGACCAAGCATCAGATTGCGATTGAAGGCTGATTTTCCAGCTGCCGTACGTCATATTCGCACGTCGTAAGTCACGGTAATCGCTAAGCAAAGCGAAGCCGGACGCCCGTAAGTGGATGTCCGGCTTTTTTGTTTGTCCGCACGCCGCCGCCCGAAAAGCAACGCCCGTCACGGCACTTAACGCACCAAAAACACCATGATGAGAATCATCACGAATCCAACCAAATCGGTCGGTTCGAACACCGCGTCCGTCCATGCCACCGCGGAAATCGTGGCCATCACCGGTTCGCTGGTGCCGAGCATGGTGGCACGCATCGAACCGACGCGCACCACGCCGGCCATGTACAGCCAGAACGCGCCGAATGTGCCGCCGATCACGGTGAACGCCATCAGCCCCACACCCAGCCAATCCAACTGCGGCGCCGTAGCCCACGGCCGCACGAACGGCAGCAGCACAAGCCCGGAAATCAGGAACGCGATGCCATTGACGGTGAAGTTGCCCCAACGTTCGATGAGCTTGACCGGAAGAAACACCATGGCCGCCGTGGACGCCGCGTTGATAGCGCCCCAAATCAGGCCGACCAACGGCAGTTTCAGCGTGGTGAAGTCGCCGCCGGTCGCAATCAGCACGGTTCCCGCGAAGGCGAGCGCCACGCCGATGCCTTCCCGTACGCCGGGCAGTCGCCGCCCGCGCAGGCATACGACCCCCAAGACGAACAGCAGGTTCAGGCTTTGCAGCACGGTCGCGGTGCCGGAGTTGGTCCAGTTGATCGATTCGAGGTAGGCGACCTGCACCAGCAGCACGCATATGATGGCGGTGGCCAGCAGCCGCGGATATGATTTGCGATCGCGTAGCGCGCCGGTAAGCAGTTTCGGCGTCATGATGGCCGAGCAGGTGAGGAAAAGCACGCCGGCTGCCAGTTCGCGCACGCATGCGATCCACAGCGGCGAGGCATGATACGTGCCCATGAGGATTTTGGAGACGGTGGCGTTGACGCCCCACAGCACGCCGCCGCACAGGGTCATCGCAATGCCGATAATCAGGTCTTTCGGCGTGCGTTCGAACGTTTTTTCCGCCACTGCGGCTCCTTCCCCTTCACTGTTCGCTCATCGCACACCGTACACGCCGCATGTGTCTTGCAGTGGCAGCCGCTCACAGACTGTCCGCGGGCGCGCTGAGGAAATCGAGAATCTTGTTCACATACGGTCCGACCACCGTGTTCGGCATGGAGAAGATCTCGTGCAACGACTTGCCGTACCGTATTTTTTCGATTGATCCGCCGCCTTCGCGCACGCGTTCCACGAAATCGTCCTGCGGACCGTTCAGGACCCAGACGTCACGGCCCGCTTGGAACAGCAGCGTCGGAGTTTCGATCGCACCGCACATGTCCGGTTTGAGTACGGCTCGAGACAATGCCATCGCCTGATGCGCCCATTCGAAGGTGGCCGCGTTGGTCTGGCATGCCACGTCGTCGACGCGCTGCTTGTGGAACCAGCGAACGCGCGCCTCGGACGCGCCCTTATGCTCGTCGAGATCGAGTTCGGGGGAAAAATCGGTGTGACCGAATACGCGCGCTTTGCCGAATCCCAAGCCGCACAACGCGCCTGTAGCGATGCGTGCGATCCATGTCGGCATGCCGACGACGGGGGCGATCATGGGTGCGGACAGCACGGCCTTGTCGAACAGGCTCGGATAGTGTTCCATCACGGCCGCGCCGATGCCGCCGCCCATCGAATGGCAGTACAGGTTCAGTGGCTCGCCGCACGCGTATTCGCGGCCCACAGTGTCGGCGAAGGCTGCGAAATCGGCCACGTACCGACGCCAATCGTCGATCCACACCAGGCTGGGATTGCTCACGTCGTGTGCGGAATGGCCGTGCCCGCGGTGTTCGAGGATGCATACGGAATAGCCGGACAGCAGGAAGTACCATGCCATCTCGCTGTATTTTCGCGCGAATTCGGTGAATCCATGCGAGATGACCACCACGCCACGGAAGATGCCCGAAGCGCCGTCCTCACGCAGCGCATCGAATTTGGCCGCGTCGTAACAGCAATAGTGCAACCGGCCGGGTTCGTCCAGTTTGGGCAGCGCGTCGCCGTTCCAGTCAACGGTGGCTGGATCCATCCATCCTTCCGTCATGCAGGCGTCCAGCGCGGGCAGCACCTTGCTTTCCATTTCGGCGTCGTAATTCGTCTCGTCGAGCAGCCTAAGAGTCATGCTTTCATCATACGAATCCCACATGAACAGCCTTCAGAGCCCCACGCTTCGGCTCCACGGATCGAACGCGCCTCCCCACTCGTGGACGCGCTCCCCCGTACAATGTCGGTATGAAAATCATGTCATTGTGTGTGGCATTCGTCATGCTCTGCACCATGCAGCCAGCCGGAACGATGACCCCTTCCAACGGGAAGGCTGCCATCTTCGCCGACGCGGCGAGAGGAACCGCATCCGCCATCATCGACTGCCCGCCGCCGCTTTACTGGCTGTGTGGAAAGTGAGCCATGCGATGAATCCCACGAAATCCGCAGCTCCCATACCAAAAATCCACCGTGTAGCGCTGGTCGACAACGATCCGCGCGCGTTGGAATCGCTGAGCCTTCTCATCGAAGCGAAGGTCCCCACGGCCTACGTGGTGTGGACGGCCACTTCCGGCGACGAAGCGATCGAACGTTGCCAGAGGAACGACGACAATCTCAACCTGCTTGTATTGGACATGTCCATGGAGGGCTTGCAGGGGCCGGCCATCTGCCATCGGATCCGTCTCATGGACAGGCATCTGCCGATTCTGGGCATCACCAGCTTCTCCATCAACAGCTACCATAGCAGGCTGATGGAAGCCGGAGCGCAGGGACTGATCGGCAAGGAGGATTCCGATCAGCTGGCGAAGGCCATCGAGCGGCTCTGTGGAGGCAACGTTATGGAGGGATTCGAACCTCCCGCCCTGGCCAACGTGCGTATCAGACGCGAGGAGGAGACCTCACCGCGGCTCACCGTGCGCGAGGAGCAAATCATCTCCCTGTGCGCCGACGGCATGCTGGACAGGGAGATCGCCGAACGACTGGACATCTCCGAAAACACCGTGCGCAAGCATATGCAGGGCATTCTCAAGAAGCTGAACTGCAAGACGGCACGCCAGGCAGTGGCATTGTGGGTAAGATCGCATGCACGCTGAACCCACAAAACCCAGACCCGTAAGCGCCTTCCGCTCCTGGCACAACCATATGCGTGCCGACCATCCGAAACTCTGGCATCCGATCCGCATAACCATCGTGGTCATCACCGTATGGTGGATCCTGTTCTGCCTGCTGCTCGCCCCGACCGACAATCCCGCGGCGATCGTCTGGACCATCATCGAAATCGCGATGCTGCTGCTGTCACCGTTCTTTCCGAAATCGATGTCGCTGCTGTTTCTGATCATGAGCCAGTCGGGACCTTGGCTCATACCCGGAGCCGACGTCAATTCGCTGCCGGGAATCCTCTACACGTTCGGCATGCTCGCCTACGAAACCAACAACCTTGTGGCGCTGCTGCTGCTCGCTTATTCCATAGGCGACCAGCTGTTCCGTCAACTGGTCCTCGGCACGAGCAACAGCAATCCCGTGGCCATCATCGCCATGGTCAGCCTGGTACTGATGCTCGGATGCGGTTTGCGATGGAACGCGACCATGACCGCCAGCCGCGCGGAGGCGGAGCAGGCGAAGACGCGATTACGGGAGATGGAAAGCCGCAACCACATCGCGGAAGCCATACACGACGCCGTGACGGGAGATCTGTCCGCCGCGGCTTTCGTCGCGCAACGTCGCATCGATGCATTGTCCGGCGGAGACGATGGCGATGGCAGCGCCTCGACGGATGGTGACGACGGCAAGAACGCGGACGAAAGACGCGATGAGCTCGACAAATGGACGCAGGTCAACGATTACATCCTGTCCGCCCTGACCAACGTGCATCGCGTCATCGACGAACTGGATATGGACGTCACCGTCCTTGAGGAGGATGCGGACGGCAAGGCCTTCTCCGACCTGCTCAAAGCCACGATGGCCGACGGCGACCGGCGTCTACGCGCGCTCGGCTTCGACATCACCTCGATCCTCCATGTGGCGGGCGGTGCGCCAAGCGCCTCCCCGAGCCTGGCCGGAATCGCCAATGATCTGCTTCGCGAGACCTACGCCAACATCGCGCGTCACGCCCAGTCCGGCAGCAAAGCCGACCTGTCGGTGATACTCAAGCCGAACGCCGTCGAAATCACGCAGATCAACCAGGCGAGGACCACCGAAACGGATCGCACGCAGCCGGGAGGCCACGGCCTCGCGTATTTCAGCAAACAGCTCGAATCGCATGGCGGCAAACTCGAGACAACGCTGCGCGACGGCGAATGGACGCTGTTCGCCTATCTGCCGATTCCGGTGCCCGAAACCCTGCCACCCCTTGCCGGACACCCCGAATCGTGACTGGCTCCGACGGTCGCGAGAAACGAAAGGGTACTACAAAAGGTGCTACACAGATGTGGTACACCCTTACTTGCAGGGGTGTTCACGCCATCCTATCTTCCCTATTGAGAAGGGTTACGCGTCTCCCTGTGACCCGACGGATACTTGGCAGTCCGTCGAATCGCAGGGGGACGCGTTCTTTTTTTCTTCGGTTGTATCGGAACGTCAGTTCCGCCGGAACACCGTCAGACCAGCGCGTCGGCGAGGAAGTCGCGCTGCAGCAGCAACAGGTTGCGCGCCACCGTCTCGTCGTTGGTCATGTGCGTGATGCCGTTGAGCGGCAGGAACGTGTGCTTGCGTCCCGCGGCCATCAACGCCTGGCTCAAGCGCAGACTGTTGGCGATCGTCACGTTGTCGTCGGCGAAACCATGGATGAGCATGAGCGGACGGCTGAGCTTCGGCGCGTCCGCGATGATGCTGTTGCGCTCGTATGTGGTCGGATCGAGTCCCAGATACCGCTCAGTGTAATGCGTGTCGTACAGCGTCCAGTCGGTCGGCGGAGCGCCCGCGCAGGCCGCGGCGAACGTGTCGGGCGCGTCCAGCACGGCGAGCGCGGACAGGAAGCCGCCGTAGGACCAGCCGATCATCGCCACGCGGCCGAGGTCGGGTTTCGGCACGGCAACGCCGGTTTTGGTGGCGATCGAGGCAAGCGCGTCGGGCAGCGCGTACACGGCGTCGACTTGGTCCTCAAGCGTCACGGCTTTCATGTTTTCGTAGATCGCGCGATCCCACTTCGGTCCGCGGCCGGTAGTGCCGCGACCGTCGGCGGTGACCACGATGTAGCCTTGGTCGGCCCACCACTGCGCGTCCCAGTAGAACGATTGGCTTTCCACGACCTGCTGGAATCCAGGACCGCCGTACGGCTTCATGAGCACCGGCAAGGTGTCGTCATGGGCGTGGCCGCTGGCTTCGGACGGCAGGATGATCGCCGTGTACAGCTTGCGCTCGCCGATGCGGGCGAATCGCACGTTCGGCGTGAAGCCGGGGGTTTCGGCATGGTTTTCGATCGGCGCGACCACCATCGACATCACTTCCGCGCCGTCGGCATTTCCGTCGGCATCAGCGGCATCAGCGGCAGCGCCGTCGGCACGCACGTTCATGCAATGCTGCATCTGTGACCGCGCGTCGTCCATGCCGCGCCCGGTCACCACGCAACCGTCGCCGGAACGGGACATCGTCCATTGGCCGGGCGTGTAGGTGAGCGGCTCCCAGTCGCCGTCGTAACGGATCGAGACCACGTCGAAGCTGCGCGCGTCATGCTCGTCCGCGTTGGATTGCCACAGGAACGGCAGTTCGTCCGCGGGCAGCAGTTCCGGCGTGCGCTGCACCACGCACAGCACGTCGTCGTCGGTCACGTCGAGCACTTCGCGCACCTGCAGGCCCTTGGGTGTGAATGGCGTGCCGTCCACGGTCAGACGGTTCGTGTCGGCGTCCATGTCGTTCATCGCGCACACGAGACGGCCGTCAGGCGTGTATGCGGGGGTGCCGGCGATCAGGTCGAGCCAGCAGTCGTTGCTATGTTCCTCAAGCACGCGCGTGGTGCCGGGTTCTTCGCCGGGCGCGTATTCGGGGATGGCGATGGAGAAGGTCTCCACTTCGCTGCCGTCCTCGTCGGTGAAGCCGTTTTCCGGCGCGCTCATGGTCACGATAGGCTCGCCCACGTGGACGGCGAGCACCTGGTCGTGCTGCTGAAGCCGGTCCTGCACAAGTAGCAGCGGCTCGTGGCCTTCGGTCCAGCTGACGGCGGCCAGGTATTCGTACGATTCGCGGTCCCATTCCACGTTGTGTGCGATGCCGCCGTAGTAGCAGCCGTCCGTATCGTAGCCGAGTTCCAGCAGCGTCAGATGCACGTCGGCGTTGGCCGTCATCGCCTGCGGATAGCGGCGGGCCTGCGCGGGTTTCGTCGGATCGGCCGGGTCGGCGATGTACCAGGTCTGCTCGTGGGATGCGTCGAAGGTTTCGAAGAGCACATACTTGGAATCAGGCGACCACCAGAAGCCGTCGTAACGGTCCATTTCCTCACCTGCGGCGAATTCGGCGAGACCGATTTTCCATTCGCCTGCTTGCGATTCGGCCGCGTCGCTTTGCGCGTCATCTTGCGTGCCGTCCTGCGTATCGGCAACGTCGTCAGCGTCGTCTTGCGGAACGGACGCGACGATGGACACCGCATCGCCCGCGTCTTCGGCTGCGTCCGTCGTGTCCGACACGTCCGCAAGATCGACGTCCACCAAATACGTGCCGGTCGTATACATGATATGTCGTCCGTCGGGGCTGATGCGCGGGTTCAGCACCGGCTTGAATTCCGGTTCGTCGATGGCGATGCCGCGCGTCACGCCGGCCGCGATATCCGTCAGGAACAGCTGGCCGTTGATGGTGAACGCCACGCGGTTGCCGGCCGCATCGACCGAATAGCCGACGATACCGGAACCACCTTCACGCGCACGTTCGCGGCGCGCCTTTTCCTCAGCCGGCACATCCTCGGCGTCGGCGTCAGCCAGCAGCGTACGCGGATCGGCAAGCAGAATCTCGTCGGTATCGCCATCGCTGCCGATCACGCTCATCCACAGGGAGGTGACGGTGTCCTCCGGACCGTCCGAACGCAGGAACAGCGCACGCGAACCGTCGCCGATCGCGCGGGCGGAACGTGGCGCGCCGCAGGTGAATCGCAAGGTACGGGCCTTCAGCCCAGGAAACTCATCAATCGCATCATTCATACCTTCCAATCTACCGACCGTCACGCACCACTCGCCGCCAATACCCCGGACACAACCCCCTTCACATGAAATTTTTGCAAGCAAGTAGCCTTCGAATTGGCGCTCGGCAGGCTACAGCGTAGGATAGTCAAGGACAGAAAGGGACAAGTATGAGTGTTCTCGACCGATTTGAGAAGAGCGTGGAAGGCGCCGTCAACGGGGTTTTCGCGAAGTTCGGGTCTAAAGACCTGAAGCCCGTCGACCTTTCCAGCGCTCTGGAACGCGAGATCGACAAAGAAGCCATGCCCGTCACGCGCGATCGCACCGTAGCCCCGAACGAGTACCGTTTCAAGCTCAGCACTCCGGATTTCAACAACATCGTCGAGTGGGGCGCCGAAACGCTCGCCAATGAACTTGCCGACAACCTCACCCAGTATGCGAAGAGCCAGAACTACGCGTTCGTCGGCCCGGTCGTGGTGATCTTCGAAGAGGATCTTGAACTTTCCAAGGGCGATTACCGGCTTTCCAGCGAATCCGTGCAGGGCAACACCGTGCCGGTCACGACCGACGCGCAGACCGAGGATTGCCCGATGCTGGAGATCGGCGAGCACCAGTATCTGCTCACCGAGGAAAAGACCATCATCGGCCGTGGTTCCGATTGCGACATCGTCATCGACGACCCCGGCATCTCCCGTCGTCACATGGAGATCGACGTCACCGACAACGGCAACACCGTCATCGCCCGCGACCTGAACTCCACCAACGGCATGTACGTCGAAGGCCATCATGTTGAGGCGGCAACGCTGCTCGACGGCAACACGATCACCATCGGCCGAACCCGCATCCTGTACTGGGCCTCCTCGCAGGAGCAGGAGTAATCAGCCCCAACCTGGAGAGCCGCCTTTTATGCTCACTGAATTAACGTTTGCGATCCTCAAGTACGGGTTTCTCGTACTGCTTTGGATCTTCGTGGCCTGTACGGTACGTTCGCTGTACAGGGATATCGAAACGCTCAGCCCGCGCAAGTCGCGGGCTCATCGTCGTAAGGAGCGCGCCGCGCGCAAGGCCGTCGAATCGCCTGCGCCCGTAGCCGCCGCAGCCCCTTCGGCAAGCGCCGCAACCAATGCCAAACCAACTCTGCTGGTCATTATCGATGGCCCCCTTGCCGGCAGTTCCGTCCCTCTGGCCGGCAACACCATCACACTTGGCCGTTCCGCTTCGAACACCGTGGTGCTGGATGATGAATTCGTTTCCTCCCACCATGCGCGCGTCTACACCGATCCCGCCACCGGCCGTTGGGCCATCGAGGATCTGGGATCCACCAACGGCACCGTCGTCAATCATCAGCGTCTGAACGCGCCGATGATTCTTGGCGCGCGCGTGCCTGTGCGCATCGGTGCGACCACCTTCGAATTGAGGTGACGTTTTTGCCGACTTCCACCGCTTCGCAACAATTGTTCATGTATTCCACCGTCGTCTCCGACGTGGGCACCGTGCGTTCCAACAACCAGGATTCCGCGTTCGCCGGCGAGCATCTCATCGCCATCTGCGACGGCATGGGCGGGCATGCCGGCGGCGACACCGCCTCCACCATCGCCATCCGGTCGCTGGCGCACATCGAACAGGACAATGTTGACGGCGACGTGCAGGTCGTCTCCCATATGATGGCGACTTCCGTCATGGCCGCGCACGACGCGATCGTCGGCAAAGCCAAACGTGAGCGTCGTCTTGCCGGCATGGGCACCACCGTCACGTCCGTGGCGCTGGTAGCCGGCTGCTGGGTATTGGCGCATATCGGCGATTCCCGCGCGTATCTGCTGCACGACGGCCATCTGGTCCGCATGACCAGCGACCACAGCTACGTGCAGCATCTCATCGACACCGGCCGTATCAGCGAGGCCGAGGCGCGCAACCATCCGCAACGCAATGTGGTGATGCGCGTGCTGGGCGATTTCGACATCGATTCGCGCCCTGACATCGCCATCCGCAAAGCGCATCCGAGCGACCGTTGGCTGCTGTGCTCCGACGGCCTGTGCGGCGTGCTGGAGGATTCCACGCTTGAAGAAGTGCTGTCCACCTGCGCCGATCAGGAGGAGTGCGCGCAGCGGCTCGTATCGATGGCGTTGCGTGCGGGCAGCACCGACAACGTCACCGCGGTGATCGCCGACGCGACGCTCGCGCTCGACGCGGACGCGTTCGACC
>ERZ780139.2998-NODE-2998-length-11759-cov-10.913278_pt1 | contig 11759 bp, 12 predicted proteins | sample MGYA00511476_ERZ780139 | MGnify/ENA primary metagenome ERZ780139 (study PRJEB29588, sample SAMEA2158190) | human gut metagenome | biome: human gut; feature: human-associated habitat; material: faeces | place: Denmark | collected 2008/2010 ... | reverse complement strand
AGCAAGCTGAGCATAGGCTTCCGTCTCCTGTCATCCATGTAATGCACGGAAAGGACGATTTATTGCACGGGATTTTTTATTTTTATGATTTTGTTTCTTTCGCCTCATCGAACTGCAACATTCTGTGATCCTCCGTCAGCACCTTCATCTGGCTGATGGCAATGGTGTTGAGCTTTGCCAGTCGCTCCGTTTGCGGGACTCCTTCGTTGATGAAAACCGCATTCAGGTTTTCCAAGTTGGACAGGCACACAAGCTGCGAAACGTTGGCGTAGTCACGGATGTTACCCTTAAGATCTGGATTGGCATCGCGCCACTCTTTTGCTGTCATCCCGAACAGTGCCATATTCAGCACATCGGCTTCGTTGGCATAGACCAAGGAAATCTGACGGGCGGACAGCTCCGGCGGAATCAGATTTTCTTTGATAGCGTCCGTGTGAATCCGATAATTGATCTTGGCAAGGTTGCGCTTGATGTCCCAACCGAGCTGTTTCATCTCCTCGGTCTTGAGGCGCTCAAACTCTTTGACTAAGTAGAGTTTAAACTCCACAGAGATCCAAGAGGCAAACTCAAATGCAATTTCCTTATACGCGTAGGTTCCGCCATAGCGGCCAGCCTTGGAAACAATGCCGATGGCGCCAGTCGAATCTACCCATTTCTGTGGTGTCATCACGAAACTGTTCAAACCCGCTTGGCTTCTAAACGCATCGAATTCGACACGGTTAAAATTCGGATTGTAGAGTGTTTCCCACACGCCGAGGAACTCGATGGTGTTTCTGTTGCGAAGCCAGTTTTGGATGATGTACCGTGGATTATCACTATCCTTGATTTTTGCAATGTCTGTCAAGCTGAGGAAATCATCCCGCTTGAGATCCCACTGCACATTGATTTCTGTTCCACGAACGACCAACTTATCCATTTCTATCGCCCTCTCTTGCAGTCAGTTCATCCAGCAACCTCTGACACCCCGCCGGCACATCCCGCCAAGTCGACTCGAAGTCCTCGGTATACCACGGGTCGGCAACATCGCGGGGCTGCTTGGTGTAGTCCATCAGGAGGCGGAGCTTGCCGTCCGGGTCGCCGCCGCAGATGCGCTGCATATTCCGCAGGTTCGCTCTGTCCATGCCAATCAGCAGGTCGTATTTCTCGTAATCGGCATTGGTAAGCTGCCGCGCCGCATGGCCGTCGCAGGAGATTCCATGCTCCGCCAGCTTGCGCCGTGCCGGAGGATAGACCGGGTTGCCGATCTCCTCCCGGCTGGTTGCCGCTGATTCGATATGGAACTGTGATGCCAGCCCAGCCTTCTTGACCAAGTCCTTCATCACGAACTCGGCCATCGGGCTGCGGCAGATGTTGCCGTGGCACACAAAGAGTATCTTTTTCATTGCATTCGCTCTCCTGCGTTGCTTCTTTTTCACCAGTATAGCAGGAAACCGCTTGCTCGTCGAGAGAAGAATGCAGCCACGCCTGAGAATCTATGGCTTCCAGTAGTTTGCCTTTCTTCCATCCGAAGTGCAGCGCGGCTTGGATGTACCACGCCCGCTCCTCGTTGCTGCTGCACTTCTCTAAAATCGCTACGTTCCGCGTCCAGACGAGGTTCATCGTCTGCTGCATGATTCCAGGGGATTCTTCCTAGGCCACGTAAAACGCCCGCATACGGCGCAGATTGCGGGGAGAAAAGCCCTCGGTTGCGGGATAGGTGTCTTGCAGGTATTCCGACGCCGCAACAGCCGCTCCTTTTTCGCTCCTGCCGCTGACCACTCGGCCGATCTCGCGGTACAACTCCATCTGCGGGAGCTGCGCCGCCATAAGCGTGTCCAGTTCGGAAAATAATGCTGTAATCTGTAGCTTGCGGATATTCATGGGCTTTCTCCTTTCTGGCGTTGTGTGCCTGTTCTGTAAAGTAGAAGCAGCGGAATGGCAATGCCATCCCGCTGCTGTTTCAATTTTAAGGGTTTGTTTCCTCCAGAGGGTTCGGTCGGTATCCGTCCATCAGAGTATCGTTCTCCATGATGAAGGGGTGTGTCGTATCCTGACCCCAGGAGGTATCGTATTTCTCCATCAGGTAGTCGCTCAGTTCCGTGCGGTTCTGGAGTTTCACCAGACGGTACGGCTCCTGGAACGCCACCTTTTCGATGAAGTACAGCGAACCGTCCTCCGCGGGCAGCAGCACGCCGACATGACCAATAAAGAGCGTGTTGTCCTCATCCGAGAATTTATCGTGGAAGACAACAGAGATCATGCTCGCTTTGCTGTCGGCAAACGCGATGCCGCGGGCTGCCCAGCCCTCCTGAAGCGCTTTGACCTGTGCTTCGACCTCTGTGCTGTCCGCGGCATTCACCGGCGCGAACAACGCACAGAATTTGGCGGTGCTGTCCCCGCAGAGTGCGTCAGGATTGGCGTCGATTGTCTCTAAATCGGTAAAGAGCGAGTCCTCGCCCTGCGTTTCCGGCTGGTCGGCCCCTGCTGTAATAAATTCGCTGAACAGGCCAAAGGCCGTGATACGGCAGTTATAACCTGGAAAGCTGCCGTTTGCCGCCGCCCATTCATCCTGCATGTCATAGGGATCATACTTGGTATCGGTCGGTGCGGCACTCTCGAAGCCATCGGTCAGCCACTCACTCTTGACACTGGCGTTAAACTGTTCCACCCGATTCAGCAGAGCAGCAATGCGGGATTCTTCGATTCCTGAATCCGTGAGAAGCCCGGAAAGCTGTTTTCTGGAATCCTCATCGGTCAGGTTGGAATATTCCGCCGCCTCCAGCGCAGGCTGCTCTGTAATCGGCTCTTTTTGCTTACCGCAACCAACTGCAATGGTAAAAATCACAATCACATATAAAATAAATGTTGCCGTTTGTTTTCGTCTTTTCATAAAATTACCCTCTTTCAGATTATATAGTGTTCCCCAAAAAGAAAAAACGGCTAAAAGAGAAATTCACTCTTGTATCGCTCTAATTCGAAAATACAGCTACGATGTTATCAGTTGCACCCTTTCATATAGATATGCGGAATCCCACCCTTTGCTTGTTTTGCAAGGCTCATTCGCGCTTCGAAAAAGGCAATTTCCGCAAGCGTTAATGGTCTGATATATTGCACCTTGTACTCGCTAACATAGCTTTTCAACCCCTCAAATATTGCGCAAAAATCTGAATAGCAATTTTCAAAATCTGTATAGTAGCAATCGGAGTCAAACTTATTATTTTCAGCAGCTTCGAATGCTTGCAAAAAGCCGTTTCGCTGTAGTTTCCCCAGAAGTTCAACTACTTCTTTATCACACCCCTGAAGCAAAGCTGACGATAGTAGTCTATCCGTCGTTTCAACGACGCCTTTTTTTAGCTGACTAAAATCCTTATATAGGTCAAAATGCCGTGTCCAACCTTCACCCGCATCGGCCGTCGTCATCTTCTTATAATAAACTGAGCTCTCAGCTATATGAATCTTTCCTTTTTCAAACCCGGGCAAATAGGTCTGCGCTACAAGCAGTATTTCCTGTATTCCCTGACATATCTTAGTTAAATCAGGATCAATGATTCGCAAAGTCGCCTTCTCTTCTTCACGTCTCGGTATATAGACCTGAAACACATAAAATATGAAATTGATTATTACCCCGATGCTCAAATCTGAAAATAACTTGTACCATTTCTCAATACCAGAAATCAGTTCTGGTATGTCATATGATATGTAATACGATAAAGTTATACTAACAGCAACTATCAATAAAAAGGACTCTGCTTCTTTTGGCAAAAGACTTAATTGCTGAAAACATAATCTTGCTCCTCATTCGATTCGGTTGTTCACCTTTCTTGCCAGTATATTACATATTTTATTATACTATTTTCTTACGTAGGGCTCAAGACAATCTATAAATTAACAAAGCCGCAAAGGAAAAAGCGGCGCTGCACCGCTCTTTCCTTTGCTTCCTTTTCCGCTGGATCTTAGCAGATCTGCACGATCTGCTCCCAAGGGGCAAGCGTCATGCAAACTTTCTTCTCTTCGGCTGATCGACCACCTGCTCAATCTCCGTCCTACCTCGAAATGTCACGCGGATCTTTTCTCTCGACAGGACACTGACCTTTTCGAGCATCTGATAAACGATGCTGTCATCCCACTCTGTCAGTTCAGAAGGGATCGTGTTCATCACTGCGGTCGCTGCATGCACGCGGCGCTCGATCTGCTCCTGTTCCTGACGGATCTGCAAGATATTGGCTTTCCGGCGTTTCAGCTCTTCTATCATGTCGGAGATCGCGCGGAATCGTTCAGCATACTCTTCTGCGTTCACCGCATTGCTCGCCTCCAGCAGCAGAACATCGAATTGCTTGCCGAGTTCTTCTATGGCACGTTCGATATCGCCAAGGCTCATGCCCTCCCCTGGGATCGGTGCAAGCTCCTGCTCCATGGCATCTGTGATCTGTGCCACCAGTGCTTCATGATCCGACATCGCCGCGTTGATTGCTGCCAGCACCGCCTGCTGGAGAGGCTCTTCGTCCAGCGTCGGCGAGTGCAGGCAGTATCGCTTCCCGTAGTCCAGCCTGCTCATACAGCGCCATACAGCGCGTTTCTCGCCGTGCTGCGTCCACACCACTCTGCGATACGCTGTCCCGTATTCAGCGCAGAATACGAGCCCGCTGAGTGCATATTTTCCGCTGAATTTTCCAAGACCTGTGGGCGCACTTTTCTTTATGCGGCTCTCTTGCGCTCTTCGCCGTGCCATCTCAAACTGCACCGCGTTAAACTGCTCTCTCGGAATGATGGCTTCGTGGTGATCTCTGATCAGGCACTTGGGAAGCTGTCCCGTGTTCTTAATCGTCTTTTTGTTGATACAGTTATCAATCAATTCAATCAATATTTGCACGAACTGCGGAAAAGTCTTCAACGCACGGAACAATTTGCTGAAAAACCTGACCGATGCGCAAAAGACATATTTGATTGGTCGGCAGTACGAGGCGCAAAAAAAGACGGTCGGAGCTCCGGTTGGCAACAAAAATCGATGTGCTCAAAATGAGCACATTGCGAAAGCGGATGGAGAACGGGTGAATCGGACGGCTCAGGCTATTGCAAAAGAACATGGAATTAGTCGAGAGGCCGTTAAGCGCACTGAAAAGATTGATCACAGCCCGCAAAAAGTAAAAACCGCCCCCGGTGTTGCAGCACCGAGGACGGTTATAGGGGGCAGCAAACTGACAAGCCTACTGCCCTCCAATCATAACAAATGCAGGAGGAAAAAGCAATGCCAAGAAAAGAAAATACGCGCGCCGCGTCGGGCGCAGGCAGCATCCGGCAGCGTCCTGACGGTCGATGGGAAGCGCGCGTGACCGTCGGCAATGACCCGGGCACAGGAAAACCGATTCGCCGCAGCATCTACGGCAACACACAGAAAGAAGTGTTGACCGCCATGCGCGACGCGCAAAAAGCGATCGACGACGGACTTTACATAGAGCCGACGCGCCTGACGCTTGCGCAATGGCTCGATATCTGGCAGAGCGATTATCTGCTCTCGCAGAAATACGGCACGGTCAAGACCTACAAGACCCAAATCGCAACGCACATCAAGCCCGCCCTCGGCGCGGTGAAACTCACCAAACTCACGCCGCATATCATCCAGGGCTTTTACAACGATCTGCTCGCCAATGGCCGCATTGTTCCCAAACGGGACAAGCAGGGCAAGATTATCAAAAAGGACGGCGTCGCCGTCACGGAGACCGCACCGCTCAACGCAAAGACTGTGCGCAATGTTCACGGCGTTCTGACAAAGGCCCTTTCTCAGGCCGTCAAGGTGGGCTACATCGCACGCAATCCGTGTGACATGGTAGACCTTCCCCGCGTCGAGAAAGCGCAGATCATGCCGCTTACCGACGAACAGGTCAAGTCTTATCTCGCCGCAGCGGATGCCGACAACGATTATGGAGATATTCTGAAAGTAATCCTCTTTACCGGCCTGCGTGAAGCCGAAGCGCTGGGCCTGACATGGGATTGTATCGACTTCAAAAAAGGCACGCTCAAGATTTGCAAGCAGTTGCAGAAACGCCCCGCCGAGGCCGGCGGTTTCCAGTTTGCCGCCCTCAAAAACGACAAGACGCGCATCCTGCGCCCCGCTCCCTTCGTCATGGATATGCTGCGCGCCGTTCGCTCCAAGCAGGCGCAAAGGCGTTTACAGGCCGGTGATCTTTGGCAGGACTGGATAGACCCCGCCAAGCAGTACGCCGCCTGTCGGCTCGTTTTCACAAATGCGCTCGGCGACCACCTGCACCCACAGCGTCTTTATGCACATCATAAGAAGATTGCAGCCAAAGCAGGAGCGCCGGACGCCCGTGTGCATGATCTGCGCCACACCTTCGCCGTGCTCTCCCTGCAAAACGGTGACGACGTGAAAACCGTGCAAGAAAATCTCGGCCATGCGACCGCCGCTTTTACGTTGGACGTTTACGGTCACGTCTCAGAGCGCATGAAGGAGGACAGCGCCGCCCGGATGCAGGGCTATTTTGAAAATCTCAAAAAGGCACGAAAAAAGCTCCGTCGATCTCATCATCGGCGGAGCTGCTTTTGTCCCCGTTAAGGGGTAAAACTTTTAATTGGGGTAAACTTAGGGGTAAAACGTATTCTGTCAAAATGCAAATGCAACTTTTCTGCGTCAAAAGTGCCCAAATCATGCGCTAAAAAGAAAGAACCGCAACCTTTCGGCCGTGGTTCTTTGTCTTGCGTGACCAATTTAGATACACGCTGAAAACAGGAAAAAACGAGAGTTGAAGCGGCTTTGAGCTTTTTCGGCTATATTTTTCGCTATCGATTGCCCATAGTTACGGACAATCAGGTCATTTTAAGAGCGACCAAAATAGATACAGCCTTACCTACCTGAATTTTGATTCTTTTCGTTTCAATATTAGTCATGCTCCCATTTCTGAAGCTGGAGCTACGGGGTTAAAAAATGGGAATCTTTTCAACATATTCTTCTATAGCTAATGCAATTGCAGTTCTGTTGCAGACATAGAAGTTGCTAGCATTAAAAATATTAGCTTCTAACACCTTTAAGCCCACATCAGTATCGGCAATATCCAAAACATATGGTCCATTCTCGCTTGTCCGTTCAACAATATGCGAAACAAAGGATATGACTCGATTTGGAATGCTAGCAGAAACGCAGTTCTCACCATTTTTGCAGTACTGGCATCCGGATACAATTTTGCAATTGATGATTACAAATCGCCACTCCGCATAAACCCTGTAGGGGGGACCTATACAGATACAGGAAGAATTAGCCTTTCGACAGTTTCGACACGCGGTAAATTTTTCTAGGTCATCCGGCAATGAGTAAACCGCACCGTCAATACATTTACTGTCATCAGTCGGCCTAATATAGTATTCTTTTGTCGGCAGCTTAAACAAATATGAATAGCAAGTATCACGCGTGCCATAATTCAGATACTCATCATTCCATATTTTCTTATAGGAAGGTACGTTCAGCCAATCGAAATTGAATATCATCATTCTGTGCTGATCTGTATTGTACTGCATCATATCGTCTAAAAAATCGTCGCCGCCGATTATAATATTTACCCGATCTAATAATGCTGGTACATCACCCAAAGCACAGAATATTGCATTAGATTCAATCTGGATTACTGCATTATGCATTGCAATCCAATTATAATGTAACCCCTTTGAATCTTGTATAACCCACAGCATAATACTTCTCCTGTTTCAAAAAAATCTCTGCATATGTAATAATCATATGCAGAGACCTCATTGGATACGGAAACCACCGGCTCTGCCGGTGGAGGCACCCCGTAAAAGCTTTAGCTTTAAGCATCGAGCGAAGCGAGCAACAAATAGAAGCCTTGATAAAAGAATTAGCCACAAGTAGAACATTAATCACCCGTTTACGGGCTGTAGGGCAGAAAATGCAAGCGAAATAGAATTCAGTGCTCCTATAGGGGCTTGCCAGTAACAGGCCCCTATAGGATGCCAAACATAACCTCCGGCTCAGCCGGAGGTTATGTTTGGCGTAAGAGGAAACGGAATTAGTGCTCATGGCAGTGTTCGTGACAGTGCTCGTGGCAATTGCTCTGGATGTTGGCGACTGTAATCCGCTCCATCTTTGTGGCATTTTCCTTTTTTTTAATAACGATCATTACTAACACCTCCTTCATTTAATAATTCTGCTTTATAATAGGCGGTCTTAATTTTTTCGATGATTGAAATCCTGTATTTTGACATGTGACAAAGATATTTGTCCTGACCGAGATTTCGCTTGGTCACACAGCCTCCCTGACAAAGCGGTAAAACATCACACCCTCTGCACGACTTGGGAAGCGAGCCGTCATACCAATCCAGCACCGTTCTGTTAATAATTACACCATCAGTCAGATTGCCAATTGCGAATTCTTCACGACATAATAAATGCTGGCACTGATACAGGCTTCCGGAATAATCAACAGCAACTGTAGCCAATGTGCCGCCATAACACGGAAGGCTCATTCTTGTAAAATCCAGTGCCCGTCTATGTGTATCGTAATAGTGTAAATGATACAGATTTAGGTACAGATCTGTTAAAGCGCTTTCGTATTCGTCTTCAGAATAGAAAATGCTTTCGTCAATACATTCACCGCAGGGCTCCAAAGGATAATAATAAATGGAAATGTTATTGTTCCAGCGGGAATCTCCCAGCAGATATGCAGTTGCCTCTTTAATGCTCGCAATATTCCTTTTGTCGAAATTCATACGAATGGTAATGTGATTCCCGCTGATGGAAGCATCGAATATGTTGCTGACAACTTTGTTCCAGGAATTTGTACCATCAACATATTTTTTCCTCGCTTCGTATTCGTCGGCAAATCCGTCCAGAGTAATCTGCGTATCCTGAATACAAAGCTCAGACATGGAATCAAGAATCCTATCAATATAAAACCCATTAGTAGTGAGTTCAGCTTCGTATTCGATGTCATTTTCTTGGCAATACGCAATGACTGGCTTTGAAACTTCTCGTATCAGCCTACTGCATAGCAACGGTTCTCCGCCAAACCACGAAAGAAAGACTTTTTTCTTTCCCTTTGCATTTCGAAGAATATAATTAATCAGAGTTTCCTTCGTCGCTTCGTCCATGTAAAGGTTCTTTCGTGTCTCGTTCTCATAACAATAGAAGCATCTTGCGTTGCAATCCATTGTTGGTGCAATGACCAAGCCAAAATCTGTGCGGATTTTGGAATATGCATTGATTTTTCTTTCTAACTCAAGACAAGACTCCTCATCAACCCGGGCATCTACTAAAATTCCCAAGTTATACAGTTCTCCGAAAAACGGAGTGTCTGAGTAATCCTCGCTTTCCAACCAGACTTTTTCTTGAGAACTGATTAAGCATTCTGAGCCGGACGCGATATTATAAAGCAAAAAAACATCGTCTATCACCTTTGCGATTCTAGTGTATTTTGACTTTTTCAAAATCATATCTTTTCACCTTATAATGAATTGCTTGTCATAATATGAATCGCTAATCCAGCAATGGTATGTCTCTCTTAACCGCGAGATACAATCATAATCGTCGCTAACATCAACTAGTGCATCGAAAAATGCATCGTCTGCAGTACACCCTTTTTTTTCTTCGCCTATATAAATCATTCTGCAATTTGGGTTTTCTTCCCTCATGGTAAGAAGCGCATTTAGAGCAAAATCTTCATTTTGAGGCGGCCAACTCATTAGGATAAAATCTACATTAGCCCCATATTTTTTGATTGCACCAACTGCATCAATAGATTCTGTATCATCAATCCAAGTATTTGTTTTCCAGTCAAGGTATTTGCATGCATTGTCGGCCATCCAGGACATATCATCAGTCGCGATTACCTGACATCCTAATTTTCGCAGTGCATAACTATAAGCGCCCAAGCCGCACATTATTTCCAATACTCTGCCGCCTTTAATTAGTTCCTTTAAAACCTTGCAATTATCAAGGGTCACAACAGAAAAACCCATATGGAACAAAGCGTACTCTCTCAGGGGAAGATATTTTGCGTCTTGAAAGATGTAGTCTGGGATATTGATTAGCTGTCCTCTATTAAAGTATTTTCGATACTCCAGCAAATCGCTATTGAGACTACAATAAAATGATTCGTTCATTATTACACCCACATAACTCTTTATTTCTATTATACATTAAAAATCGAGATGTTCAAGAAAAAATGTAATGGAGCTTTGCAAGATGAGTGTAGGACTATGTCTTTAACGGACAGTACACCATAGAGATTGTTGCATTGTATGCCTTGCGAACGTCGAAGCTGCATTCTGGGAAGGTAGCTGCAGAAGATGATTTTGTAGAGGAGAATGAAGAGCCGCTCGCAGACGATCCTGTCCTTGTGGGATGACTCCCTGCGGCATGCTTAGTGCTTTATAACCTACCGACAAAAAGATCCCCTTTGCTCGAAGGGAGATCTGATGGCGAATCAAGCTGTGTTATTTAAGAGCCAGCGAGAAGGCCGGCCGCATATATTCCTGTGCGCTCCGGCTTAATCCGCATTCCGCTGCCAGACGATTCCAGTTTTCTCGGACAGTTTTCAGGATATCCGACGCCATAGCCGTTGCGTCCTTGGTGCTGATCTCACAATACGGTGCAATCTCCAGCGCAAGGTCGAGGGAGATCGTCGCATCGTCCTCGTTTACGCAGAGGGACAGCTCGTCACCCTCCGGGACGGGGTTTACATCGTACAAGGGTGAGAGATGCCAGCCATCCGCCTTGAGGATAAAGCCGTGATTTCTCATGTGGTCATCCGTATTGGAAACAGCCATATTGAACACGATCCGCTTCCATAGCTCTGTCAAATCTCTCTTGGGAGCAGCGCCGTTGGACTTGATAAAGGACACCAGTTCAAGATAACTGGAGCCGTCCGCTGCCGATGCCCCATCCGTTTTTCCGAGCATTGTCATGGCGGATGCGAAATGGATCCGCGCAGCACCATTCCGGTCAAACCTTCGTACAAGGAAGGTGCTTCCGTACTTGGAGAAGTCGATCAGCATGGACTCGGGAACATCCAAGCCGCAGAGTCTTGCGAGGTCATGGGTGACCTTTTCCCATGCGCCCACGTTAACATCGTCGTGCTTGGACGGAAATTTGGCGATCCACAGATTTCCGCTTGTGTCCAGAACGGTGGCCTTCGGACGAGCACCGCCCAGCGAGGAACCGGGCTTGATGAGCTGATCGATCCATTTCTGCTCGAGACCGGACTCATCGTTTTCGAATTGACGGGAAGCCTCCTCCAGCGTTCGCAGGCTGGTCCAGGGGGGCGTCGGGGCTTCCGAATCATCCGAAAGGAACGGGCCGTCTTTGTCCAGCTTGAAGCGGATCGCGCCCATCCGAGTCTCGTCGTAGACGCCCAGCAGGAAGTCGCTGTCTAAGAGCTTTCGAGGCTTCCGGCCTTCCTGCTCCGCCAATATTCTTTCTCTGCGCGTCATCAGCAGGCGGCCCCAGCGGTCGGGAGAAGAGTCGGCGAAAAGGCCGAACACGTTTTTAGCACCGGTGGGATACTGCCGCCCGGCATACAGTTGAAGGTCCGGGTCGAGGTACATGTAGTTTGCGCTGCTTTTTAACCAGTCAGCATCATACTCGAAGGAATAGCTTTCACGGCCGCGGACATTCTCCACGAAGAGCGTCCCCAGGAAGTTTGGCTCTGTAGATTGGAAGCTCTCATAGACATAAATTGTTTTTTGGTTTGACGCCACGGTCAATCACCTCCGTTTCGTGGTGCTCTCTTGCGCGTGGTAAGTTCAAGGTCTTGGAG
>ERZ780139.2994-NODE-2994-length-11772-cov-4.672100_pt1 | contig 11772 bp, 10 predicted proteins | sample MGYA00511476_ERZ780139 | MGnify/ENA primary metagenome ERZ780139 (study PRJEB29588, sample SAMEA2158190) | human gut metagenome | biome: human gut; feature: human-associated habitat; material: faeces | place: Denmark | collected 2008/2010 ... | reverse complement strand
TCTCAACACCCTTGGTGATGCCCATGTCCATGATGCGGCGCTTGACCGGGCCTTCGCCATGCAGGCGTGCCACGGTGCAGGTCTCGCCGACCTTCACGTCCTTCAGAGTTTTCATGCAAATTTCCTCCTCTACTTGTCTTTATTCAGAGACCATTCCAGTGTCGGAGCAGGTCCCAAACAGCGCGCTACGCTGTTCAGCCGATCATAATGCGATTTGCCATCGTCCTGTCGAGTGCCAGGCGGCTTTCCTTGACCTGTACGATCAGGTTACCTGCGATCTCGTTGACCACGGTCACTTCGCTGTCCACCACAAAACCAAGCTCTGCCAGATGCAGGCGGACTTCATCTTTGCCGGTGATCTTCTTGATGGTGACGGTCTCGCCCGCCTTCGCCATTGTCAGAGGCATCATAACATTCCACTCCCTTTTTCATACTGTTTGTGGGCTGCTGATGCACCGGAGGGGTTAGTCAGTCGGAACTATCAGCATAGATAGTTTACGCTTACTAACCTTTGTTGTCAACAGTTTTTTCATCATTAAAAGTTAGTTTATATGAACAAACAGTTTTTCTGCCCAAATATCCCAGTTTTTTTATCACAATCAACAACAACTAACTCAAATTCCTGAGTAAAAGTTAGCCACTGTTTACATTTTACCGTCATTTTTTCTGTTTAAAAATGACACAGCCGCCCGGTGCAGTGGTCAAGGCTGCAACGGACGGCCGCGTGTCAAAAGGAGGATTTCTTCCCGCCGGAGCGTGGTTTGTTCCGGTGGGTGCCAGGATAAAAAGAGAGTATTGGTAGAGAATAACTTGTCAAGCCGCCACAGCAAGGCGGAAAATGGGGGTGCCCTCATGGAACAGGCGCAGATACACTCTGGTGCACTTGTTCAACTGGGCAAAATGACGTGCGGCGGCATCAGGGTCGCCGTAAGCCTTCCAGCAGCCGCAGCAGGTGAAGTTGCGGCCCTGATTTTCGATAAAGCCCACCACATCGGTGAGCGGATAACCAAGAAACACGCCGATCTCATGGGGAAAATCGGCTTCGCAGCACAGCCGCCGGGACAGCTGCCGCAGCATACCGTCACAATCGGAAGCATCTTCCGGCAGGGCATAGCCCTCGCGGTGCAGGAACTCCTGCACCGCCTCATCGGCCAGCACCTGACGCAGGCGGCTCTCGCGGTAAACATAAATGAGATACCGGTGGGTGTGAGCACAGCCCTTGAGGACCCGGACCTTCAGCCCCTTCTCCCCCAGCTGGTCATTCCAGCGGTGCACCCGGGTAGCCAAGTCGGCGCAGTCCCGGGTCTCATAGCGGAACAGCCCGGCGGGTTTCAGTCCTGCCAGCACCGGCGCGCACTGTTCGATCATCACGGTCTCAAAATTACGCTCCATGGCTGCTTTCCTCCGCTCTCGTTTTCTTCAGGAACAGCGTTCCCCGCTGCACCGCATTCTATGCAGGTGCAGCAGTTAGGTATTTCTAACTTCAAACTCTAAAAGAATGCGGCACAGGCCATTTGCCTGCTGACCGCCTCACGGTTAGTTATTTCTAACGTGGCATTATCTTACCACAGCTCTGGGGTGGTGTCAAGGGGTTTTGACAAGTTTTCTGCATCAAACTTTTTGCGCGTGTTGCGGCGTGTCGAAATTCATGGTATAGTATAGTCAGCCGCCCGCAAAGGCGGCGAAGGCGCTGTGTCCAAAACGCAGGCGGCAGCCCACTTGCCGGTACCTAGGTGCCGGGAATGGCTGGTTTCTTGAAGAGTTGCCCGCTCCCCGGATGCCTAAGGGCGGAAAGGGGCTTTTCTTTATGGAACCCGGGTTGCGGCTCCCAGCGTTCGCTTCGTGCAAATGCACTCGCGTCCTGCTGGCCGCTGCCCCAACAACTTCTCCCTCGATCCGCCGCTGGCGGCGGTCGTCGTTGTTGCAAATCACATGGACAATCGCCACAAGCGATAAAAAACGCAAGAAGAAATGACCGCCTCAACGTTCCAAGCCTGAGCGGTCATTTTTCTTGACTAATATGGCAAGGGGCTAGTCGTTTGCGGCCAGCGCCTTTTCTATTTGTAGTATAGTCAATTTTTAACGATTTGTCAAGAAGGAGCGCTTTCTATGACTTTCACACCTTTTGAAACCGCCCGGCTTCGCCTGCGCCCGCAGGAAGCTCGGGATGCCGGGTTTGCACTCTGCATCTGGGGTGACCCCATCACCGGAAAATATTTGTCCGACCCGGTGCTGGACGATATCGATGACCTGAACGAATATATGGAATTGCTCCGCAACCTGAGCGACAGCACCGACTGCTATTATGTCATTGCAGAGGACAAAGTCACCCACCAGCCCATTGGTACCTGCTGTGCTGTGGTCAAGGATGGCGGCAGCTGCTGGGATATCGGTTACTGCATCCACCCTACCTGCTGGCGCAAGGGTTATGCCAAAGAAATGGTAAACGCTCTGGTGCAGTTCGGTGCACAGAACGGTATAAAAACCGTTCTGGCCGATGTTGCCGCCGAAAATGCCGGTTCCTGCGGCGTGATGCGTGCACTAGGTTTCACGCCCACTGAAAATGGAACCTTCCGCCGAAGCGGCTCTCAGACCGAATACAAAAATCTGACGTTTAAGAAGGAATTATGATTTCAACCACCCTTTCCCCTCTCGTGGAAAAACTCTCCAATTTGCTCTCTGCCCATCCCGATCACCCGGTGCTGGTGGCGCTGGACGGCCGGTGCGGCAGCGGCAAAACCACGCTGGCAGCACAGCTGGCCCGGCAGTTTCCCCAGAGCATCACGGTGCATACCGATGACTTTTATCTTCCCCCAGCCAGCCGTGTGGCAAACTGGGAGCAGATCCCTTGCGCCAACATGGACTTGGAGCGTCTGCGTGCCCAGGTGCTCACCCCCGCCCGGGCCGGGCAGGCCGTCCCCTACCGTGCCTACTCCTGCCGGGCGGGTGCCTACCTGCCGGAACAATGCTTTGTGCCCCAGCCGCTGGTCATCGTGGAGGGCAGTTACAGCTGCCACCCCACCCTTGCGGACTGTTATGATCTGAAGGTTTTCGTCACCTGCTCCAAGGAAGAGCAGGCCCGCCGTCTGCTGGCGCGGGAGGGAGAACGCTATTCCGGCTTCACTGCCCGGTGGATCCCGCTGGAAGAGGGGTATTTCGCAAAATTCCAGATCGAGCAGACCGTTGACTTTATCCTTGATACGACCTGTTAACTTTTTGCAAATTCCAGCGCTCTGCCCCTGCAAACCTGCTGCAAAATATGTTATAGTTAGGATGGAACAATAATTTTTCAAGGCAAGGAGCAGCGTATGGAACATTTTGTGCAGTTTGAGGATGTTTCCAAATATTATCAGACCGGCAGTGTCCGCATTGCGGCGGCCGATCACCTGAATTTTTATGTAGACAAGGGCGAGTTCTGTGTCATTGTGGGTCCCTCGGGTGCAGGCAAGACCACCCTGCTGAACATTCTGGGCGGCATGGACACCTGCGATGAGGGCCATGTCTGGCTGGACGGGCAGGATGTGAGCCATTTTTCCGAAAAAGAGCTCACCACCTACCGCCGGTATGATGTTGGCTTCGTGTTCCAGTTCTACAATCTGGTGCAGAATCTGACTGCACTGGAAAATGTGGAGCTGGCCAGCGAGATCTGCCGTGATCCGCTGGACCCCGCCGCCACGCTGGAAAGTGTGGGTCTGGGCGAGCGGCTCAACAACTTCCCTGCCCAGCTTTCGGGCGGCGAGCAGCAGCGCGTTTCCATTGCCCGGGCGCTGGCCAAGAACCCCAAGCTCCTGCTCTGCGATGAACCCACCGGTGCGCTGGACTACAAGACCGGCAAGCAGGTGCTGGCCCTGCTCCAGCGCACCTGCCGCGAAACAGGGCGCACCGTCATCGTCATTACCCACAACACGGCCCTGACGGCCATGGCGGACCGGATCATCCAGGTCAAGAGCGGACAGATCCTGTCCAACAAGGTCAACGAACACCCGGTGCCGGTGGAACAGATCGAGTGGTGACCGCTATGCAGAAAAGCTATCGTAAAAATATTCGGCGTGACTTCCGGAGCAATCTGAACCGGTTCCTTTCCCTGTTCGGCATCGTGGCGCTGGGCGTGATGATGCTGACAGGCCTGGTCAGCTTTGCCCCCAGTATGCGCACCGCCGGGCAGAAGTACTATGTCCAGCAAAATGTGTTCGACCTGCGGGTGCTCTCCACGCTGGGCCTTTCGGAATCGGATCTCTCCGCCATTGCCGCCACGGAGGGCGTGAGCGCCGTGATGCCCGTGAAGTATCTGGACACCGAAGGCCGCTGGTCAAGCTCTACCGACGGAGCCGTGCTGCGGGTGCAGCAGCTTCCCGCCGACCCGGCTGCAGATACCGAGGCCAATATGAACCGCCTGACCCTGCTGGAGGGCCGGATGCCCGAAACCGCCAACGAGTGTGTGGTACAGGTGCTGGGCCACGCTGACCCTGTCCCGCTGGGCACCGTGGTCACCCTGCCCGAGGATACCGAGGACATCCGCCGCACCGAATATACCGTGGTGGGCCAGGTGCAGGACCCCCAATATTTTTCTGCCACCCAGGAGACCAGCACCGTCGGTGATGGCATCCTGGATGCTCTTGTGTTCGTGCAGGACGGTGAATTGACCGCAGATTATTATACCGTCTGTTATCTCAAGGTAGCAGATGCCGCACAGTATGACAATTACAGCGATGAATACCAGACCGCTGTGGATACTGTGGCTGACCGGCTGGATGCCATCAGCAAGGAGCACTGTGTGGCCCGCCGGGCCCAGCTTATCGAGGATGCCACTACCCAGCTGGACGATGCCAAACAGACCTACAGCGAACAGAAGGCCGAAGCCGAGCGCCAGTTTGCACAAGCCGAGCAGAAGCTGACTGACGCGCAGCGGGAGCTGGATGCCGCCAAGGCCCAGCTGGACGCAGGCGAAGCCGAGCTTGCCGCCCAGAAGGCCGCCCTGCCCGATACCATGCAGAGCGGTGCCGCCACGCTGGTGAGTAGCGAAGAGCAGGTATTGGAATTTGAGGATCAGCTTCAGCAGATCCAGCTGCTGGTCAACCTGAAACAGGTGGCTGACCCCCTGCTGGGCTATGCCGAGACCGCCCTGAACAATGCCCAAAAGGCGCTGGATGAGGCCGAGCCCGAGGACGAGGAATACACCGAGCTGCGGGACGCGCTTGCCAAGGCACAGGCCGCCTACGATAACATCAAGGGCCAGCTGGACGGTTATCAGGCCCAGTTGGATGCCGGCAAGCAGCAGATGTATGCCAAAGGGCTCATCTCCTCGCCCAACCTCTCCAACACGGACCTTGTCACCGAAGCCAAAGCCGCCCTGCGCAAAATGAAGGTACAGCTGCTGCAGGGCCAGCTCCAGCTGAGCACCGGTACTGCCACCGCCTACACCCAGTTTGAGGCCGCCCGCGCCCAGCTGGACGAGGGCTGGGCACAGTACCAGTCCGGTCAGGAACAGCTGAACGCTTCCCGCACCGAATACGAGACCCAGAAGGCCGATGCAGAGCAGAAACTCGCCGAAGGCCAGCAGCAGATCAACGATGCGGAAGAGAAGATCGCGGACATCCAGAACGGCGAGTGGTATGTGCTGGACCGCGGCAGCACCCTGAGCCTTGTCACGCTGGAACAGTACGCTGACCGGATGGCTGCCATTGCCCGGGTGTTCCCGGTGTTCTTCTTCCTGGTGGCGGCGCTGGTGGCTTCCACCACCATGACCCGCATGGTGGACGAGAACCGCCTGCAGATGGGCACCCTCAAGGCGCTGGGCTACTCCAACACCAGCATTGCAGGCAAGTACTTACTCTATGGCATTGCCGCCAGCGTTCTGGGCAGCATCGTGGGCATTGCCGTAGGCTTTGTGGTATTCCCCACCATCTTCTGGTACGCCTACCGCACCATGATGTTCTCCATCCCCACCTTTACCCTGCACTTCTACCCGGGCCTGGCATTGGGCAGCATGGCCCTCAGCGCGGCGGTCATCGGCCTTGCCACCCTGCAGGCCTGCCGCGCCAGCCTCAAGGAAAAATCCGCCGCCCTGCTGCTGCCCCGTGCGCCTGTAGCGGGCAAGCGCATCCTCCTTGAATATCTCACCCCGCTGTGGAAGCGGATGAGCTTCTCCCAGAAAACCACCGCCCGCAATCTGTTCCGCTATAAAAAGCGCTTCTTTATGACCGTTCTGGGCGTGGCGGGCTGCACGGCCCTGCTCCTCATCGGCTTCGGCATCCAGGATTCCCTGCTGCCCATGCTGACCAAGCAGACCACTGAGCTGACCCACGCCGACCTGACCATCTCCCTGAGTGACGAAAAGGCGCTGACCATGGAGAACGGTCTGGCCGACCTGCTGGATTCCAGCAGCGGGATCACCAGCTGGGGCCGCTATTACACCAAGAGCGTCACCCTTTACAACGCCGAGGGTGAAAAAGAGACCGTCAGTCTGGTTGCCGCAGCAGACGAAAGCCAGATGACCGAGTACTTCACCTTCCGCACCCGGCAGGGCCACAAGGCCATTGCCTTTGACGATTCCAGCGTCATCCTGACCGAAAAGACCGCTGAAAAGCTGGGGCTTTCGGTGGGCGACAGCTTTGAGGTGGAGACCACCGACGGCGGGCGCAGGTCCCTGACCCTGACCGGCATCACCGAAAACTATGTCTTTACCCGGCTGTACCTCTCGCAGGCGCAGCTCAAAACGCTGAACGGCGGTGCTCTGCCCACCTGGAACGCCGTTTACGGTCAGACCGACTGCCCCACCGATGCAGCCCGCGCCTCCCTCTCCTCCGCCATTCTGGCCTGCAACTATGTCAGCTCCGTCTCCTTTATTGAGGACACCACCCAGATGTTCGATGGCCTGATTGGCTGCCTGAACTATGTGGTCATGCTGGTCATCGTCTGCGCCGCCGCATTGGCCGCCGTGGTGCTCTACAACCTCATCAGCGTCAACCTGGGCGAGCGCAAAAAGGAGCTTGCCACCATCAAGGTGCTGGGATTCTATGACAAGGAGGTCTACCGCTACATCTTCCGGGAGATCGACCTGCTCTCTCTCATCGGCTCCCTGGTGGGTCTGGTGGTGGGCATTCCCCTGCACCAGTTCATCATCCGCACTGTGGAAATGGACCAGATGATGTTCATCCGTTCCATTGCCCCCCGCAGCTTTGTGTTCAGCGTGGCGCTCACCATGCTCTTCAACTTTGCCGTCTGCCTGCTCATGCGCCGCCATGTCCGCCAGATCAGCATGGTGGAAAGCATGAAAGCGCCGGAATAATTCCCTTACAGACAGAACAACGCCCGCCGGGTGTGGTACTTCTCGTACCGCCCGGCGGGCGTATTGTTTTTGCGTTCTATCCAACTGCGGTCTCAGCCGCCCAGATAAGCGTTGCGGACGCGCTCATTGGTCAGCAGCTCTGCACCGGTGCCATCCATGACCACGTGGCCTGTCTCAAGGACATAGGCGCGGTCGGCCACGGAAAGGGCCATCTGTGCGTTCTGCTCCACCAGCAGGATGGTCATGCCCTCCTTGTGGATGTTGCGGATGATGTCAAAGATCTCCTGCACCAGCAGGGGTGACAGGCCCATGGAGGGCTCGTCCAGCATCAGCATGGAAGCGTTGCTCATGAGCGCACGACCCATGGCCAGCATCTGCTGCTCGCCGCCGGACATGGTGCCGGCCAGCTGCTTGCGGCGCTCCTTCAGGCGGGGGAACAGCTCAAACACTTTTTCCTTGTTGGGGGCAATGGTGGAGGCGGGCTGGGTGTAAGCGCCCATATCCAGGTTCTCCTCCACGGTCATGTGCAGGAACACATGGCGGCCTTCCGGCACCTGTGCCAGACCGGCTTCCACGATCTTGTGGGCGCGCACGCCCTTGATGCTTTTGCCCCGGTACAGCACGTCCCCGGTACGGGGCTTCAGCAGACCGGAAACGGTTTTCAGGGTGGTGGACTTACCGGCACCGTTGGCACCGATCAGGGTCACGATCTCGCCCTCGTTCACCGTAAAGGAAACGCCCTTTACGGCGTGGATATTGCCGTAATACACGTTGATGTTATCGACCTTCAGCATGGTATCTGCCATCGCTCAGCCCTCCTTCTTGCCCAGGTAGGCTTCGATGACCTGGGGGTTGTTGCGGATCTCGTCCGGGGTGCCCTTGGCAATGATGCGGCCGAAGTTCAGCACCGCGATGCCCTCGCAGATGCCCATGACCAGGCTCATGTCGTGCTCGATGAGCAGCACGGCAATGTTGAACTCATCCCGGATGCGGCGGATGGTCTCGGTGAGCTCCGCAGTCTCCGAGGGGTTCATGCCGGCAGCAGGCTCGTCCAGCAGCAGCAGTTTGGGGCTGGTGGCCAGGGCACGCATGATCTCCAGACGGCGCTGTGCGCCGTAGGGCAGGCTGCCGGCAGGCACGTTGGCCAGGTCGGCCATGTGGAAGATATCCAGCAGCTCAAAGGCACGCTCGGTGCACTTTTTCTCTTCCTTCCAGTAGTTGGGCAGACGGATCAGTGCAGAGGGCAGGTTGTACTTCATAGACTCGTGCAGGCCTACCTTGATGTTGTCGATGACGCTCAATTCCTTGAACAGACGGATGTTCTGGAAGGTACGGGCCACACCCATGCGGTTGACCTGATAGGTCTTTTTGCCCGCCGTAGGCATGCCGTCGATCAGGATGGAGCCGCGGGTGGGCTGGTAAACGTTGGTGAGCAGGTTGAAAACGGTGGTCTTGCCCGCGCCGTTGGGGCCGATCAGGCCGGTGATCTCGTTGCGGCCGATCATCAGGTTGAAGCCGTCCACGGCGGTCAGGCCGCCGAAGTCGATGCCCAGCTCACGCACGTCCAGGATGGGCTTTTTGTCCTTATCGCGGTCGGTCAGGAAGCCGCCGGAGGGCACACTGTTTAACTTGGTCTGGAACTCACTCATGGTCAGCACCCTCCTTTTCCTTGTTCTTCTTGAACAGTTCGCCGTTCATGATCTTTTCCACCAGGCGGCTCATGGAGAAGTCGTAGCTGCCCAGCAGTCCGCCCGGACGGAAGATCATCATCAGGATCAGCACCAGCGAGTAGATGACCATGCGGTAGCTGTCGAAGCTGCGATAGCGCGCAACGGAAAGATCGCGTGCGAACATGGTCATGGGCAGCGCTAGATGCGTACCGGCATGACCAGGTACAGGTAGTTGATCTTGTCGTAGGACTTGAAGATGCCAGCCTGCGAATAGCTCTTGAGCTCCAGCGTGATCTCCTTCTCCTTGGACAGGGCATTGAGGCAGCCAAAGATGTAGTGGTAGTTAAAGGCGATGGTGCCCGACTCGCCCTCGGCCTCGACATCAATCGTCTCCTGCGCCAGATCCTGGTCGTTGGAAATGGAGGACAGGCCCATCTGGCCGTTCTCGACGTCAATCTCAAACTTGACAGCGGGGTTGGCGCTCGCGATAACGGCCACACGTTTAAGGGCGGCGTTAAAGGCGGCTACGTCGATCTTGACGCTCGTCACGCATGAATCGGGGATGAGCTGCTTGTAATTGGGATATACGCCCTCGATGCGGCGCGACACGTAGGTGGTGTTGCCGGCCTCAAAGACAACCTGGGTGTCGGTTGCGCCGATCATGATGGTAGCCTGGCTCGCCATGATGCTCAGCGCGTCGTTGAAGGCGTCGGCAGGCACGTTGAGCTCAAAGGAACCTTCGAGGGTCGAGGTCTCGACCTGCGTATCGCACACGGCCAGTCGGAAGGAATCGGTCGCGACCAGGCGCACGGTGTTGTTCTCGACCTTCATGTGCACGCCGCCCAGGATGGGGCGGGCCTTGTCAGTCGAAGTGACGCGCCATACGCGACTTACCATTTCGGACAGGATATCGGTCGGCAGCTCGACGGCGCTCTCGATGGCGTATGCCGGGAACTCGGGAAAGTCGTTGGCATCGAGTGTGTTGAGGCGAAAAGAGCTCTTCTCGCAGCCAATCAAAACCTGACGCTCGGACAGCTCAAAGGTGACCGGGGCATCGGGAAGGGTCTTGGTGATGTTGGAGAGCATCTTGCAGGGAATCACCATCTCGCCTTCCTCTTCGACATGAGCCGCAATGCGGTGACGAATCGAGATGGTGTAATTGGAGGTCTGGAATTCCAAGATGCCGTCTTGTGCCTTGACGAGCACGCCCGACAGAATGGGAAGGGTGGATGCCGAAGCGACGCCTTTCATAACGACGCCGATGGCTTGCGTAAGCGAGCTCTGGCTGACGGTGAACTTCATCTTTTAATACCTTTCTATAGATATAAATATCTTAATAATAGTAATAGTACTGACGAAACTGTTGATTACTCCTAAAAGTGCAGGTCAGCCCTAAAAAGAGAATCGACAGGAACCTGTGTGCAACCGGGCATGTTTTCCACGTTCAAAACCTGCGCAAAACTTTTCATCACCGCGGCTCGAGTTTTTGACACCTTATAACCGCCGTTTCAACAAGTTTTCAACAGGTGTGTCCATTTACCTACGAGCGCAGTGTAATTTTATCGCGCAGCGACTTGAGGTCTTCGGTAACAGTCCGGTCTTCCTGAATCATCTTCTGAACCTTTTTATAGCTCGTGCTGACGGTCGAGTGGTTGCGGTTGCCAAACTCGGCGCCCACGGCCGTCGTCGTCATCTCGCACATCTCGATCGCCAGGTAGATAGCGATATGGCGTGCTTTGGCGATATTGGCGTTGCGACGCGGGCCGATGAGCTCCTCGTGCGTCACGCCGTACTGCTCTTCGATGACGGACTGAACCGTCTGGACGTTGATCTTTTTGGCCGATGTGTCGAAGTACTGGCTGGCGATGGCATCGATATCGTCAAAGGTGAGCTCCCCGCCCTCGCGCTCGCGATCGCCCGCTTCGCCGGCACAACGCTCGCAAAAGCTCTCGAGCTCGCGAATGTTGGTGCCCGAGACCTCCGCCATGTGCTTAAAGTGCTCGTCGGTCAGGTGCCCACCGTCGCCCCCATAGGCCGCCAGCAGCGAGTCGTCGCCTGCCTCGGGAGCGGCGACGATGGTGTTCTCGTAATAGCGCTGCAAGATCTTGTATTTCATCTCGTAGCTGGGCTCTGCGACCAGGCAGAGCATGCCGGCGTTGAAGCGGCTGGTCAGACGCTCGTCCATGCTCAGGTCCTTGGGGGCACGGTCTGCCGCGATGACGACCTTCTTGTTGTTGCGGATGAACTCGTCCATGAGCTGGAAGAAGTAGTCCACGCTCGCGCGCTTGCCGATGATGTTTTGGATGTCATCGATGATGAGCACGTCCACGCCGTGGTACGCCTGCATGATGGGGGCGTTGCTCTTCTTTTGGCGGTCGAACTCGGTCATCAGGTCGTCCAGATACGCCTGGGAGTTTGCATACTTGACCTTGATCTCGGGCGACTTCTCGGCGAGCTCGTTTTTGATGGCAAGCAGCAGGTGCGTCTTGCCCAGGCCCGATTTGCCGTAGATGAACAGTGATGTACACGTGCCGCGCTCGTCCGCGAGGGCGGCAAACTTGAGTGCCGAGCGATAGGCGTGGCTGTTCTCGGGGCCGTAGACAAAGTTCTCAAAGGTAAATTTTGAGTTCGCGGCGAGTGGGGCTCCATCCGTATTCTGCTCGGCCGGCACAGTCGGTGCTGGCATGGGTGAGGTGGGGGTCGCAGCTTGCGTGGATTTAGTCGGCGCTCCGCCCTTCATCTGGTTCATCATGCGGCGAAAATCGTCGGCCGAGAGCGTGTTCTTGATTGCAATGCCCGAATCCGCGCCCGCCG
>ERZ780139.2993-NODE-2993-length-11773-cov-18.749957_pt1 | contig 11773 bp, 7 predicted proteins | sample MGYA00511476_ERZ780139 | MGnify/ENA primary metagenome ERZ780139 (study PRJEB29588, sample SAMEA2158190) | human gut metagenome | biome: human gut; feature: human-associated habitat; material: faeces | place: Denmark | collected 2008/2010 ... | reverse complement strand
AGCTTTTCCAACTCACGCTGATGAAGGGTGATAAGGTTGTCGAGTTGGCTGAAGTAGTAGGCAATGAGTTGCTGCTCCTTCACTGCTATTGGGTAACTCACGCTTGTTTTTTGAATGTTGCTGCGGCTTAAAGAGAGCACTTTTATGCCCTGCATTAGAGGAAGAAGCTGATGGTGGTAAGCATTGGAATTGAGGTAGTAACCGAGGTACCCCAATGCCATTCTGTTCCGAGGGCGGCACACCATTGTATGTAACCCCGATACTATGGCACTCCCTTGCAAATTACCTATTTCACAGGCTTTTCCGGTCGTTTCATCTTCTGCGGTATCAGCGATAATAACATCACCATCCTGCAATAAAGCCCCATTGAAATCCTCTCGGCATCTATGCGGGATGCGAGGAATATCATCCTTTTGAACATCCAGCACAGAGCCATACTTTATCAGCACATCACCATAATGAACATTCAGGACAGTTCCTTCATCATAACTCAGTTCGGCACGGGAAAGTGTGTTATTCGGGACAGTGCAATCAAACACTTCATCAAACTTACGCTGTTCCCAAGAAAATGTTGAAGTGGTGAACATCATAGAGATAAAAGCCTGAAAAGGACTGAATAATAATGCACATTTACGCTGATGAAGGGTGATAAGGCTATCGAGTGCCGTAAAGTATGTACCAATAGCAGCCTGCTCACTAATGTTTGACGGGATGGAGAACACCGTTTTGGACACCAATTTCCAATCTGCCCTCGGCATTTTCGTCCCGGTCGATTGATTAGCTACTTCATCGAATTGCCGGCTCTGAATCAATCGATATAGAAAGCTGCTATCAGCATTTTGAGGCCGCAATACCCAAAAATCGCCCACAGCAAGCCCATCAAATGTGGGCAAAAGCCAGTTTTGCAAGTATGGGCGGAGTTTTCCGTAAAGGACATCACCTTGATGAAATACGATGCCTGATTTGCTACTTTGCTTGGCGTAGATGTCTTTGTTGAGCCGACCTGTACCTGACACTATATCCTCATATTCAACTCTTGGAAGGGTATCATCGGAGCATATTACCGATGATCGCACAGCGATTTCTTCAAACTTACGCTGTTCCCAAGAAAAATCAAAAGAGCCAAGGAAACACCTTGGCTCTCTTGTTAAGACCGCATATTTTTTCATTTTTCGGCTTGCTTTAGCGGTGATGGCACTCATTACGGCATATCAACCTCAAATCCACCGGTAAGAATAAACTGCCGCAAAAGCTGATCCGTTTTCATATTGACCTTGGGCGGAATCAACTTGGTTTGTTCATATGCTTCAAAGAACGCTTTTGCTTTGGTCTTATCAACGCTCTTTTTCAGCTCGTCAAACCTGCCAAACTCATTGATAGTCGCTTCATTCAAGTTAAGCCCCATCATATTCCTGAGTTTATCCTCATCAAGACCGAAGATAGTCGCAAAACGATGAATTTGGTCATCTTTTGCTCTAAACTGATACTCCGTGATGTAGTCACGAAGCGTTTTTCCGTCCTCGGCAATGACATCGCCTCGCTCAATGTCGTGCAGAAAGATGTTTGCGTATTTCTGCTCCTCTTGCGTTAGGGCAGCAAAAGTTTTGTGAAGTTCTGCCTTTGCTTGCTCAATAGATTCCTCGGACGAACCTTCCTGTCGAATCAATTTGAGGTACTTATCGAAGCGACTGTTCATATAATCGGCATCGATAACCCCTGTGTCAATTTCAGTCAGGTATCCAACAAGATCGTATGGTATATCTATGTCTTGTGATCCGGGATCATCGGAAGAAGCAGCGGAAAGCTCTTTATAACGCTGTGCTAAAATCAAAAATGCGTTCTCATCGAACTCCATTGTAATTTCAATCGAATTTCCACTTTCCTCGTCCTTGAATGAGTAGGTGTGTTTGTCCCACCTAAATCCTTGGATTTTAGCAGCTTCAAGGTATCCGTTGAAATCTCTAAACAGCGAGGCGAACTTAGCTCTTACGGTTCCGTCCGCAGGCAACTTTTCAAAGTCAGGGATACCAGCATTCTTGAACAAATAGACAATATCATCAAACACAGCGTTGAGCTTTCCGAGGTTGTAAGACAGTTTTTCAACGAACAGACCTATCGGTCTATCGCCGGAATAGAGCTTAACAGCTTTGCTCACATTCTGCTCCATCGTATGCGGCTTGCGATAATATCTGATGATGCCAAAAGGCTTATCGGGTCCGAAAAGTCTGTTGGTTCTGGAAAATGCCTGAATGATGTTCTCATACTCCAGTATCTTGTCCATATACAGCGTGTTGACCCACTTAGAGTCAAAGCCGGTAAGCATCTGATCCACTACAATCAGGAGGTCGAGCTGCTTCTCAGGCTCTCTTTCGACCCGCTTATATTGCTCTTTGTGGGCAAGGCGTAGAGAAAGGTCTTTTTTGAAGCGAGCGTGTGTAGCAATCGAAAAATCCTGACCAAACATCGTATTATAGTCAGTAAGGATTTCGATTAAGCCTTGCTCTTTATAGAAAGCAATCGGCTGCCCTCTGTATTCTTTGTAGTCACCATCTTCATTGCTGATATTGGGGTCAAAAAGGCAACTGATCCTAAGTTTCGGCATTGCAGCCTTCAACAGTCGATAGTAGTCTATTGCTTCGGGGATGCTGCTCGTTGCAAAGATTGCGTGGAATTTCCCGTTGTGACTCAAAGTAAGCCAGTTTTCTTGAATATCCTCAACAACCTTGCTTTGATGCTCCGAGGAAAGGTACTGAGTTTTTGGAAGATAATCTTCAATGCCCTTGACCCACTTTCCGTCATCGCCCAAGAAGCCCGCCATCTTGACGGTGGAGGAGTCCATATACTCATAGAATATTTTTGCCTTTTTGGGATCGCTGATTGCTTCTTCTTCGGTTGCTGCTTTTGCTTTTTCCAAGGCAACCACCTTGCGGACATCCTTATCACGGAAAGTCAGGACTTTATAAGGATCAAATCCAAGCACATTCTTATCCCTGATACCATCAGCAATGCTATATCTATGGAGTTCATTGCCAAAAACATCTGTTTGGGCATTGTTTTTCTTTGCATTCTCCTCAAACACCGGTGTGCCGGTAAAGCCAAAGAAGATGGCATTGGGAAATGTTTCCTTGATGATGGATAGCATATCTCCAAAAGTTGAACGATGAGCCTCGTCAACAATAAAAACAAGCCGTTTGCCGTTGATTATTTCAATGTCGCTTGCATTAAGTCCTCCGTCCTCATCTCGGATATTGCTCATCTTCTGAATAGAGGTAACAATTAGGGTATCTGCCGTTGCGTTGCTTTTCAGCTTAGTCAAAAGGACATATGTGTTCTCTGTTGCCTGCACGGTTTCGTTCTCGTCCGCAAATGCCCGATATTCCTTGAGCGACTGCGTTCCTAACTCAATACGGTCGGTAAGGAAAATAACCTTATCAGCATCATTGGAGTTTGCAATCAACTGAGCCGACTTAAAGCTCGTCATCGTCTTACCTGAGCCGGTGGTATGCCAAATGTAGCCGCCACGCTGCTTACCGCTATCCCACTTCGTTTTAGACACAACATCGGAAATTGCGCTGGCTGCGTAATACTGGTAGCTTCGCATTACCTTCAGAACACCGTCAGCATTGTCGGCAACAGTATAAAAACCAATGAGCTGGTGCGCCATAGGGATGGACAGCAGCGAGGAGGCGATAGCTTTCCAATCGTTGATAGGCTCATTATTGAAGTCAGCCCAATGGAAATAGTAATCAGTATTGAACTTTCCGTCAGGTCCGGGATTCGCAAAATAACGAGTTTCTTCAGGGTTCATTGCTACAAACACCTGAACGAGCGAGAACAATCCGGTAAAAACGCCCTCATATGAGTATTTCTCAATCTGATTATATGCTTGACTGACGGGGACACCGCTGCGCTTCAGTTCGATATGTATGACAGGCATACCGTTGATAAGCAGCATCAAATCACCACGACGGTCATTCAGCATTTTTGACTTGCTCGGAAAAACTGGTTGTTGTACGATCTGATACCGGCTCTGTCCAGCGGCGATTTCCCTGCGATCATATATTTTCAAGCTGATTTCAGTGCCGAAATGGAGCTTATCATCAGGGTTATCACGCTTGATGGACACAGTTTTTCCGTTGATAAAGCCATTGAGTTTTAACGGTGTTCTAAGTTCCGTGATCTGTTCGATGATCTGCTGCATTTCGCCATCCGTAAGAGGATAGTTATTCAAGCGGTCAATTCCACGGTTGTTATCAAACAGGATCTTTGCCCAATTTCGGATGAGGTCTTGCTCGGTCGGGTTCTTGATGACTTCTTTTTCCCATCCTTTATCCGCCAAGACTTTAATCAGGGCTTCCTCAAAGTCCGCTTCTTTTTGGAATGTCATTCGATTTCCTCCTTCCTGCGAAATTGATGTCACACGAACATCTTTTCAAGCATAGATTTCTTGATATTTTGGAGCTTTTCCAACTCACGCTGATGAAGGGTGATAAGGTTGTCAAGCTGGTCTAAATAAGCACCGATCTTCCGTTGTTCCTCGACTGAAGGTACAGATATTTCAATTTTCAGAAAATCGGACTCGTGTATTCTCCATTGACCATAAATGACACCCTGACGCCATTTGACCATAGCATTTATAAAATCTTTTCTGACTAATCTTCTTCCTAAAAAATCCGAGTCAGCAATGCCAGTGGGTTCAAAAATGCTATATACTGGTGAAATGCAGGCTTTTCCGTACTTATTCAGACCTATTGAGCCGGTTTCAAGGTTGTTGGAGCTATATATGAAATCGCCTTTCTCTGTTTTCTTATATAGCTTGTTTACCGTGTCCGTAACTAAGGCGCTTCGGTCATAACGCTCACCTTTAGGGGCAACACCTTCATTTGCTATGAATGCCATAAGGGGATATTCATCGCTCATTGGTGCTTGTTGACTACGCTCTATGAGCAAATCCCCAACCTCACGCTGTTCCCAAGGGTCAGTAAATCCCTTAAAGCGAATTTCGGGGTAACTGCTGCCATTTTGCGGGAACATCTTTTCGAGCATAGACTTTTTCACATTCGTCAACTTTTCAAACTTACGCTGATGAAGGGTGATAAGGTTGTCAAGGCAAGTTAGTAGCTCGCCAATTTTTCTCTGCTCATCTATATCTGGTATAGGTATAGGCATTTGAAAAAACACATTGTCTCTAATCGAGAACCTGTCAGACCTTGCGCCGGAATCACCATTGAAATTCATAAAAGAATGCCAATAGCCGCACTTGAAAAAGTACTCCAAATAAGTCGTGTCAATATCGTGCGGGCGAAAGACGGTATATAACGGTGACATTACGCCCGTTCTTCCAAGTTTATTGCGGTTTATCGGTCCAACTGGTGCGGAAGTAGAGATACGAGGGTTATAAACAAAGTCCTCGGTTTTTACAATGTAGTACCCATCCAAGCTGCCCAGCTTTGCTATATCGTGATCAAAGAAATCTCTTTGACTTATAATTCCGAACTCAGCAGAGTTTGTAAATGTTTCTACATATTGTAGTCCGGCATTTTTCTCCGTGACTTTATCTGTAATTTCGGATAGCTTACGCTGTTCCCAAGCGTCTGAGAATCCTTTGAAGCGAATTGCGGGAGCATCTGATTTTTTCGTCATTCTGCACTACCTCCCAGCAATTTCTTCAACTCATTAAGTCCCAGCATATCATACTCATTACCCTCAAGGTCATCGATCATTCCCGAAAGCGTTGCTTCGGTTTCGCTGATCTGCTGTTCGACCTCGAAGAAAGTTGTAGCATACTTGTTTTGAAGGGCTTGAATTTTGCTCACCAAGCTGTCGATTACGGTATCAGGCAGTTTGTGAATGCTCTCAATGAGAGGAGCAATCCACTTCTTTTCGAGCAGATCCAAAGCCTGCTCGTCGCTCAGTCTTTCAATCGTATCCTTTGTTTTTGCCTGCAACGCAGCACTCTTTGCCTTGATCTCCGCCTTGATTTCTTTCTCGCTCTTGACCAAAGACTCTACCTTTTCTAAGAGTGTACGAAGCGCAACGCTTTCAGGAGAACGGTCTTTCTTCAGTTCCTTAATCTTTTTGGATACTTCTTTCGGAACGAAAGCATCGCCTTCCTCGGTGAGAACATCGTTGCAGCTCTCTTTATCCTCCTCTGTCATTTCATCAAGGATGGACTCATATTCAGACGGGATTTCCGCCAAACGGCTTTCCAAACCGTGGAGCTCATCCGTTTCTGCGGAGAGCAAAGTCGCCTGTACCAAGTCAAACGGGATAATGTGACCTACCCAGCCTTCTTGCACCTCTTGATCTTTGCCATCCTTTTTCTTGATGACAAGGTTCGGATCGACTTCCTTTGTCGCAGAAAAGCCCTCGGTCTGCAAGACCTCAAGATCAATAGAAATCCCAGTCCAATCGTCGTCAAGGAGTTGGAACGCCGCATATTTGTCGATAAGCGGAATATCCTTCAGACGCTCAAAAATATCAGCGCTCAGAACGGTTTCAGCCTTAGAGATTTCAATGCTTTCCATCCGGTCGATGAGTTCTTCTTTCAGGAACGCCGGGAAAGTAGAAAAGGCGGCATTAAAAGCATCCTCAAATCCGACCACATCGGGGTGGCTCTTGATGGCACTCTTAATGTCATCGACAGACACATTCACATAGGGGATGCCACTCTCTGTAAACAGAGCCTTTTTCAGTGCCGGGAACGCCGTCCAAAATTCGCCCAGCTCTTCAATTTCTGCCGTCGGGATACCGCCAAACATAGACGCATAGACATCCCAATGCTCGGCTGCTTCAGATGAGTCCACATAGCGAGGAATGTTCAGGTTATAATCATTGCTGCGAATTTCTTCACGACTGACAACTCGTGAAAACTTCGGGACGCTTTCACGCTTGATAAAGGTGTCTGCTATGCGTTTAATGTCAGACGCACGGAGCTTGTTATTTTTACCCTCTTTGATAAATCCCTTGGATGCGTCGATGATAAGAACATCGGTGTTCTCACGCTTTTGGCGCAGCACCATAATAATGGTGGGGATCCCTGTCCCGAAGAAGATATTTGCAGGCAGCCCGATAATGGCGTCGATATGGTTATTCTCGATCAGGTTTTTTCTGATTTCACCTTCCTCACCGCCACGGAACAGTACGCCGTGGGGAAGAACAATTGTCATAATGCCGTCCGGTTTGATATGGAACAGGTCGTGAAGTAGGAAAGCATAGTCGGCTTTTCCTTTGGGAGCAAGTCCAAAACGAGCATAACGAGGATCTCCCTCTTTATTAGACGGATCCCAAGCCTGCGAATACGGCGGATTGGACACGACCGCATCCACATAGAGAGGGTTATAGGTATTGACCGGATCATTTTCATCAAAGTACGGCCAATCCTCCTCGAGAGTATCGCCGTTACGAGTGATAATGTTAGCGGGATCAATGCCTCTCATAACCAAATTCATTCGGGTCAGGTTATAAGTATTCTCTTTCAACTCCTGAGCGTAATACTGAATATTGTTGTCGTCGCTCATATACTTCGCAACGCTTTGACCAATATTGATAAGCAGTGAGCCCGAACCGCTTGTCGGGTCGTAGATTTTGATTTCACTTTTACCCTTCAAATGACTCGCAACGATCTCGGACATCAGAAGCGATACCTCGTGCGGGGTGTAGAACTCGCCAGCTTTCTTTCCAGCATTTGCTGCAAAGTTACTGATAAGATATTCGTAGATGAAACCGAGAACATCGTAGTCCTGCTTGCCATCCATAGGAATATCTTTTATCAGCGTCAGCAGCCCACTAATTGCTTTCGTTTGTGAACCGGAGCTATCGCCAAGTTTGGAAAGGCCTGTTTGCAGGGTATCAAATACTTTTTCAAATACCCTTTTATGCGAACTAGAAATTAGTCGGCTAAATGCAGAAAGAGCATCACGGACATTTGAAACATCAAAGTCCTTACCCATCGTGAGCCAAGTGGAGAAAAGATCCTTATAGGCAATAAAGTAGCCTATGTTTTTTTGGATCCATTCAACTGTTTCGGCATCTTCCTCCGATACGGTTTTCAGGAGTTCATTATCATAGTCGTTCTCCTTCAAGAACTTAACTTCCTTATCGGAAAGATACTTGTAAAAAATAAAGCCTAGTATGTAATCCTTATATTCATTTGCTTCAATTTTGGAACGCATTTGATTTGCGGAAGCCCATATTTTCTGAGCAAGTTGTTGCTTATTCATTCTGTGACCCCATCCTTTTTCTTTTTCTAAGGGCAACGTACTACCCCCTATCATGATACACACAACTAGTGTCCCATAAAACGGACTTACTTTTCGTCAGAAACAAACTCCATAATATCGTCAGTTGTACAATTCAAAGCAGAGCAGATTTTTCCCAACACTTCAGTGCTGACATTTTCATCACGACTAAGCTTATTCATTGCGTATTTTGTGAGCCCTGCAGCTTCCTGCAAATCTCTTTTCTTCATATCTCGATCAAGCAGAATGTGCCAGAGTTTTTTATAGCTTACAGCCATCATATCATTCCTTTCTCTCGGTCCGCGTGTAAGTACTAAAACACATTTTATATTATAGCATATAATCCCGAAATAGCAACTATAAATCCCGAAATATCAAACTTAATTCCGATATTTCACACCTGTGTAAGCTCGACAGTAACCGAATAGCTTGGGAACAGCGTAAGTTAGCATCTTTATGTGAGAAGTTCACAGATGGCGACTGGATCGAATCAAAAGATCAGAGCGATTTCGGTGTGCGTTTAGTTCAAACTGGCAATGTTGGTGTAGCAGAATATTTGGACAAGACTAATAACAAAAAATGGATATCTGAGGACACTTTTGATCGGCTCCACTGCGAAGAAGTGCTACCCGGTGACATCCTTATTTCGAGATTGCCTGAACCAGCCGGCAGAGCTTGTATTGTGCCGCTTTTAGGCACAAAAATGATTACGGCAGTTGACTGTACGATCGTCAGAACTGCACCTGATATGAGCAACAAGTTCTTGGTTCAGTATTTATCGTCACAAGCATATTTTGATGATGTTAATACATGTCTGGCAGGCGGAACAAGACAGCGCATCAGCCGAGGTAATCTTGCAAATTTCAATGTGCCTATCCCTGTAAAAAAGTCTGAGCAGGATGCAATCGGGATGTTCTTTGGCTATCTCGACAACCTTATCACCCTTCATCAACGACAGCCATTTTTGCAGTCACCTCCGGATATTTCTCTGATTGTCCAACTGACACCCCCTTTTTATACATTCTCTTGGGAACAGCGTAAGTTGGGAGATATTGCTGACATTGTGGGTGGTGGAACCCCAAGTACAGGAAATCAGAGCTATTGGGACGGTGATATTGATTGGTATGCACCTGCTGAAATTGCGGATCAAATCTATGCAAATTCGAGTCAGAAAAAGATAACCGGCTTGGGTTATGAGAATAGTTCAGCCAAAATGCTTCCTCCCGGTACAGTCCTGTTTACATCTCGTGCAGGGATCGGGAAAACAGCCATTTTAACCCGAAAAGGCTGTACTAATCAGGGATTTCAGTCCATTGTCCCACATCGTGGAGAGCTTGACTCTTACTTCATTTTTTCTCGAACCGAAGAATTAAAACGATATGGAGAGCTTGTTGGGGCTGGATCAACTTTCGTCGAGGTTTCGGGAAAGCAAATGGCTGTAATGGAGCTGATGATGCCGCCAACGATGCGAGAACAACAGACTATTGGAGGTTTCTTTCAGCAGCTCGACCACCTTATCACCCTTCATCAGCGTAAGCCATTTTTAATGAAATGGAGGACTTCTGATGCTAACAGAAACCAAACGAACAGACTTGTTCTGTGAATATTATGCAAAATGGATTACGGTGTATAAGAAGGGCGCAATCAGAAAGGTGACGATGGATAAGTACCTGATGACGCAGAAATGGCTCGTTAAGCTCGTCCCGAACCTGAGAGTATGTGATATGAACCGGATCGCTTATCAGCAGCTGTTGAACGACTATGCTGAGTTCCACGAGCGCCAAACAACAATGGATTTCCACCACCAGCTCAAGGGCGCTATACTTGACGCCGTTGATGAGGGCTTGATTGAAAGAGATCCTACTCGCAAGGCAATCATCAAGGGGAAGCCACCGGTTGCTAAGAAAATTAAGTATCTCAATCAGTTTGAGCTACACACGCTGCTGATCTCGCTTGACCTGAAGGATAAGGTGAATTGGGACTACTTTATCCTGTTGGTAGCAAAGACGGGGATGCGCTTTTCTGAAGCACTGGCTCTTACCCCGAAAGACTTCGACTTTGCCCATCAAACACTGTCCATAAGCAAGACTTGGGACTACAAGGGAAAGGGCGGCTTCCAGCCTACGAAAAATAAGTCGTCTGTGCGGAAAATTCAAATTGACTGGCAAACCGTCATTCAATTTTCTGAATTGGTAAAGCACCTTCCCGAAGATAAGCCCATCTTTGTCAATTCCACTGTCTATAATTCGACGGTGAACGACATTCTCGGCAGGCATTGCAAAGCCTGTAACATCCCTGTCATCTCTATCCACGGATTACGGCATACACACGCCTCTTTGCTGTTATTTACGGGCGTTTCCATTGCGAGCGTTGCCCGCCGTCTTGGACATTCAAGTATGACCACTACGCAAAAAACCTATCTGCACATCATTCAGGAACTTGAAAACAAAGACATCGACTTGGTGATGCGCTCTCTTTCGGGTTTGAGCTAAAAGATTAAACCGGCTTGCGCTGATTAAAGGTGATAAAAAAGATGCCATCCGAAAGGGTGGCATCTTAGTTATTTGTCGTATCTTAGAAAATCGTTACAATGCTCCTGCTGGCGCAAACGGTAGCCTTGAGAGATCAGTGTATCGGCTTTTAGAGCGACAAGGTTAATATCTGAATTCAATGTCCGTGCGATCTGCTGCGTGTCGTATCCTCTTTCCGCAAGTTCAAGGAAGTCCTCATCTGATAGGGAAATCTGTGCGGCAAAGAGATTGGCTTCGTACTCCATACGGTTGTCCCGCATATTGAAGATCTCAAACTCTTTGAATCCCCCGACTTTCGTGGCTTCCTCCCGGTGTAAAGCATCGTGCCCCAATTCGTGAAGTAGCACGATGTTCTCCATAACCGGATGCAGATCATTTTTGATAAAGATGAAGCGATTACGCATCAAGACCTTGTATGCTCCACGCTGTTCATTGAACGGATAATACATTACCTCGATTCCTAAGTCCCTTGCTATTCTGAGAGGATCACGGGTTCCGCATTGAGCAACGATGGAGTTTGCTTTTTGTACGATTTCCGAAGTGCTTACATACATCGGCTTCGCCCCTTTTCAGTTTATTCCTGTTTCCATTCTAACACACAATGTGTCCCATAAACGGGACTCAGTCCTGCTTGCCCTTAGAACGGTACTTCTTTGGGGTGTACTTTTTGTTTTTCTCTTTCGCAAGCCAATAGGCATCCATAATGGCTTGCATCATAACATCCATATCATCCTGTGCCAACTCGCCGTCGGTAAACAAACCAGTTACTTCATCTGTGAGCTGTTGCGCTTGCTTGGCACCTCGTGCGCCGTACTGCTCCGCAGCCTGAGCAACGAGCATACCATCCGTACCCAGAAGCTGATCCACGGAAATATTAAGTGCCTTTGCCAGCTTCTCCGCTGCATCCAAGCGAGGACGAGAGGTTCCGCATTCGTATCTCTGTATGGTACGGGGGGAAACACCGGAAACCTTAGCAAGCTGCTCCTGCGTCATATCATTTTT
>ERZ780139.2980-NODE-2980-length-11811-cov-9.953896_pt1 | contig 11811 bp, 9 predicted proteins | sample MGYA00511476_ERZ780139 | MGnify/ENA primary metagenome ERZ780139 (study PRJEB29588, sample SAMEA2158190) | human gut metagenome | biome: human gut; feature: human-associated habitat; material: faeces | place: Denmark | collected 2008/2010 ... | reverse complement strand
GGTCATGGAACCTTACCTTCCTTATGCACTATGCCAAAGGAGCGCTGTGCTCCTAGGAAAAACAAAAGCACGCCACCAACAAATAGGCAGCGTGCTTTATTGTACCATCGTTATGCTCGACGCGCTTCAACGTACGCTTCGAACTCACGCACCGCTTCGTTTTGTATCTGATTGAACAACTCTGCAGCGCGTCCACCAACGGGAATAGCATCAATCCTATTTGCTAATACCCCACCGGGCTCAGACGATGCAGAGACAATAACCTCATCAGCGTCCATAAGCTCTGCTTTAGTAAAGGGACGCTCTTCAACCAACACGCCAAGTCTTTCGCAAGCCGAGATAATATGCTTGCGTGCTATGCCTGGAAGAATGAGATTGTCCGCCTGGTGCGTTACGAAAACCCCATCCTTCAGGATATGGACATTGCTATGGGCGCATTCCGACTTAAACCCATCGCGAATGCAGACCGCATCCTCAAGACCTTCCATGCGTTTATCGAGGAGAACAAGGATGAGATCCTTGCCCTGCGGATCATTTACGATCAGCGGTATAAGGACCGCCCCATGGCGATTACAAAGCTCAAAGCCCTGTATGAAAAGCTGAAGGCGCAGAACATCACCATCGAGCGCCTGTGGGAATGCTATGCCATCAGGAAGCCGGAAAAGGTCAAGCGGGGCACCGTGGCGCAGCTTACGGACCTGATCTCCATCATCCGCTTTGAGATGGGCTATGCTGATCACCTCGCGCCGTTCGCGGACAAGGTGAATTATAACTTCATGCAGTGGACGCTGCGCCGGAACGCAGGCCATATCCATTTTACGGATGAGCAGATGGAATGGCTGCGCCTCATCAAGGATCACATCGCTGTTTCCCTCAGTATTGAGCCGGAGGACCTTGATCTCAGTCCTTTTGACCGTAAGGGCGGCCTGGGCAGGTTTTACGATGTGTTCGGAGATCAGTACGAGGCGATTCTACAGGAAATGAACGTGGAGCTGGTGGCGTGAGATGGAAGTAAAGAAGCTAAAAGAATGCTGCACTATAATTGCAGGGCAGTCCCCGGAATCCAAATATTACAATTCCAACGGTGATGGGCTTCCGTTTTTTCAAGGTAAAGCCGACTTCGGTGAGCTATATCCGTCCATACGAGTGTATTGCTCCCAACCAACGAAAATAGCTGAGAAGGATGATATCCTTCTTTCCGTCCGAGCACCTGTTGGCCCGACCAATCTTGCTCCATGCAAGGTGTGCATTGGGCGCGGCCTAACTGCAATCCGTCCCTCAGAAGTATTGCTCACTCGCTATGTTCTCCTTTTTTTCAGATATTTTGAGGCACAACTGGCTTCAAAAGGCGCAGGGACAACATTTAAAGCCATAACGCAGGATGTCGTTAAGAATCTTGAAATACCCATCCCACCCCTCCCGGAGCAGGAGCGCATTGTTGCCCGGATTGAGGAACTGTTCTCCCAACTCGATGCCGGGGTGGAAACGCTGAAAAAAACAAAAGCACAGCTTGTGGTGTATCGGCAGGCCGTGCTGAAAGAGGCGTTTGAAGGACGGTTGACAGCTTCTGACCCTGAAAAGATTGTCCGTCTTGGGGATTATATTGAAACGCCACGATATGGGACATCGAAAAAGTGTAGCTACGATGATGGAAGAGACAGAACCGCAGTCTATAGAATTCCAAATATTGAGCACAAAAATGGCCGTATCAGTCACGATGATATCAAATATGCACAGTTCACTGAAAGCGAATTGGACGGAATCCGTCTGCAGCAGGGTGATATCTTGATTATCCGGTCCAACGGAAGCGTGTCTCTCGTTGGCCGGGCGGCTATGGTTTGCGATGCGGATATCACAGGTACATTTGCGGGGTATCTGATGCGGCTTAGAATCTCGGAGCCAGAAACATTGCTTCCTAAGTTCCTGTTGCTGTTCCTTCAATCGCATCAGGCCCGAATATACATAGAGAACAAAGCAAAATCCACAAGCGGCGTTCATAACATCAATTCAACAGAAATATCTGATTTGCAGATACCCCTATATGACCCGGACACACAGTATGCCATTATTGAAGCAATCGAATCCCGCCTGTCCGTCTGCGACAGCATTGAGCATACCGTGGATACCGCCTTACAGCAGGCAGAGGCCATGCGGCAGAGTATTTTGAAAGACGCTTTTGAGGGGAAGCTATAATATGGAAAATATAATCAACTTTCTAAATGTCAACAATGGTGCGTTGATGGTTATAATAACAGCCGTCTATGTTGTTGCTACTATTCGGATTTGCAGAGCAAACATAAAATCGGCGAAAGCATCAAACGCACAAGTCGCCGCTGCAAAAGAGCAAACCGATGCGGTCAAAGCGCAGCTTGACGAATCGAAAAGAGAACATGAAGAAACAAAGCGCCTTGAACACATGCCGTACATGCAGGTATCTTTTGGCAAATGGAAAACCAGTGATGAACGCGGCTCTTATCTTCCCAATATGATGCTGGATATCAATCGCTCCGATGATAATCGCTTTGCATCTGCCGGTATGAGCATAGATGTAACAAATATCGGACTTGGTCTGGCTGTAAATATAAAATGCAAATGGATATCAGCGGGAATAGAACAGGAGCAGCACTTATCCGCCAGTCTATTAAAGCGGGGTGAATGCTGTAATAGCACGTTTATCATTTCTGCCGCTATACCAGAAAAAGAACCGCAATATGCCGATACATCTCTGATTATATGTTCTGATGATTTTTTGGGCAATCATTATGAACAGACAGTTGATATCTCTTTTCAGATCCATCCTCACCACATAAGTCTCGTACAGTACAGCACAAAGCCACCCAAGTACATCGAGGGTTAAGGGGGTTAACCTATGTCTGAACAAACATCATCTATCATCTCCAAAGTCTGGGGTATGTGCAACCCGCTCCGTGATGATGGATTATCCTACGGAGATTATCTGGAGCAGCTTACCTACCTCATTTTCCTCAAGATGTCGGACGAGTATGCCAAGCCGCCGTATAAGAAAGAGTCCGGTATTCCTGCCGGCTATACATGGCAGGATATGAACACCCTCACGGGCTCTGAATTGGAAGAACAGTATAAAAAGACGCTGGAAAAGCTGGGGGAGCAGGGCGGAATCCTCGGTCAGATCTTCCAGGGCGCGATCAACAAAGTCAGCAATGCGGCAATCCTTTACCGGATCGTGCAGATGATCGACCGGGAGAAATGGGTCTCCATGTCTTCGGACGTGAAGGGCGAGATCTATGAAGGTTTGCTGCAGAAAAACGCAGAAGACGTAAAATCCGGCGCAGGCCAGTATTTCACACCGCGCGCGCTGATTCAGGCGATGGTCGCCTGCATCCGCCCAGAGCCGATGAAAACGATTGCGGACCCCTGCTGCGGCAGCGGGGGATTCTTCCTCGCGGCGCAGGCATTTCTTGCCGACCCGGAGAACTATACGCTCGATCGGGAGCAGAAAGAATTCCTGAAAAACGGGACCTTCTACGGAAATGAGCTGGTGGCGTCCACCTTCAAGCTGTGCCTGATGAATCTTTACCTGCACAACATCGGGGATATTTATGGCAGCGTTCCTGTCGCCCACGGCGATTCGCTGCTCACCGATCCCGGCTACCGTGTGGACTACGTTCTCACCAACCCGCCCTTCGGCAAAAAATCCTCCCTCACCTTCACCAATGAGGAAGGCGAACAGGAGGAAGAAGACCTCGTATATAACCGTCAGGATTTCTGGACCACCAGCAGCAACAAGCAGCTCAATTTCGTCCAGCACATCAATACCATCCTGAAAGCCACGGGCAAGGCTGCGGTGGTCGTGCCGGACAACGTGCTCTTTGAGGGCGGCGCTGGCGAGATCGTGCGTAAGAAGTTGCTTGCTACTTGTGATCTGCATACAATCCTGCGTCTGCCCACGGGCATCTTCTATAAGCCGGGTGTCAAAGCGAACGTCATTTTCTTCGATAAGCGTCCGGCCAGCGCCGAAACCCAGACGAAGGCCGTCTGGATCTATGATTTCCGCACCAACGTTCACTTTACGCTGAAACAGCATCCGATGCAGTATTCCGATCTGCTGGACTTCATCGCCTGTTATCATCCGGAGAAACGGTACGAACGCACCGAAACATGGAGCGAAGATAACCCGGATGGCCGCTGGCGCAAATTCGATATTGCCGACATCCTTGCGCGGGACAAGACCAGCCTCGATATCTTCTGGATCAAGGACAAGTCCCTTGCCGATCTGGACAACCTGCCCTCGCCCGACGTGCTGGCCGATGATATCATCGAAAACCTCCAGAGCGCACTGGAGAGCTTTCAGGAACTGAAGGCGCAGTTGAAATAAGGAATGGACTTTATGAGCGAAATCCGTATAGCAATTCCTGACTTGGATTTGAACAATGTATTGCGATTAGATGGCAATCTGCGCAACTATGAGATTGGGCCATTTGATGATGTCGTTTTGGATTTTTCCAGAATGACAAATTTTGACCCACTTCCCATGTTGATGGCAGGGGCGATTATCAAACGTTTTCGGTATCAATACCACGATAACACTTTCTCTATTTCTGGCATCAACGGGAAAAGTTATGCCGGGACGATGGGCTTCTTCAAATATTTATCCGAATCCATAAGCGTTGGAAAAAGCCCCGGTGAAGCCACTGGTAGTTCAAATTATATTCCGATTACACCTATTTCGATACGCTCTTTGCAGGAACGCGCATTTCGTGATGGTGGGTCAATAGAAATCGGTGATATGATAGAAAGAGCGTCTGCTCGACTTTCTCATGTCATTGATAGGGGAAATAAGGAATTACATAAGCTGCTTACATATTTAGTCCGCGAAATACTGAGAAATACCCCTGAACACGCTCAAGCAGACGAGATGTGGATATGTGGGCAGTACTGGCCCACTTACCAATTGGCTGAAATTGCAATCATTGACGAAGGAATCGGGGTATTCCAAAGTATAACGCGTAACGCTGCACATGCAAAATATATTCATGATAACCGTTCTGCTTTAAAATGGGCTATTCGTGCAGGTATTTCAGAATCATTCCGACCCGCCTATGAGTTTAAGCCGCATGATTACGATGTATGGAAAAACAGCGGATTTGGGCTTTATATGGTTAGTCAGATATGTCAAAAGCTGAACGGCAGTTTTTGCATAATCAGTTATGGTGACGCGTTGCTCATTGATAACCACGGTGTTGCAGAAAAAAGCACCTCATTTCACGGAACTGCAATTCGCATAAGAGTACCGACGAACAACATCTCAGCTGCGCAAGCTAAAAATGTCAGACAGAGATGCTACATTTATTCCTATATTTGACGAATTATATAGTAATCACGATTCAGCGCTTTATCGACTCGTTGAGTGGGGACTTGTTCACGCCTCAAAGCAAGCTATTACCGACGATATTGCGGAAAGTTGTGCAATCATCCTTTCTTGGCTCCTAATTTCGCCTAACAACGAACTTCGGGACAAGGCAACAAAAGCTATCATTTGCATCCTGAACTCACACATGCCGGCATTGTTATTCTTGATGCGGATATTTGAAGAAATTGACGACCCATACATTTCTGAAAGAATATATGCTGTCGCATTTGGCTGTGTGCTAAAGGAAGCTTCACCGCAACAGGTCAGGGCACTGGCAGAGCATGTTTACAGAAACATATTTGATAAGGATGTTGTATATCCAAATATACTGTTGAGAACCTACGCCAAAAACATTATCGATTATGCACGCCACATAGGCTGTGTTGAGGACGGGTATTTCGACGCAGAAAAAATCACACCTCCATATAACAGCAGATTCCCAGAAATTCCTTCGGATGAAGAGATTAAAACATATAAGTTGGACTATAACAGCGAATCATTTAGAGATTATCATTGGTCACAATTAGCCATTTTGAATTCAATGAAGGTTGAATACAGTCGAAGTGGTCAACCTGGTGGCTATGGTGATTTTGGAAGGTATACCTTTCAATCGTATTTTTACGCTTGGAAACAACTACATCCTATAGATTTAAAAAACATAGCCATTAAGCGTATCTTTGAACTGGGTTATGATGTCGAAAAGCACGGAAAATATGATCGAAATTGTACTGATCGTGTTGGTTTAGGGTTTCAGTTTGGAAGGAAGGAGCGTATTGGGAAAAAGTATCAATGGATAGCACTTTATGAATTGGCGGCTCAAGTCTGTGACAATTATCAGATGACGGTATACGACAATGACATAGGGGAACCACATCAGGAATACTGCAAGGGTTCTTTTGAGCCGAATATTCGGAACATCGATCCAACGGTACTTGTTACTCCTGTTTTTGATAATTTGCATATCGATATCGCAGCATTTTCATATGACATCCCAAACAATACTTATGAGGAATGGCTTGCTGATTTTTCTGACACACCTACTTTTGTGCAATGCGTAAAGCTACAGTCCGGAGCACATCAATATCTCTTACTTACGGGTGAATATGATTGGGAAGAAGCTAAGCGTTTAGGTTTCCGTTCATATGACCTTCCTCGCAAAGATATGTGGCATCAAATCAGAGGATATGTTGTAAAGAATGAATATGCTGAATCACTCATTTGCGCTCTTTCTGGTGTTGACTTTATGGGGCGTTGGATGCCTGAAGCTCAAAGTAACTCAGCAATGTACAACAAAGAATATTACTGGTCTGATGCGCATACTTTCTTTAATAACCCATATTATTGTGGTTTAGAATGGGTAAATATCGATTCTGACCGTCTTAATTATGTCTTTCCAGGAAAAGTATTAATTCCTGTTAAACAGTATTATAGCGAACGAAAAGGCGACCTGAATTGTTTGAATTCAGAAATAGCGTCTATCTACTGGCACAAACCATGCGAGGAAATATATACAAAATTGCAATTAAAGTATTTAAAAGGCAGTAATAGCGCGTTTGTTGATGGTGCTGGGGAATTAGTATGTTTTGACGGTTCAGAGCTAATAGGTAATGATACAGGTTTCTATATCAGGTACGACAAGCTCCTTGAGTTTTTGAAAAGCAGCAGTTATACATTAGTGTGGACATCTTTGTGCGAGAAGCGCATATTGACTCCTCCGTTTGGAAAGTGGGATTTACCACCCAAGGCAATACACATGTCTTCTGTTTATTATCTGAAAGACGGTAAAATAACAAAAGCCAGTGAAACATTATTCGAAGACAGACTATATTATTAACGAGGTCTTGGATTGGAAACGCTTCCTTTCAATTTCTCTATTACAATCTCATCTATCTCCCGCTCCAGCTCCTGAATTCTTTTCTGTAACGACAAAATGTGGGCGTCGAGGATTGGTTTCCTCAACGCCCACATTTTTTGCATCTGCACCAGTTTCTTTAGTTCCTCAGCGCACTGCTTCCTCACAGTTTCGGCACACGCCTGCACCTTGGCATCCAGTACCTCCTCACGGATACGATGGGAGGAGCAATAGGATTTTCCATTCCGATGATACCCACGGCACACATATTCCACACGGCTCTTGCCGTTCCAGCAGCGGATCATAGGAATGAACGTATTCCCACATTCACGGCAGGTCAGCAGCCCCGCGTAACGGTGCTTGGCCTGATTGCCGTTTGCGGGGCGAGCCTGCTGTTTGAGCAAGCGCTGTACCTGCTCCCATTCCTGTTTTCCTATGATTACGGGGAAGAATCCCTCATGACGATACCAGTCGGTTTTGTCTATATGCTTGGCTTTTCCGTTGTTGTATTCTCTGCGGTGGTTGTTCAGCACGCCGGTGTACGCTTCTTCCACCAAGATGTTTTTCACACTGGCATATGTCCATAGGATCTGCCCATCACGGGTTTTGTGCGTATGCCGGACCTCTCTGCCGCACCGTTCAGCCCGGAGCTGCGCCGGTGTTTTTCGCCCCGCAGCGTTGAGCCGTCGGGCGATCTCTTTTTGCCCGCACCCCTGTAAGTACAGAGAATAGATGAGCTGCACCGTGACCGCCGCTTCTGTGTCAACCTTGATCTGCCCTGTGTTTTTGTCTTTCCAGTAGCCGAAGGGCGGCGTGATCACGATGCCGTCTTTCTGCTTCTGGCGGTATCCCGCCCGGATCTTTTTGCCAATATCCTTCGCATAATAATCATTCATCAGACCGCGGACGCCGATGATCAAGTCATCTTCGTCGCAGAATGTATCAACGCCCTCCGTGGCAGAGATCACGCGCACCTGGTGTTCCCGCAGGTAATCAATAAACAATGCAGTCTGGGTCCTATGGCGGCCAAGCCGGGATAGGTCTTTTACGATGACAGCGTCAATTTTATCAGCGTCTACAGCCACCATGAGCTCGTCCAGCCCACGGCGGTCAAAACTCATGCCGCTTATGTTGTCATCGAAGGACTGTCCTACGATGGTGTACCTGTGCTGCTCGGCAAACGCCTGGCAAATCTCCCGTTGATTTAGCAGGGAGTTCATCTCACGGTCATCATCGTTAGAAAGCCGCGCATAGAGCCATACCCGCACCTGTTATCACCTACCCCGCATAATAATCGCCGTAGATCGCCGCACCCAGCCTGTCATAGTCAAAATCTGCGGTGGGGAAGCAATCTGTCTGCGCTCCGTTTTCGAAGACGTCCAGATGGTCACGGAAGGGCGCTTTCAGCCGGATCTCCAAATCCAGCCTGCCATCCTCCTCATGAACGAGTATCTTCTCCACCAGCATCCTCAGATGTGCTTCTGACATTTTGCCCTCTCGCAGGATGTCGTCGATCAGGCTGATGTCCCGTTTCAGCTTGGCCTGTCGGCTGCGGAGCATTTCTGAAATATTCTGCAATTCTTCGATTTGCTTTTTGACCTCCGCGATCTGCTCCTCGCGCTTGGCGATCATGCGGTCATAGCGTTCCGCGTTGGCTTTATCCCGAATGCGTTCCATCAGGATCACCTCCACTTCCTCCTCCAGCAAGAGAATGTGCTCTTGCAGATTACCTATTTTGGCACTGGCCGTGGAAGCCTTCGGCGTCCATTTCTCGATGAGCCATTCCATCCGCGACCAGTTTTCCTCGTACATTTTCTTTGTTCGCAGGATCTCCGCGCCGATCAATCTGTCCAATGTTTCCTCGTCCACCATGTGAGATGAGCAGTGTTCCTTGCCATACCGATGGTAGGTGTCGCAGACATAGACGACCCGTTCCCCGCTTTTCAGCTTAATGCGCTTCCCGATAAAGGTTCGGCCACAATCTTTGCAGCGGAGTAATCCCCCGTACCGGAGGATGCCCCGGTTGGTGCCCGCACGGACATTTTTCTCTTTGCGCTCTGCAAGGAGCGCCTGCGCCTGCTCCCATATCTCACGGGTCACGATTATTGGCAGATAATTCTCATGTCGGAACTGCTCCTCCGGGTCTGTGAAACGGAAGGTCTTATTGATTTTATTACGCTCGCTCTTGTGGCAGATCAGAGTGCCGATGTAGCTCTCATCTCTCAAGATTCGCGCCACCATCGTTGCGTCCCACAAATATTTTTTGAGGATGCCATCCTGGGTGTTGGGCAGGCGCTTATTTAGCAGTTCCATCTGCATGAGCGCAGGCGTTTTCCTCCTCTGTTCATTCAGTGTGCGGGCGATGGCTTTCATGCCGCTGCCGCCGACATAGGTGGAGAAAATCAGCTGGACCGTTTCGGCGGCTTCTTCTACGACAACGACCTTTTTTGTGTTCTTATCCTTGAAATAACCGAAGGGTGGGATGGTCACAATACCTTCCTTTTGCTTTTGCCGGTAACCGGTCCGCACACGACGGCTACCGTCGCGGGCATAGAAGTCGTTGACCAGCCCCTTGAATCCGATGATGAGATCATCGTTCTCATTAAAAGTATCGATATTTTCTGTTGCGGACAGGACCCGCACATCATGTTCGCGGAGGTAGTCGATAAAGAGTGCGGTCTGCGTCCGGTGACGGCCCAGGCGGGACAGGTCTTTAACGATGATCGCTTCGATCTTGCCCGCTTCGACCACCTCATAGATTTTGTCGATTCCCTCACGGTTGAAGTGCATACCGCTGACATTGTCATCGAAGGATTCGCCCACCACCTCGTGGCCGTTGCTGACAGCAAAGTTGTATATGATTTTCCGCTGGTTATTCAGAGAATTCAGTTCTTCATCCTCATCTCTGGACAGCCGGTAATAGAGCCAGACTTTCATAATCGTTCCTTTCCGCTATGGTGTGCCGATCATGCACGACACACCATAGCACACAATTTTTTGAATAGCTATCAAAACAAATCAGGCGACTTCTGTTTCTACTTTAGCAACAAAATCAGCGGGCTGATTTGTATATGGATGATCCACAGACAGATAGTCGTGGATCATCATTTTCAGGAAATCATCGAACTGATCGTCCGTACCCACATAGGAGTACATGACGCTTGCAATATTGGATTCTTTTCTCTTTCTACCCATAGCGTTCCTTTCTCCCGAAGTCAATTCGGACAATAAAAATAGCAGACCTCACATGGTCTGCTGCCAGTCATAACTCACCTCGTCCTCGTGGTCATCTGTCTTGTGACCGAGGGCAATTTTCTTTTCTCGTTCTTTTTGCAATACCTTTCTGTCGGTGTAGTGCCTCGCAGGAATCACAGGCTCAGCAGGCTGGAGCTGCTCCAGACGGTACCCAAGCCCCACCAGAGCAGAAGCAGTGCTGCCGCCGCCATCAGCAGAGAGATCAATGCCGGAATACTGACTTGTGGCAGATGCAGTCTGGGAAGTCTGATTCTGTGCAGAGAAAAAGAATTCTCTTTCGGTTTCCCAGCCTGTTCGGTCATCTGCTCCAGATGCCGCACCATCTTCAGCAGATCGTCCAGTTGCGTCCGTGTGGGAAGCTGCGACATCTGCCTGCTGATGCGCTCCAACAGATCCGTCTGCCGATCCGCATGGTACCACAGTGTATCCAGATCGTTCATCATTCGCCCCCAGTCCGCTTTCGTGGGACTCGCTTCGGGTGGTGGTGCCTGCACCGGCAGCGCTGTCTGCCGGGAGTTGCGCTGCTTGAGTTCTTGCAGAGACAATCTCTGCTCTGATTCTGAATTCATGCTCCATGGCCTCCTTGCAATACTTTTCTTCGTGTAATTTGTTGTCGCGGCACCTCATGCCGTCCGGCGTGGTGTAGGTGATGTACTTGCGGCTGCTCTCCCAGCGGACTGTGTAGCCCTCGGACTCCATCAATGATACGAAAGCGTCCTTGTCGGCGGCGTACTTCATGCACGCATCAATAGTGTTCATGAGCCGCAGCTTCCAGCTTTGACCCCTCAGTGCCGTGTGGTACTCCGCGCCGCCCATGCCGCGGGCCTGCTGCGTTGGCACGTCAAAGACCGGCAGGCCCATCTCCTGACAGATCGCATCGTTGCGCCGCATCAACTCTTGCAGTTGTTCTTTCGCCATGTGCAGCTTTTTGCCGGTATCGAAGTTGACGGAGTTGATGATGCAGTGGGAGTGGATATGCTCTCGGTCGACGTGGGTGCAGACCAGCACCTCGCAGCCGTCGAAAAACTCCGCCAGCCGCCGCGCGGCTTCGTGGGCCTGCCGTGGATCAACGGCTTCGCCCTTCGGAAAGCTCTGCACCATGTGGTAGAACATCACGCCGCCATCCTTGTGGTAGAGCAGCTTCGTGTTCAGGAAATCGTCATAGGCGCTTTGGGGTTGGCAGTTGATACCGCTGATGAGCGGCTCGCCCTCCCATGTAGTTTTCTTTTCCTGCATGACATAGAGCATCACGCCGCGCAGGGCGGCGCGGGACTGTGTGCCCCGCTTGTAGTTCACAAAATGTACGATGGCCATA
>ERZ780139.2977-NODE-2977-length-11818-cov-5.235144_pt1 | contig 11818 bp, 8 predicted proteins | sample MGYA00511476_ERZ780139 | MGnify/ENA primary metagenome ERZ780139 (study PRJEB29588, sample SAMEA2158190) | human gut metagenome | biome: human gut; feature: human-associated habitat; material: faeces | place: Denmark | collected 2008/2010 ... | reverse complement strand
GCAGTATTCGCACTGGATTCTGCGAACACTGGGGTCACCGTCAATGAAATATTCCATCAGGGTGTCCTGATTTTCACGTTCCCATTGTTCTGTTGTCATAGGCATCCTCCTTTGGCTGTTACAGGTGTGTGGTGGATAATGAAAAGCATTATTTGCCCCAAATGTTACGGGTATATGGTGGTTATCAAAATGGTAACCACCACTTTCACACAATAAAGCGTTACGATTGTCTGGTTGGTGATCAAAATGATCACCAACTAAAATCTGTGCGTTATGGCTGGGTGGTAAGTGGACATTTTGTCCATTTACCACTTCCAAGTGGTGAGTTACGGTTTTCGTAACCCACCACAGAGCGACCGTGTTACGGTCATTTGGTAAGTACTGAAAAGCAGCACTTACCGGATTTCACCGTGGCTTGACCAAATGTCAAGTCGAGGTCAGCTGTAACACGGACAGAGTCAATGTGCTCAGTTTGAACACATTGAATTAGGCTGCGACAGTTTACCTCATGTAGACAAATTGTCCACATGAGGTGAGCCGTAACGCATAAGGTTTTTCTGGTGAATGACGCTTTGTGTCATTCACCACATCAACTGGCCATTTTGACCAGTTGATATTGGGTGCGCCGTTCTCCCTGCATGGCTTTCCTACCCCCTTCCAGCGGCGTTTTCCGGCTCTCCCTTGCGGGGTCATCGCCGTGTATTCCATGCAGACGGTCATGCTGTTTTCAAGGTTCGTTGCTGATTTTGCAATAAAAAATCGCCACACAACAACCTGAACCTGACCGTCCCTTCTGGGATGGCCTTGGTTCGGATTCGTTATGTAGCGATAAGAAAGTTAAAAACTTGCTCCGACTCCTTCGGGAGCCGAGCTGGAACTCTAAGTAAATATGTTATATTAAATTGTTGGAATAGGTTACCACAAAAACGAGCTATGTCAACACAAAGTTTCGAGAACACGCTGATTTCGGCAGCTTGCAAGAAAAGACAAGAAAAACTTTTGTAAAAAGAGAGAGGGCTGGACGCTGCCAGCCCGCTTGACAAAGAATAAAGGTGAAAGTTGCATCGAAACACAATGTAAGGGAATATAAGGCGCTAGAACAGGGACGGTATTTGCCTCTGTTAGGTTTCATGAAGGATAAAAGGTCAATTAAAATTACTTGACGAAATGGAGGCAGACATGCTATGCTGTGGGTATACACTTTTATACACTATGGGAATGGAGCGGCGTATGACCAAGAAAGAGGAAGTAGTTTCCGGTGTGCAGCGGCTGGCGGCCGCTGCTCCGGAAAAACGGGAAGTTGGCGTGACCACACAGGAACTGGCAGAACAGCTGCAAATGCAGCGCTCTAACCTGAGCACTCTGCTCAACGAGCTGGTGGCAGATGGGAAGATGGAAAAGCTGCCGGGTCGTCCGGTGCACTACCGGCCGCTGATGGCAGGGGATACACCGAGGGGCGAGACTTCCTGCTTCAAGATACTGGACAGTTGCGAGGGCAGTTTGAGGCCCATGATTCAGATGGCAAAGGCAGCGATTCTTTACCCGGATCACAGCCTGAATACCCTGATCGAAGGCCCTTCCGGTTCAGGTAAGACTACATTTGGCTACCTGATGTACCAGTTCGCTTGCGAGAACAAGGTGCTCCCGATGGGTGCGCCCTTTGAACGATTCAGCTGCCACTATTATGACGATCAGGAGGAAAAAGCATACAGCCGCCTGTTTGGTGCAGGCGAAGCACTGGAAAAGGCCAAGGGAGGTATGCTGTTTCTGGATAACGTCGAATATCTGCCGGTGGGCTGCCGGGAACATTTGCTCGATCTGATCGAGAATGACGATGCTGTGCTGCGAGATATCATTCTGGTGTGTTCCCTGCAGGATAAAGCCCGTGCTTCGGTCAAGGATGCCTACACGGCTCGCTTTTCCGCCCGGATCGAATTGCAGCCGCTGCAAAACTGGCAGCTGGGGGAGCGTTTTGCGCTGGTGCAGCAGTTCCTGATCAATGAGGCTGTGCGAATGAAGCGCACTGTGCGAGTGAACGCTGAACTGCTGCACTGCCTGTGCCTGTATCGGTGCGAAAATAACGTAAAACAATTCAAAAACGATATCCGTTTGGGCTGTGCCAATGCCTACCTGCGGGCCTTTCATGCAGACGAAAAGGAAGAACTGCCGCTTTACCTCAACGATTTTCCCAGCGGCGTGCAGCGAGGCCTGCTGTACTACAAGACCTACCGCAAGCAGCTGGAAGAACTGATCCCACAGGGCTACGCCTATACCTTCTCGGCGGACAGTATGCACAAGGAGAACTGCGATGCCGGCCAGCAGATGCCAGAGTTCGGGCACCCACCGCTCAGCGATTCGGTCTATGACATCATCGACCGCAAGGGCGACGAGCTGCGGCAGCGCGGCATCGGCGAAGAGGACATCAGCCGCATCATCAACGCCGAACTGGAATACGATATGAAGCAGTTCACCAGCCGGATGCCCCAGAGCAAGGTCAATCGTGAATCGTTGTATAAGGTGATGGATCGGCGCATCGTGGATGGTGTGGATGCGCTGCTCAAACAGACCTCTCGCCAGTTCAACCGAGTGTACCCGGAATCCACTTTCTACGGTCTGTGTCTGCACCTTTCCTCCACGCTGGAACGCAGAAAGGCAGCAAAGCAGCGGCTGTCCAATGAGCGTATTCTGGATGTGGTGCAGAACCACCGGGAGGAATATGCCATTTGTATGCAGTTCGCTTCGGCAATGGAAAAAGAACTTGGTGTGCCCATGTCCATTGATGAGGCTGTTCTGCTGACCCTGTTCCTGTGCGAGGGCAACGAGACCCATAAAGCCGAGGACGGCCCGGTGGTACTGATCGCCATGCATGGCGACTCTACGGCTTCCTCCGTGGCGGATGTGGTCAACTCGCTGGCCGGGTGCGGCAATACCTATGCCTACGATATGCCGCTGGACAAGGATATGCAGCAGGCGTGCGATGAGCTTAAGGCCATGATCCAGGAGCTGGACCGTGGGCAGGGCATTCTGCTGCTGTACGATATGGGCTCTCTACGCACCATGGCAGAGGTGATCTCCAAGGAGACCGGTGTGCAGATCCGCACAGTGGCGGTACCGGGCACCCTGATCGCAGTGGACTGCTCCCGCAAGGCGGCCTCGGCCAGTTCGCTGGAAGAACTGCACGAAGATGCCATGGGCAGCTGCCGGGATTTTTACACCAACATTGCAGAGCCGGAAGGGCGTTCCCACCACAAAAACACGCCGGTCATCATCACGCTGTGCATGACCGGTGAGGGTGGCGCAGTGCAGATGAAGAACTACCTGGAAAAGAACGCCGGGCTCAACGGCATTCAGGTCATCCCACTTTCTATCAGTGACCGCAAGGCTCTGCTGAACGAGGTGAACCGCCTGCGTGAAGAACACGAGATCCGCTGCGTCATCGGCACTTACGACCCCGGCCTGCACGGTATTCCGTTCATTTCGGTGGTCAAGCTGTTCGAGACGCCGACAGATAAATTGGATATGCTGCTCACCATTCCGGAGTCCGACCACACGCCGGTGAACTACGAGATGATCTTCTCCTACCTGTCCAGCCAGATGCCTGCGCTGGACATCAAAAAGCTGCGTAAGAGTCTGCCTCGGGCGCTGGCGAAGATTAAGCGCATCTCCGCCGAAGGGCTGGATCAGAATCAGGAACTGGGGCTTTTTCTGCACATTGCCTGCGCCATCGATCGGCTGCAAAACGGTGAAGCCATGCCGGAAAAGGGCAATCGGCAGGGCATCATCAGCCGCAACAAGCGCCTGTACAACGATCTGCGAGAGATCTTGTCCGGGCTTGAAGAAACATTTGACATTCGTTTCTCGGACGATGAGCTCGCATATATGATCGCAATGGTCAAAAAACTATAAGCGTTTGTGTATAACTTGCACAATGGGAGATCCTTCGTGCTGTTCAAGCTCTGCTGAAAAGGCAGAGCTTTTTTGTTGGTGATATGCGGATTTCGCCTTGATAAGATGGAATTATGTGTCATTTTTATTTGTTTTTAAAATATTTATGAAGAACTATTTAAGGATCTTTGAAGAAAAGTGTATAACCGATCGACCGCATTTCAAGTGTGATTTTGGATAAAATTGGTGCAAATGAAAGAAAATGGTTGACAAAAATGGGATGCTGGCCGCTTTTTTGATGGATCGCAGACCGGAGTGTTTAAAATGAGGGACATAGCGTATAAAATTCCGTCTGCACGGCCTGCCGCAGCTGGTTTGACAGAAACGGCAGGGCATCTGTATAATCGGGCCAATGAAAGCGGCACACCGCCGTGCGATGCCGCAAACTGATGAAGGAGGAATACACCTATGGCAATGACCCCCGATGAGCTGATCGACACTTCCATGATGCTGATCGTCCACTCCGGCGATGCCCGTGCCGCTGCGTTCCACGCATTGCAGGAAGCAAAAGCCGGCAACTACGAGGAAGCGAAAAAGCTGATGGCAGAATCCCAAAAGAAGGCGCTGGAGGCGCACCACATCCAGACCGGCCTGCTGACCGATGAGGGCAACGGCGAAGGCCCCCAGGTCAATCTGCTGCTGGTTCACGCACAGGACCACCTGATGACCAGTATGCTGGCACAGGAGCTGATTGCAGAGCTCATTGAGCTGCACGAGAAAAAGGCAGACAAGTAAGCCTGCCGGTGCACACATTTTTTGCAAGAAAAAGGAAAACGGAAAACGAAGCCATCCCTGTCCGTCTGTTCACACACCTGTTTAAAAGGAGGATTTTCTCATGGCAAACGAGAAAAAAGGCGCAATTGAACGCTTTGCCGAGAGTGCGTTCATGAAAAAATTGCAGGTTGGCAGCCAGAAACTGGCCTCCAACGAGATCTTTTCCACCATCTCCGGCGGCATGGGCGCTACCATGGGCCTGATCATGATCGGTGCCGTCATCCAGATCGTCTGTGCTGTTGGCGCAATGTTCGGCTGGGATACTTCCAGTGCATCCTATCAGGCATTCTATATGCCCTATAAGCTGACCATGGGCCTGATGGGCTTCTTCATGGCCTTCTCCATGTCCTGGAACTTTGCAAAACGCAAGAAGATGAACCAGATGCAGTCCGTTATCACTGCGTTGGTCAGTTACATTCTGGTGGTCTCTCCTCCGGTCTCTGCTTCCACTCTGGCAGCAGATGGCAGCGTTACTTCCACCTTTGACGCTTTGAATCTGGGTAAACTGGGCACAGGTGGCTTGTTCGTGGCTATCATCGTTGGTCTGTGCTCTGTGGCCATCAGCAAGTTCGTCATCGACCACGACTGGACCATCAAGCTGCCCGATGCTGTGCCCGAAGGAATCGCAAATTCCTTCAATGCCATCATCCCCATGGGAGTGAACATCATCGTCTGGTACGGCATCTCCCTGATCATCTCTGCTGTTTCTGGCGGCACCCTGACCTTGGCGACCTTGATCACTGTTGCACTGTCTGTCCCGGTCAACTTCCTCACTTCCACTCCGGGTATGTTCTTGGTCATCGCACTGGCACAGCTGTGCTGGTTCTTTGGTATCCACGGCACCAGCGTGATCTTCACCGTTTTGATGGTGCCTTACATCACTGCTTACACTACAAACTCCGCATTGGCTGCCGCTGGCCAGCCCTTGCAGTTCTTCCCCGTGTTCCTGATGCTCGGCAACGGCATCATGGGCGGTGCAGGCAATACCATGCCCTTCTCTCTGATGGGTCTCAAGAGCAAATCCAAGCGCATCCAGGCTGTTTCCAAGGCATCCTTTGTGCCCGGCCTGTTCGGCATCAACGAGCCTGCCATCTTCGGCTATCCCATCATGTATAACGGCCTCCTGCTGATCCCCTTCATGCTGTGCCCGCTGGTCTGCTCTGCACTGGCACTGGTTGCATGGAACCTGCACTGGATGGCTTATCCGCAGGTGCTGATTATGACCACCCTGCCGGTGGTGTTCGGTACCTTCCTGAGTACGCTGGACTGGCGCAATGTCATCTACTCTTTGTTGATGTTCCCGATCTGCTGGCTGATCTGGCGTCCCTTCTACAAGATCTACGAGAAGCAGTGCATCGAAGAAGAGGCTGCTGCCGAAGCTGCTGAACTGGCTGCCCAGAACAAGTGATCTTGCAAGATCCGGGCAACCCTTACAACTGTAAATTTACCACTTTGGAACCCAAAGCCGGTTGAAAAAAGCGGGCCGGTCGGCATGGATCGGCTCGCTTTTTCGGCTTTTATCACACGGAATAAACATTTAAGGAGAAACTGAAATGCAAAAGAGAAGACTGGGCATCTCCCTGTACCCTGAGCGCAGCACCTTTGAGCAGGATGTGGCTTATCTGGAAAAGGCTGCAAAGCTGGGCTTTGACCTGCTGTTCATCGCTCTGCTGGGCGCAGGTGACCGCCAGCAGACCATCGACCGCTACAAGCCCCTGCTGGCCAAGGCCAAGGAGCTGGGTTTTGAGATCGAAGCCGATGTGAACCCCATGATGTTTGAACGCATGGGCATCAACGCCAGCTTCTTCCACGGTCCGCTGGATCTGTCTTTCTTCACCGAGCTGCAGGTGGATATCCTGCGTCTGGATCTGGGCCTGAACGATATGGAAGAAGCCTTCCTCTCCAAGAACAAAGAGGGGATCAAGATCTGCGTGAACGGCTGCAACACTCAGGATCATGTGGGTCATGTACTGGCTGCCGGCGGTGACCGTGATATGATCCTGGGCTGCCACAACTACTATCCGCACCGCTACACCGGCGTTTCTCTGGAGCACTTTGAAAAGGGATCTGCACCCATGGTCAAGCACAACCTGCGTCTGCAGTCCTTCGTTACCTCCCAAAACCCGGAGGCCTTTGGCCCCTGGCCCGTCACCGAGGGTCTGCCCACGCTGGAAATGCACCGTGACTGGCCCATTGAGATCCAGGTGGGGCACTATGTGATGATGGGGTATGTCAACGATATCATCATCGCCAACGCCTACGCCACCGATGCCGAGCTGGAAGCCATGGCCGCCGCCAACAGCACCAAGATCATGTTCCACATGACCCCGGCCGAAGGCCTGCCCGAGAGCATGAAGAAGCGCCTGCGGATGAACCTGTCCGTTCGTGGCGACAGCGGCGAGTGGATCATCCGCACCCTGGAGAGCCGTATGCTGCGAGAGGCGACCGAGCCCTTCAACACCGTGGACATCCAGCCCGGTGACGTGCTGATCGACAACAACCTCTATGGCCAGTACGCCGGTGAGGTGCAGATCGCTCGTAAGACCATGAAAAACTACGGCAAGACCAACGTGGTGGGTCACATCGACCCCCGTGAGGTCGAACTGCTGCCCTACATGAAGGGCTCCACCCCGTTCGGGTTCAACTTCTGAAAACTAGAAAGGAAGGTGCGTCCCCATGTCTTTCCCGAAGGATTTCCTCTGGGGCGGTGCTACCGCTGCCAACCAGTGTGAAGGCGGCTGGAACGAGGGCGGCAAGGGCCTTGCCGCTTCGGACGTGCAGACCGCCGGTTCCCTGACGGAACCCCGCTATGCGACCTACATCGATAAGGACGGCAACCCCGGCAAGGTGATGGTCTTCCAGCCGCTGCCGGAGGGTGCACACCGTGCCGTGCTGCCGGGTTACTACTATCCGTATCATGAGGCTATCGATTTCTACCACCACTACAAAGAGGACATTGCCCTGTTTGCCGAGATGGGCTTCAAGGTGTTCCGTATGTCCATTGCATGGACACGCATCTATCCCAACGGCGTGGAGGAAACGCCCAATCAGGCTGGTCTGGATTTTTACCGGAACGTATTTCTGGAATTGAAGAAGTACGGCATCGAGCCGCTGGTCACCATCCAGCATTACGATGTGCCGCTGTATCTGGAAGAAACGTTTGGCGGCTGGAAGAACCGCAGGCTGATCGAGCTGTTTGACCGCTACACCGAGACCATCTTCCGGGAATACAAAGGTCTGGTCAAATACTGGCTCACCTTCAATGAGATCAACGTGCCCCTCATGATCAAGGATTTGATCCCTGGTTACCCGGCAGAGAACATCCGGCAGGATTTCCAGCTGCTGCACCACCAGTATGTGGCCAGCGCCCGTGCCGTGAAACGTGCTCATGAGATCGATCCTGAAAATGTGGTGGGCTGCATGATCGGCGGTGGACCCAGTACCTACCCACTGACCTGTGACCCCAAGGACGTGCTGCTGGTTCAGGAAAAATTGCAGGAAGGCATCTACTACACTGCCGACGTGATGGCCAAGGGTGCGTACCCATACTTTGCACCAAAGATCTGGAAAAAGTACGGCGTGAATCTGGACATAACGCCTGAAGATGTGGTAGACTTGCAGCAGGGTACGGTGGATATGATCACCTACTCCTATTACTCTACCAGCTGTGCTACCACCCACCCGGTCACAGAGACGGCAGGCGGCAACCTGAACATGGGCCCCAAGAACCCCTACCTCACGTACAACGAGTGGGGCTGGAGCCTGGACCCGGACGGCCTGCGCTACTCTCTGAACGAGTACTACGCTCGGTATCATCTGCCGCTCATGGTCGTGGAGAACGGTCTCGGCGCTTCCGACACACTGGAAGCAGACGGCACTGTGCACGACCCCTACCGCATCGCCTATGTCAAGGCGCATGTGCAGGCCATGGAGGCTGCTATGGCAGACGGCGTAGACCTGCGTGGCTATACCCCCTGGGGCTGCATCGATCTGGTAAGCGCTTCCACCGGTGAGATGAAAAAGCGCTACGGTTTTATCTATGTGGATAAAAACAACGATGGCACTGGTACGCTCAAGCGTTACCGCAAGGATTCTTTCTACTGGTACAAAAAGTGCATCGCCACAAATGGCGAGGATCTGACCTAAAATGTTTTTCTCCGCACCTCTGTGTGCGGTGAGATGATTTGAAAGGAGCTTTTTATTATGAAAGTTTTGCTCTGCTGCGCTGGCGGTCTGTCCAGCAGCATCCTGATGAAGAAGATGAAGACCTGGGCTGACGCACACGGTGAGGATCTGGAGATCCAGGCCATGGGTACTGGCGAGGCTGTGGAAACCTGGCAGAATGGCTACGAGTGCGTGCTTCTGGCTCCCCAGGTGAGCTACCGCCTGAAGCAGCTGCAGGAGGAAATCAAGCTGCCCATCGCAGAAGTTCCCTCTCTGGATTATGCCATCGGTAATGCCGAAAACGTGATGAAGCTGGCCCACAAGCTGTGCGATAAATAATCGAGAAAAACGACTGCGGAATCATGGGTGCAAGAGATTGCACGGATATGTGCCGCAACCTGCCCAAGGAGCATCCGGAAGGCGATTGGAGCGTTATCCTCGTGGCCGATGAACAGGCACGGAATTTGCTATAAAAATCCGATAAAATAGAAGCCACCCCACATCAAGCTGTTTTCACAGATTTGATGCGAGGTGGCTTTTGCTATGCACAGCACGTGATGGCTTAAGGTACGATGATAAGGTACTTATTACCTTTAATTATAAGGAAGGTACAGAAACGGTCGCTTTCGGGGAAGCTGTGAAAGCGGAGAAAAGTTCGGATATGAGTGCGCGAGGTGCACCAAATTTTGAACGTCAAATCGAAAGATTTGGCGTTCTTTCTTTATGTAAGAAAGCGGCTGCACACTTTCTGCACACCGTTTGCACATTTGCCCGAATCAGGGGCTTTTCTGCGCAAGGTTTGCACAGCCTGCTTTCCTTTGCATAAAAAGAAGAAATTTTAGGCGAACAAGGCTCTCGTCAATTCTCTGCGTTCGTCTGCGTCCATCAGCCGGATGGCTTCAAGGATCTCCTTACCAGAGATTTTTGCTGCCACCGGCTTTTCATTTTGCCGGGGCTGAGGTGCTGCCGGGGTCAGGTCTTGGGAATAGAAGTTCGCTTCGATCTTCTCGGTCAGCTCCAACCGGGGCTTGTCCTGCGTGTGGGCATAGGTGTCCATCAGGACAGATGCCGTTGCATGACCTGTGTTGCCCTGCACAGACTTGAAGTCACCATCCGACTGCAAGAGCTGGTAGGTGGCACTGGAGTGCCGCAGGCCGTGGAACACGATCTGCTCAAACTCCGGGTGCTCGGCTCTCCACAGGCGATACCACTTTGTCAGCAACTCCGGTGCGATGGGCAAGCCGTCCGGGAGCCGGAACAGTTGCCCGCAATTGCTGTATTTCTCCGGGGCGTTCTGCTCGTCCTGCTTCAACTTTTCAAGCCATGCCAGCAGTTCTTCCTTTAAGGGCTTTGTCATATACAGGACACGGTTGGATTTCTTGGTCTTGGGCTTTTTCAGGATAAGGGAGGACTTGCTGCCCTCACGCCTGTCCGGGAAGGTGTAGTAGACCTGTTTGGGGTCGAGCTTTTTCAGAGCGTCCTTGTTGGCTCTCTGCATGGTCTTGCTGACCGAGATGGTGCCACGCCCATCGGCGGCATCAAAGTCCAGATCACTCGGCTGTAAGCCGAGGATTTCGCCCTCACGGAGCGAAAGGATCATGCTCATGTGCACCGCCAGATGCAGGGCAGGATTCTCGATGGTCTGCAACGCTGCCAGCATGGTTTTCTCGTCCCAGATGGTGCGTTCCTCGATGTTGACCTTGGGGGCATCACGGGGCAGGGGAATCTTGTGGATGAGGTCCCACTCCACCGCATAGGAAAATGCGGTCTTGAGCAGCGTGTGGACTTCGTGGATAGAGGTGCTGGACAGCAGCCGCTTCTTTTGCTTGTCGGTTAGGGTCTGCTTTACGCCGTGGACGTGCTGCCCGCAGGGGGTCTTGGCAAGGGTAGCATAGAACTTCTCGATGTCGTAGGTTCGCAGTTCCTGCACCTTCCGTTTCCCGATATACGGCACGATAAGGTTCTGCACCATCGCCACGGACTGGGTTTAGGTCTTGGGAGACCATTTGTGTTTGGTGGACTGGATGGGGATCCACTTGTACAGCATCTCCTCCACCGTCATTGCATCGGGCACGAGGAATGTGCCGTCCAGCAGTTCTTTCTCGACCGTGATCTTTCGCTCCTGCGCCTCCTTCTTGGTCTTGAAACTCTCCCATCCCTCGCAAGGCTTGCCGGAATGGTCTTTGTACTTGTAACGGACGGAGTAGGAATCTCCGCGCTTCATGATAGATGCCATAGATTACCTCCCTCAGACCGCCGCAAACCAGCTGTCGAAACTCTGCTTGTTCACCCGGATGCTGGTGCCGATGCGCAGCACCCGAAAATCCTTCGTGGTGTTGCACAGGTTGTACGCAGCGCGAGGAGAAATCGCCAAAAGCTGGGCGATTTCCTCCACCCGGTAAACAAGAGGTTCGTGCTTGGCTCTTTAACTGGGAAAATTCTTCTTCGGTCAGCGAATAGTTGCCCAGCAGGGTCTTTTTGCCGACAGGCGCTGCTGCAATAGCGGGCATCTGCACGTTTGGGTGTGAATTTTTCACCGCAGCACTGGCAGACCAAATCTTGACGGCGCATTTGGCGGTATTCCCGCTGCCGCCGATTGTTGGCCTGATTGCCGCACCAGTAGCTATGACAGTATTTCTTGGTGTAGATTGTGGTGTAGAACACCCGACCGCAGCCGCCGCAGATGAGTTTGCGGATAGCGTATCCTCCGGTGGTAAAACCCGTTTCCTCATACGATTCTTTCAAATAATCCTGATTGTTCTGCTCCCATTCTTCGTTTGTCATATACATGGAGATACCCCTCCTTTCACTGGCGTTACGGAAAAACAATGTGGTCAATTTGACCACATTGTTTTCTGGTAACTGGGGAATCAACGTTTAGCCGTTCTCCCTGCATGGATTTCCTGCCCCCTTCCGGCGGCGTTTTCCGGCTCTC
>ERZ780139.2974-NODE-2974-length-11825-cov-5.048428_pt1 | contig 11825 bp, 9 predicted proteins | sample MGYA00511476_ERZ780139 | MGnify/ENA primary metagenome ERZ780139 (study PRJEB29588, sample SAMEA2158190) | human gut metagenome | biome: human gut; feature: human-associated habitat; material: faeces | place: Denmark | collected 2008/2010 ... | reverse complement strand
GGCGCGCTGCCTGCTTTCAGGATAGGCTCCTGCAAGTCCGCGATGGCCTTGGCCATGCCGTATTTTTCGGGCGAGCAGTCGAAGCGCTTGAGGAAGAAATCGTCGATTTCCTCTTCCGTCCAGCCTGCGGCCCGCTTGTCGTGGACGAGGCGCACCGGGCGGACGCCGGTCATCTTGCCCCAGGGCGGGCGGATGCCCGTCCAGCTGCGCAGCAGGTCATAGGTCAGGCTGGCCAGCGCAAATTCCGGCGTCTCGCCGCCCTCTTCCACGGGAATGGGCAGAGGTGCTTCGGCGGTCTGGCTCTTGCCGCCCTGCCGCACCATGGCCCACAGGCCGTCCGGCTTTTTCTCGGCCCACACGCAGTCCTCACCTGCTTCGGGCGGGGTCAGGGTAAGGGGTGCCATAGGGTAGAACAGGCGGACCAGATGTTCCACCTCGTACCCGGAGGGCAGGCCCGTGATATAAATCTTCATGTCGTTCTCTCGTTTTCGTTAAAAATCAGCATTGCCGCGCTGGGCGCTGCGGATGAAGTAATTGTTGTCCAGTTCCTCCCCGAAGGTGGAAAACTCGCCGTGGCCGGGCAGCACCTGGGTCTCCCGCGGGATGGGCAGCTTTGCCAGCTTGCGCAGGCTCGCGTTCATGGCGTCGCTGCTGCCGCCCTCCAGGTCGGTGCGGCCGATGCTGCCTGCAAACAGAGTGTCGCCGCAGAAGAGATACTCTCCGCACAGCAGCACCACGCTGCCGGGGGTGTGGCCCGGCGTATGCCATGCCGTAAACTGCAGCTCATCCACTGTCACGGTCTGGCCTTCCGCATAGCCGTGGTCGGCCTCGGAAAGCGGGTACATCTTATCCCCGGCCAGATCGTCCGCTTCGCAGTAGAGCACGGCGTGGTACTTCCGGCGCAGGGCCTCGGCGCTGCCCACATGGTCAAAGTGGCCGTGGGTGCACAGCAGAGTGGTGAGCACGGCGTTGTGCTCCTGCAAAATCTGCTCGTAGTTCTGCACGTCCGCCGCCGGGTCAATGATGACCGCATGGCCGGCGTCCGAGATCAGCAAAAAGGTATTGGTGTAGTACGGCGGGGGTGCCGGGATGTGAAATGCCTGCATGGGATCACTCCTTCTTTTTCCACTCGTCGGTGTCAATGATGATGGTGCAGGGGCCCTCGTTCACCAGCGACACCTGCATGTGGGCGCCAAACTCGCCGTGCTGCACGTCCTTGAGGCCGTGTTTCGCCATCTCGGCAAGGAACAGCTCGTAGGCATCCACCGAGAGCGGCGACTTTGCAGCCTTGATAAAGCTGGGGCGGTAGCCCTTCTTCGTATCGCCGTAAAGGGTGAACTGGCTGACCACCAGCGCGGAATAGCCCAGATCCCGGGCACTCAGGTTCAGCTTGCCCTCCGCATCCGGGAAAATGCGCAACCCCGCGCATTTATCGGCAAGTTTTGGCACGATGTCCAGCGTATCGGTGTCCTTGACCCCCAGCAGGATCATGATTCCCGGCCCGATGGCGCGGGGCTCGCCGCCTTCCACCCGCACACTGGCGGAGGATACGGCCTGAATAACTGCTCGCATTGCGTTAACTCCTTGTCACCTTGAGCACGTCCCGCACCTTGGAAAGGCGCGCCACCACACGGTTGAGGTGCTCGGTATTGTTGATGCCGATGGTCAGGCTGACCACGGCGCAGTTGTTTTCTACCTGACGGGCGTTCATGGCATAGATGGGCACCCGGATATCGGCCAGAGCGCTGAGCACGTCCTGCAGCAGCTCGTTACGGTTCAGGGCAATGATCTCCAGCCCGGCCTTGTAGCTGTCCTTGACGCTGTCTGCCCAGTAGGCCTTGACCCAGCGGGGAGCGTTGGAGGGGTCCTTCATGCTGGCAACGGCGTTGGCACAGGTCTGCTTGTGGATGGAAACGCCGAAGCCGCGGGTGATAAAGCCCACGATGGGGTCGCCGGGCAGCGGGCTGCAGCACTTGGCAAACTTGATGGGGGTGTTATCGAAGCCCTCCACCACCACGCCGTCGGTGGCGTGCACGCGGCTCAGGTCTACCTTGGGCAGATCTTCCACCGACTTATTTTCCTCGGCCTCGGCAGCCTTGAGCTTCTGCCACTCTTCCTTGAGTTTGGGCAGGCAGTTGGCAATGGTCATGCCGCCGTAGCCGATGGCAGCGTACAGCTCCTCGGCGTTGTTCTGGCGCATCCGGCGGGAGCAGCCATCGATAAAGGCATCCAGCTGGTCGTCCGGGATGATGATCATCTCCCGGCGCAGCTCCTTGGACAAGGCGTCCCGTCCCTGCTGGATATTCTCCTCCCGGCGCATCTTCTTGAACCAGTTGCGGATCTTGCTCTTGGCCTCGCTGGTGCGCACGATCTTGAGCCAGTCGCGGCTGGGGCCTTTGTCCGCCGGGCCAAGGATCACTTCGATGATCTCGCCGGTGGAAACGATGTGGTCGATGGGCACCATGCGGTTGTTCACCTTGCAGCCCACCATGCGGTTGCCCACCGCCGAATGGATGGCGTAGGCAAAATCGATGCAGGTAGCGCCGGTGGGCAGGTTGATGACATCGCCCTTGGGGGTAAAGGCGAATACCTCTTCCGGCAGCAGGTCGCTCTTCAGATCGTGGAGCAGGTTGCCGGAATCCTCGCTCAGGCGCTGGTTTTCCAGCAGCTGGCTGACCCATGCCAGACGGTCGTCCAGCTTATCGTGGCCTTCGCGGCCCTCCTTGTACTTCCAGTGAGCGGCAACGCCGTACTCGGCCTGCTCGTCCATTTTGCGGGTGCGGATCTGTACCTCAAAGGGGATGCCCTCGTGCCCGATGACGGTGGTGTGCAGGCTCTGGTAGCCGTTGGGCTTGGGGGTGGAGATATAATCCTTAAAGCGGTTGGGCAGCGGGTGGTACATATCATGGATGAGGCCAAGGGTGCTGTAACACTCGGCCAGAGAATCCAGAATGACACGGACCGCGTAGATATCGTAGATCTCGTCAAAGGACTTATTCTGCATGATGGTCTTGCGGTAGATGCCGTAGATGCTCTTGACCCGGCGCTTGATGGTGGCACCCTCGATGCCGCTTTCCACCAGACGGCGCTCGATGACGCCGGACACCTTGATCAAAAATTCCTCACCGGCGCGCTCGCTGAGCATCCGGCTGATCTCGGAATAGCCCACGGGGTCCAGATAATGCAGGCTGCGATCCTCCAGCTCTTCCTTGACGTTCAGGATGCCAAGGCGGTTGGCGATGGGGGCGTACACCTCCATGGTCTCGCGGGCCTTATCGCGGCGCTTCTGCTCCGGCCAAGCGTCGCCGGTGCGCATATTATGCAGCCGGTCGCACAGCTTGATGATCATCACACGCACGTCCCGGCTCATAGCCAGCAGCATCTTGCGCAGGTTTTCGGCCTGCAATTCCTCAATATTGGAGAACTGGATCTTGGTCAGCTTGGTCACGCCGTCCACCAGCAGTGCCACTTCCTCGCCAAAGGCGGCTTTCAGGTCGTCCAGCGTGGTGGGGGTATCCTCCACTACGTCATGCAGCAGGGCGGCGGCGATGCTCTCGGAGTCCATGCCCAGATCCAGCACCAGCCGGGCGACCGCCAGCGGGTGGCAGATATAGGGCTCGCCGCTGCGGCGGCACACGCCGTTATGGGCGTTATTTGCCAGATCATAAGCCTTTTGGATCATCTCCATATTGTAGGCTTTGCCGCTGGCCTGAATGGCCTCGCACAGCTTTTCCCACGTTACGATTTCCGGGCGCACCTCAGAGGGCAGCGCCCCCTCCGGTGCGTCTGCCAGCAGTGCCGTAGCAGCTACGGTGGCGGTCTCCTGCACCGGCTGGTGCAGATGGGTCTTGGCAGAGTAGCCGTCCTCGTCCCGTACCGGAGCCGGGATTGGGGCAGTATTTTTCTTTCCCTCAGGCATTTATAGTTCCTCCAGACATTTCAGGATGGGGGCATCGGCAAGGTTCTTTTTGCCTGCTGTCGGCACCAGCTCCCAGAACTTTGCCCCGCCGCGCTCCACGGCGGCGATCAGGGCTTGTTCGATCTCTTCGCGCGGACCGTCCGACGGCATCGGTACGGAGTATTCCGTGTCCGGAACGAACCGTCCGTTTCCGTCGGCGATGACGGCTTTGAGAAACGTCCCTCCGACATCGAAAAGCAATTTCCCGTTATTCGGCGTCGAATCCATCTTTGAGCATGGTTTTGTGCACGCAGATCGGCTCCGTGCGGAGATTCTCGATGACGTAGCACCCCATGTCCGCGGGGACGACCACCATGTCCATGAATTCGGCGTCGAAATAGCGTTCGGGATGTTCGATCGAGCGGATTCGGATGCGTTCGCCGTCGACGAGCGTCAACACGTGGAACCAGCCGTTCGTGTTGTCCTCGACGCTTGTCTCGAATTCGAGGCGTCGCAGCGAGAAGTAGAGCATGTCGCTCTCTCCGACGATATATTCCGCCCATGTTTCGCCTTGGCGGACGATGCGAGGCTGTTGTACGATATGGTCATGTACCCACGACGCCTTGCGTTCGAATGCAAGGTTGCGTTCGCCGTGCCAGGTGTGGATCGGCCGGGGCTTGCCGTCGAGGTCGGCGCGCAAGTAATCGTAGAGTTTGTAGGTGTAGGAACCGATCGTCAGGCTGCCGATTTCCAGCACCACCTGGTTGCGGCCGGAAGAGTGGATGGTTCCGGCCGGAAGCATGACCTGCAATCCGGGTTTCGAAACCTCGTAGTTGACGTATTTCAGATAATCGACGGGCTTGTACTCCGTGTCGGCGCGTTTGATGTCCCGGATGAACTGCTCGGTGTCGGCGTCGTCGCGGAATCCGACGAACGTGCGGGCGTTGTGTCCGGCCACGACCACGTAATAGCTTTCGTCCTGACGTCCCAGCTCGTCGTAATTTTCTTGGTTGTAACGGGTTCCCGAATGTACCTGGATCGACATGTTGCCGTTGCTGTGGTAGGAGTCGTCGTAGTTGAAGCGGATCGGAAAATAACCGTGGAATTTCTTTACGCAGGCATCGCCCATGATGGCCTCGCCTTCGCGCTGTACGAAAGTAAAGAACGGGAACTCGACCCGCTCGGCACCGGCCTCGACGACGATGCTGACCTCCATCGGGATCAGGTCGAAGACCCACGCGCAGTTGCGCATGGCGTCGGGCAGGTTGCGGAGTTTCTTGACATAGGTGCCGCCCCAGACCCCTTCCAAATAGACGGGCTTGCAGCGGAACGGATAGGCGGCCAGGGCGCCGAGCATCTGTTCCATGGCATTCCGCGGCAGCAGATGTATCCGGTCGTGATGGTCGGAAGCGACATAGTAGTCGAGTACGCTCTGCTGCAAGAGTTCGCCGCGCAGGTGTACGGCCATTTCGAAATCCACGTAGTAACAACGCCGGATAACGAGGTTGGCAGGCCGGGCCGTACGGTCGCCCAGGTTGGCGTATTCGCCGCGGCGGATACGCAGGATCGATTCTTTGGGAGTGACATCGAAGTAACATTTTCTGTCGTAGAGCGGCCGCAGCCTTTCGACGAGACATCCGTATCCGTAGACGGCGATCACCTTGCCGTGGTCCGCGGATGCCTGTAATTCGGACAGCCGTCGTGCGAACCCTTCGATTTTCGCAGGGTCGAACATCGCTTCGTATCCGCCTCGGAAGATCCGGCCGTAGAGTAGCGTCGGGTCTTTCGTGCGATCCCATTCCAGATAGGGGTCGACCATTTCGTGGATCTGTTCCTCGGTTTTGTAGACCCGTGCGAAATCCATCGCTTCGAATCCGATGCCGAGGAGTCCGAGTTGCTGCGAGAGCAGGTTGATCGTTCGGGTCCAGTCGGCCGTGGTGTATCCGTCGAATGCGACGATCAGGTTGCGTTGGGGCGTCGCTTTCAATGTCTCTGCGAATTCCCGGGCGAGTCTGGCTGCCGCCTGCGGAGTTCCGGCTGTGACGGATTCGATGGTCTGGGGGGCGAGTACCGGCTTATTGATCGCACGCGGATCGTCGTAAGGGTACGGATTGTACATGAAACTCATGGTATGTAAATTTTATGGGATGAATGTTTTTATTCGATAGGGCAGTAGTCGAAGTCCATCAGGGCGGCGACCTCCTTCAACTCTCGGCGGTAGTCTCCGTCGACGACCCCGAAGTGCTGTGTGCTGCCCACGCGAAGAATCTGTTCGAAGAAGCGTCCGACGGGAACGTCGGGCCGGAAAATGCTGTGCGAATAGGTAGTCAGAATATGGTCGCCCGGAAGCGACTCGGCCATTCCGCAAATGAGTTTGTAGCGTCCGTTCTCTTCGACGAGCTGGGCGAGTGTTTTCCGCCCCGGAGAGATACGATACCATGCGAACGGAGCTCCGGCGTAGCGGTAGTCGGTTTTGGCGAAGCGCACGTCGCGTGCGATGACCACATTCCCCTGCCATGAGGAGTCGTTGTGGTCGTTGGGGCCGGCGTGACCACCGGCGAAGGTTCCGAATTCGGATTCGATGTGGAAAGGTTCGAGAAAGTTTACGTGACGTCCCGAGAGCAGTTTCAGGATATAGCAGATCAGTCCGGCTCCTGTGTCGGCTTCGGGGACGAGTACCGAGATGTTCTCGTTGAACCAAGGGTGATAAAAACCGGCGCGCAGTCCCACCAGCCGGAACATCGCCTGGTCGATGTCATTGAAGACCAAAATGTCGGAATCGGACATGCGAGCCATCTCCGCCAGTCCGATCGAGGCGCGAACCGAAGCCCGGAATTTTTCGGGATCGACGTCGTCCATCATCCGGTATCGGGCCGTCAACTCGTCGCAATATGCGTTCAGTACGGTGTCGTTCACGCCGTCGATGACCTCGCCGTAGGTCGAATAGGGGAGGAAATGGATCTCCGGACCGATTTTCGTGAAGAGCGCGTAGGGATCGAAATAGGTGGACCACATCGCCTCGTTGTAATTGGCCAGCAGTCCGAGATTCGATTGCCGCAGCAGGCTGCGTACGCGGGCGGCTGCGGCGAATGTCCGGATGCGTCCGGTCACCTCCTCCCGCGATCCCATGACGATGCGGACGTGTTTTCTGCCGACACGAGGAAGCGATCCCGACCCTTCGAGCGATCCGACAAGCGTTCCGGAGCAGAGGTACTCGATGAAGTCGTCCTCGTCGAGCGTGTCGCGGAAGGCCATTCGCTCCTTGGCTACGTTGACGAAGATCATCGGCACCTCGGGCATGTCGCGCAGGAAACGTATCCATGCGAAATCTTCCGACCAGGAGAGGAACTCGGCGATGATGAAGTCCGCCTTTTCCAGATAGAATCGTTCCATGGCACGGACTGCATCCTCCCGTTCGTAGACGATCCCCGGGAAGATGACGTCGAGAAAGTCGAGTGTCCCGAGAATTTCCTCGACCTGCATGGCTTTGCGTTCTCCGTAGGTGCCGTGCGGCAGCCCTTCCCCCAGATTCTTGAATCGGGGCGATGCGATCAGGAACAGCCCTGCTTTCGCCTTTCTGTTTTTCTGTTTGCTATACATTGTTTATGCGATTATAGTTTTTCATGTAGAACCGTTTGCTGCCCGCAAGCATCAGCACGCCGCATACGAGCCATACGCCGGCCAGCATCGTAATGCCGGAAGAGAGTCCGGCCGCCTCTTTCACGGCACCCAGTATGACGGGTGCCAGCGCTCCTATGGCGAATCCGGTCATGATCATTACGCCGGACGCCGAGGAGTGGTAGCGTTCGGGAACGACGTCGTAAAGAACCGTGTAGGTGTTGGCGTCGAAGAATGCCCGGGCGAAGCCGAATCCTGCGAAGCCGAGATAGATGATCCACAGCGTCGAAGAGTGTCCCATCATCACGATGAACGGCACGGCGGCCAGCAGGCCGATGCCCTGCATGGCCATTCGGCTCGCAGGGTGTTTCGCGGCGATCCGGTCGGAGATGCGTCCGGCGATCAGGATTCCGACGAAGGCGAACAGATGCGTGTAGAACATCGAGTGGAAACCGGCGGCGGCCAGATCCATGTCGAAACGTTCGTAGAGATAGGTGGGCATCCAGGTCAGATACCCCGTCAGCACGAAGATCAGTCCGGAGAAACTGAGCGTCAGAATGAGTGCCGTCGGAGTCGTGAAAACGATGCGGAATCCTTCGGCGAAACGGGGTTTCTGCTCGTTCCCCCCCCCTCTTTCTGTCGGCTCGGTCGCAGGATGTTTGCGGTCGCGCAAGTGTCCGGTCATGATTATGCCGTGGAGAACCCCGATGGCGCCGAAGATGTAGAAGGCGTTGCGCCAGCCCCAGAGTTCGCCGACGACGCCGGCGGCATACCCGCTGAGGATGATCCCGACATAATAAGCCGTCTGGTGGATCGACATGGCGAAGGCTCGCGTCCGGTCGTGGTAATCGGCGATGAGCGAGTAGTTCGCAGGCCCGAAGAAGGCTTCGCCGCCGCCCGTTGCGATGCTGCGCATCACGACCAGCATCAGGAATCCGTTGCAGAGTCCCGTGAACATGGTGGCGATGCTCCAGAAGAGGACGCTCGCCGTCACGATCCACTTGCGGCTGAAACGGTCGCCGATAAATCCTCCGATCGGGACCAGCACGGCATAGAACAGGTTGAAAACCGTGGCGATCGTACCGACGGCCACATCGCTCAGCCCCAAGTCCTCGCGGATGAGCGGAAGCACCACGTTGAATACCTGTCTGTCTGCCTGATTGAGCAGGTAGGCGACCCACAGCAGGGCCAGCACCTCCCATTTGTATCCTTTACGGACTTTGTCGTATCCTGTCATAAACTTGAAACGCTTTTGTCTCGGTTCGGGAAATAGTCGTCAGAAATGCATGTCCCGGGTCGATCCGGAAATCTGGCGTTCGCGTGTTTGCGTCCCTTCGGGCAGGGCGCTCCGTTCGAGAATCACTACGGGAGAATCCCATACGGGAAGTCCCGTGAATTTCATGCGCCCGTCGCCGGAATGCCCGTGATATTTCGGCAGAGCGTAGATCCGGCCCGTGATCATCTCGATTAGTACGGGATCTTTCAGCGAGAGTCCTTCGATCCAAAGTTCGATCGGCTCGAAAGCCAGGTTGTCCGAAGGAATACGGTCGTTCTGCCAGACGACGGCGCCGACGAGCGTTCCGTCCTTCTGGCGTTCGATGCCTGCGACCGTGAGTCGTCGCGGCGTGTTGCTCTCGTGGTTCAGGCGTCCGGCGGAACGGAGTTCGGGGCGGAAGAGATTGACCATATGCTGCACGGCATGGAACGACGGCCGTTTGTAAACCACCTCCTTGAAAAGATTTGTCCGCAACAGCCCGAACGACTGCTGCATGTTGGGATATTGCAGGTCGACGAAGGTGAAGATCGACGAGCGGATGCCCATCATCCAGTCGTTGGCCATGCGGCGTGCGACCCATTTGGCCTGGCTGTATTCGTTCCATTCGTAGTAACGCAGGGCATGTGCCCATTCGAGCGTCGCGGGACATCCCGATTCTCCCTGGAAGAGCCGGATGTCGGGATCGTAGGATTTCACCAAACGGGCCAATGCTTCGATGCCGGGAGTAGCGTCGTCGGGATTTTCGTGGTAAGGATGGAAACTCACATAATCGATCATGCCGAGCTGCCCTCGCTCGCGAAGCAGGTCAAGCACGTGTTCGGTATAGCCTAACGGCATACGGGAAAGCCCCATGCCGATGATGACGGCGTCGGGCTGCACTCGGCGGATCGTTTCAACGGTATGCGACAACAGCGAGGCATAGGCATCGTAGTTCGTGCGGTTCTCGCCGAGATTGGGCTCGTTCCAGATTTCCCATTCGTGTACCTTGTCCCGGTAACGGGCGACGATCGTCTCGACGAATTTCAGCCAGGCTTTCATGGTCGGTTCGTCGGTAAAAATTTTCGACCCGAGACCTTTTTCAGCGCCGTACAGGGGATTGCCGTATCCGAGGTTGATCCAGGGCTGCACCCCCTCTTCCAGCATTCCGTCGACGATATGGTCGATCCACGCGAAGTCGTAGCGCCCTTTCTGCTTTTCGCAGCGGGCCCAGCCGCTCTGAATACGTGCCGAAGTTACTCCCAATTCGCTCAGATAAGGTTTGTAGCTGTCGAAATCGGCGTAGTCCCGGTCGAGCGTCTCGCAACCGACCGACCAGTCGGAAGCCCCCAATTCGTGCGTCGTGCGTGTCGGCAATGTACCGATCAGTTCCAGTTCGGGGCCGGTCGTCTGCATTTTTTTCCACGTGAGGGACCAATGCGGAGTGTCGTTTCCGGCAGATGCGGTGATCGCCAGACAGGTCATTGCTGCGGTCATGCTGATAAGTTTGCTCATTTGTCGTAGTTTTTGAGTTACAATTCAGGTTATTTTTATTACTTTTGTACCAAAGTATAGCACACTCAACCCAACATAGGCGTCATCAGTTTTGATTTATGTGTGTTGTAGTGTGGTGCAAATATACTCCATTTGTCGTGAAAAACAAAAAAAACAGTTATTTTTTATAATCCGGATATGGCATATACCATAAAAATAGACCTGAAATCGCAGACACCCGTCTACAAACAGCTCATCAACAGTGTCGAAACGGCTATCCACAACGGCGAGTACAGATACGGAGACCTGCTGCCGTCGATGAACGAACTTTCGCTTCAACTGGGGATATCGAAGGAAACGGTCAAGAAAGCCTATTCGCTCATGCGCGACAGGGGAGTTATCAGTGCCACGCAGGGAAAGGGCTTTTACGTTTCATCCGAAAACAGCGGGCAAAATCCCAAGATACTGGTGTTGTTCGACAAATTGAGCACCTACAAGCAGGTGCTGTTCAGCTCGTTCTCCTCGACGATCGGAACACAGGGGGAGATCACTATCCGTTTGCACAACCAGCAGATCGACCTGCTCGAATACTATATCGACGAAAACCTCGACCAGTTCGATTATTATGTCGTCACCCCGCACTTTCCGCTCGACGAATCCACGCAGCGGCGTGCGGTCAAGGCGCTGATGCGGATTCCGAACCGCAAACTCATCCTGCTCGACCGGTGCCTCGATTCGCTTCCCGGCAACTACGGTGTCGTATATCAGGACTTTACCAATGACGTCTACGAAGGGCTGATGCAGGCGCTGAAAAAACTCCGGAAACAGAACAGGCTCAATATCATCACCGAAGCGTCGAGTCTCTATTATACGTTCATTCGCGAGGGGGCGGAACGGTTTTGCTCCGATCACGGCATTCCGTGCGAGTTCTATCAGGCCGTAACCCCCGATATCGTCCGTCCCCAGGAAGTCTACCTCATCCTCAACGGACAGCTCGATACGGAGCTCATTGATCTGGCGCGTGCCGCGAAGGAGAAGAAACTCAAAGCCGGACGCGATATCGGTTTCATCTCCTACAACGAATCGCCGATCAACGAGATCGTATTGAACGGACTGACTACCATTTCCACCGATTTCCGGCAAATGGGAAGTGTGGCGGCGCGAATGATTCTCGACAAACAACTTCGCAAGGTGAAATGCGATTTTAGAATGACGCGGCGCAGCACGTTCTGATAGACTGCAACAGCCCGCGATAGAACGATACGGTTGCAGAATAGATATTGCGCAGATCGTCCCGTATCCGGTTCAGTAGCCGGAGTCCGTCTGACGGACTCCGGCTTTTTTTACCGATTTCAGTATCGGAAAACTTGCTTTTTGAAAAATATCCGATTATATTTGCACCACACAACACTAAACTATTGTTATTTATGAATTCTGTCTTTACGTGTCTGGCTGGTCCGATGTCGTTCGTATTGCTTTTGTTTGCGGAGCATGCGATGGCCAAGGAACCGGTATGCGGACGTGTCCTCTGCGGCGGGCGCGGCGTCCCGGGCGTGGTCGTCA
>ERZ780139.2968-NODE-2968-length-11850-cov-9.517847_pt1 | contig 11850 bp, 9 predicted proteins | sample MGYA00511476_ERZ780139 | MGnify/ENA primary metagenome ERZ780139 (study PRJEB29588, sample SAMEA2158190) | human gut metagenome | biome: human gut; feature: human-associated habitat; material: faeces | place: Denmark | collected 2008/2010 ... | reverse complement strand
GCGGCTACGGCTACGACGACAACGGGAACATTGCGAGTGCGACGCTGAACGGCAAATGGACTGGCTACACCTACGATGCGCTTGGTCAGCTGATTCAGGTCAACGACCGCAGCGACACGAGAGCAGGCGACAAAGGTTCGACGTGGGTCTACGAGTACGACCGTGGCGGCAACATTCTGAGCAAGAAGCTGTATCCGTATGAGAACACGAGCGGCGAACCGCTGCAAACGACGTGTTTTAGCTACGGCAACGCGAATTGGAAAGACCAGTTGACAGCGGTAGACGGCACGCCTATCACCTACGACCAGATTGGCAACCCGCTAAGCGATGGCAAGTGGCAGTATACATGGGAAAACGGGCGGCAGTTGGCGCGGATGCAAAGTGACAACGTGGATGCACGGTTCGTTTACAACGAGAGTGGGCTTCGAGTGCAGAAAATTGTCAATGGTGTTGTGACGAAGTACACGCTGCACGGCAAGAATGTTGTGCACATGACGCGAGGAAGCGATGAACTGCACTTCTTCTACGATGCACAGAACAAGCCTGCTGTGGTGGCGTTCAATGGTACTGCCTACGCTTACCTCTACAACCAGCAGGATGACGTCATTGGCCTGCTTGACAGCAACGGCACCCACATGGTATCCTATACTTACGATGCATGGGGCAAGCCGATCAGCAAGACTGGTACACTCGCCAGCACGCTGGGTACGATCAATCCCTTCCGGTATCGCGGCTACGTCTATGACGAAGAGGCAGGATTCTATTATGCATCCAGCCGTTATTACGATCCTGAGATCAGTCGGTTTATAAATGCGGATGATACAGAGTATCTCGGTGCAGACGGCAGCGTCTTGAGCTACAATCTGTTTGCGTATTGCATGAATGATCCGGTCAATCGTTTTGACGTTGACGGAAACTGGTCTCTGCCGAACTGGGCGAAGATTGCAATTGGAGCAGCGGCTATTGCGGTTGGTGTTATTGCTACTGTTGCTACTGGAGGCGCTGCAGTGCCGGTGTTAGTAGCATCACTCAAAATTGCTGCTACAAGTGCCGCCATTGGCGCTGTTAGTGGTGCGGGAATTAGCGCGGTGAATCATCGCGTGTCTACAGGCAGCTGGGAAGGTGCAGGAAAAGCCGCTGTAACGGGTGCAATAGATGGTGCCTGCGATGGATTTATGTGGGGCGGAATAACTGCTGGAGCATCTTTCACTACAGTTGCTGCAAAAGGTATAAAGGTAAAAGAGATAGACAAGCTTAAGCCCTCTAACAAACCAGAAGATGGTTATTCAGGTGTTAAATACCAAGCGCAAAAGGCAAATGGCAAGTATACAACTAAGTCGATAGAGTTGCATTCTCCGCATAAAAGTGGTCCTCACGATGTTTGGCATTGGCAGCAAAACACATGGAATCCATACAACAATAGCATTACAGGTAGTGCTAAGCATTGGACGATATGGGGGAAACCACTATGAAGAAAATGGTATACACAAATAAAATAGATGATGAAATTATTTTCCACGAGAATAATATGCTTGCATTGTATCTTGAAAAAGCTAAGAAATACATGCCATTCTTTGAGAAAAGTGGATATTCTTTGAAGGTAGGGCTTATGTGGAAATACTTTCCGAGAGACACTATAATACTTCAAAGAGGAAGTTTCCAGAATGGTTACCAGTGCTATGTGTGCTGTGTAGTTCAAAAAGATGGAAATGAGGTTCGTATTGGTAGTATTGATGGCGAAGCAGACTATTATCCTTTATCTACAGCATGGATGGTATCATCTATATTTAGAAAATTCTTCAAACTAAATGTTGAACTTTATGCAAATACAGATGATGCGGACGCGGACTTGAATGATTTCTTGTCACAACTAATAAAGTATTCAAGATAAATTCAAGAAATGTTGATGAACTATCCCAGTAAGCATCTTCTTTTGAGGAGAAAAGGCAAACTGTTGGAACATTCCAACTCTCTTAAAGGTTTCAGGAATATCCTGACAGCTGCCGTGGTATCACAACGGCGATGCTTGCCGGTAGAGTCATTGCAATTCTTGATGCGGATGGAAATGTTGTTGTTAGTTATATGTACGATGCGTGGGGCGCGCCGCTGTGGTGTACCGGCGAACTGGCAGAAACGCTGGGCAAGGTGCAGCCGTTCCGCTATCGTGGGTATGTGTTTGATGAGGAGACGGGGCTGTACTATCTGCGGAGCCGGTATTATAATCCGCGGTGGGGACGGTTTGTTAATGCGGATGGTGCGATAATCCAAAAAAACTTGTTTGCATATTGCAGCAATGGGCCGATTGTGGGTTATGACCCGTCGGGATTTGAAAGAGTCAAACTGACGCCGCATAGAAGCGATTCGTCTGAAAAATATCCTGATTCTGTTATGTCGGTGGATCTTTTTGTAGAACTTATCAAGCAGGCAGTTGAGACAGAAGGGTGGAAATATATATACGGGCACGCTCGGTGGAAGGAAACTGACTGTGTTGGTTTGCCGAAGTATGTTTTGGAATGGTATTATAGTCACAAATCTTTCAAAAAACTATATCAAATCACCAAAGGAGAGAATAAAGGAGAAATTCTGAATCAAGTAAAGGACTTGGCGGTTTATGGAATGCAGAACGGCGAAACTTTTGACATAACTGATTGGAATGATATTCCAATAGGTGCGGCAGTATTCAAATATGACCCTACGAATCCGGAGGCTACCAAAGAAAATAAAGGATGGCTTCATGTTGGTGTGTATATTGGAATTACAGAAGAATATGGGTACACTATCGCAGCAGCCGCGAGTAAGAAAGATGTGGTGGGCTACTTTCCACTTACCGATGAGTACACAAAGTGGGGTTATTTTAATGGGGTATCATATGATTAAAAAAAGGAGATGCTTTAATAATGCGTCATATAGATAAGAATGTTTTGCTTTTATGCGTTGCTGTAGTGATGGTTGTTGCTTTGCTAAGCTTAAAAGAAGCAAAAGCAGAGAACACGTTAAATGTTCGTGAGTTTGTTATGATAGAGGGATTTACCCCTATTGAAATCAGGATGAATAGTACTATTGCCCAAAACGGTAAAATAATTACTACCAAAGGCGCAATCTATCCGGAATTTTACGATTTAATACATCCTTCGCTTACTGAAGAAGATGAGGTTGTAGATGGCGATGTTAGTGAACAACGAATAGTACTCATGCTTGCAAAGCAAGACAAGAGTAAATACCTACGGATTGCCACATGGGAGTGGGAAAATAGGAAGTATACGATTGTGGATAGTAAATGCCTTCCCCAAAATTCATTTTTAGAGAAATATCACGACGGCGATAGCGTTTTGTTAGATGTTGGATATATAACGGAAGGGGATGACGAACCGGAAGAATTGGATGACTTGACATGGTTGTATTTTACAATAGAATTAAATATGCAGGGTGAATGGAGTATTACGAATATTACGGATGGTTATACATTCTTCGCAGATTATGATGGAGAAAGATTCATCATTCGGAACTACGAGGATGAGAAAATAATGCGGACAATTTCAATGGAAAATAGGCTGTCATCGTTTGACTTTGAGACTGCCTTTTGGAAAAAACCATAATATTAGCACATAAAAGTTGCATTAAGTAGCTACATTATTGTATTCTGTGAAAAGCGGAAGCTGCCTCACGCTGAATTACTGCACTGTTCAAATCGAAACAGCGGTCATTTCCTGCACACCCCAGCAGGTATGACCGCCGTTCGGCGCAAAGAACAGCACGTCGTCATCAAAAGTAACCTTTCAATTTCATACTCTACCAAGGTACAGCAGAGCCGTTCGGGAGACCGAGTGGCTTTTCTTGTGCCGAAAAGCGTCACGCAAACCCATGGCGCTTTTTTTGTACGTTTTTTACGGCGAGAGAAAGGAGGGACGCCATGGAAGCGACTATTCAGACCATCATGGAAGCGGCGCTGCAGCAAGGAATTTGGGCGGCGCTTTATATTTATCTTTTTTTCCGAATGCTGAAAGAAAATGCAGCGCGGGAAGAAAAATATCAGGCGATGATTGACAGCCTTAGCACAAACATCGCGGAGGGAATCGAGGACATTCAGAACCGACTGGATGCACTCACAAAATAACAAACGATTAATTTCAATAAATATTCAAAAGGAGTACAATGAAACACATGAATTACAATGCGGCGGAAAATCAGCCGCACAAATATGCACGCCCCGTTACGCTGGACGAGATGAACCGGATGCCGGGGCAGGAAGAATACGAACGCCGAACGCGCACGAGCAAGGTGTTTTCCTTGGGGCGCGGGCTTTATCAGGCGGTGATGTACCCGGAAGCGGTGCATTTCCGAGACAAGAACAGCGGAAAACTGGAAGAAATCGACAACACACTGATGCCGATTCAGGATTCGGCATGCGGCGTGTATCTCACGAATCGCAACAACGATGAACTGAAGGTTGAATTTCATGGTGCGCAGGACGCGGCGATGGTTCTGCTGCGCAATGAGGATGACTGCTACCTCGGCTGGAAACTGGATGGGGCGCAGGACGTTCAGCCGAAGGTTGTGGACTTTGCGCGTCCGCAGGAGAGCAAACGCGACCGCCGCCGCGCGGTGCTGGCGCAGCTGGACGGGGAAGTGGTGTATGAGGACATTTTCCCGGATGTGAATCTGAACTGCGCGGTTCAGGCACTGCGGTTTAAGGATTCCTTTACGTTCAAAACGCCGGAAAGCGTGCGGAAGCTGTCGTTCCTGCTCTTTACGCCGGAAATGCAGGCGGAAAAGCAGGCGGACGATTCGATTCAAGTGACGGCAGCGGATGGCAGAACGGCATTTCTGCTGCCGCGGCCGTTCCTGCAATCTGCCGAAGCGGAGGACGAAATCGGCGGCGTGCAGGTGGACATGGCGGCGACGGTTGAGCCGTTTACATGGCGCGTGACGTACACGCCGGACGAAAAATGGCTGCAAAAGGCGAAATTCCCGGTTGTGCTGGATCCGCCGGTCATCACGAAGAATCATTCCAGCGCAATGGAAGACAACTTTGTGAGCAGCAAAAAGGCGGATGAGGTACAGAGCTACGGCGCAACGGGGATGACGGTGTCGTACAACAGAGGCAATTGGGGAACCAGCCGCTCGTTTATTGATACTATTTCCTGCATTCGCCTGCACCATCTGCTTGCGCCTTTTCCACGCTGTCGTCCGCTCATTCCACTTAGCGTAGCGCTGCTACGCTGCGTTCCATTCGCGTTAGACAGCGTGAAAAATTCGCGGCGCATCTTGGTGCATTCTCATTTGGAAATAGTATAAGTTCCTTCCGTCGGGACTGCCGGAAATTGATTCGTCGTATTACATCACGAAAGCGATTTTCAATGTCAAAACGAAAACGGCACCGACAACGAAGGCCTCCGTCTACCTGAAAGAAGTGCTGGGGGACTGGAACAGCCAGACCATCACCTACAACAACGCCCCGGCGCTGAACGACAAAACGCTGGATTATCAGTACATGGAGGCGAACAGCACATGGTATGCGTATAAGGATTGCCTGACGGTAGTCACGGACAACCTGAGCGGCAAGAAGCTGTTCTATCATTTCAATGATTACGGCAACTGCATCTCTGTGAATGACCAGCTGGGATATGCCTGCTTTGCGAAATACACGGACAGCAATCCGATTAACCATCCGGAAACGATTTCCAAGATGCAGCGCAGCGTGGTGAACTTCCTGAATGGTCACAACATGCAGACGGCAGGCATCTGGACGAATGAGAGCCTCGATGGGACTGGCACATATAGCTATGCGACGGATGCGCACTACATGGGCACGAAGTCGCTGAAAATGGTCAAGACGAATCAGACAGGCTGGATGACGGCCCGCCAAGATGTGACGCTGCCGAAGGGACAAGCCTATACGTTTTCTGCATTCTTTCAGACGCTTGCGGATACCGTGGCGCAGCTGCGCGTTACCTACAAAAACAGCGACGGCGATGAGGTTGCGGTGGATAGTTTGCCGCAGTGCAGCAAGGGCGAATGGGAACGCATGAGCGTGAGTTTCTCGCTTCCAGCAGACAGCGCCAGCGACAGTGCAACTGTTCGCTTGATGGCGGGCGGGGGCGCAGGAACGGTCTGGTTTGACTGTGCGCAGCTGGAAGCGGGCGAAGTCGCCAATTGCTACAATATGCTGACGAATGGTGACTTTACGTTTAATTGCGGCGCACATCCCACAGGCTGGAGCAAAAATAGCTCCAATACCAGTGAAGATATGGTGTATGCCGATTGCACGGGCAGCAAGCCGGAAGGACTTTCTGCAAATACGATGCGCTTGTATGGTACTGGGCGTACCAAGTATGCGGGTATCTATCAGGATATTCCAATCAGCGGCAGCAAGGGCGACGTGTTTGTAGCAGGCGGGTGGTCGCTGAACTTCTCCAAGCCGCGCAAGGGGGAGGACTTCCGCTATAACATCCGTGTGGCGTTCTTGAAAGCAGGCACATCGTCCACGCGCGTGAATACGTCCTCGATCGAATGGAGCGAGGAATGGACGGATTGGCAGTTTGCTGCCGGCCCGGTGGTTGCACCGTGCGATTATACATCCATTCGCTTCAACGTGGACTACGAGCGCAACATCAACTATGCTGAATTTGGCGGCTTGTTCCTGCATAAGGAAGAATTTGGTCAAACGTATGTGTATGACAGCAGGGGCAATGTACTTTCCGCGAAAAATGCAGCCAGCTTGCAGGATGGCGCAACCTATGATGCGTTCGACAATATCCTGACGTACTTTCAGCCGGGTCGTTCTGCTGCGGTGAAAACCGTGATGGAATGGGGCGAAAGTGATGAGGAGAAGAAGAAACATCTGCTGCGCAAGTCTACCAGCCCACTGGGGACAGTCAGCGAGTATACCTACGATGATTATGGCAATCAGCTGACCACGAAAACAAGCGATGGCACGGCGTTCATGCAGACCACGACGGTCTATGATGAGCAGGGCAATCATGTAAAACAGCAGATAGATGCCCGCGGCATGGCAGAAACTCGGCAGACGGATGATGAGCTGGATACGCTGCAATCAGTTACGGATGCCCGCGGACAGGTGCTGCACTATACTTATGATCGCAATCGCAGGGTAACGAAGGCTTCGACGACGGCAGACGGATGCGAATACACCAATACGTTTGCGTATACCAAGGATAAGCTGACGCAGGTGAAACACAATACGTCCGATAATGCTTCGGAAGATGTTGCCTATACGCTTGCATATGATGCAGTCGGACGGCTTGAATCCGTGAAGGTTGGCACACAAACGCTGGTCGAAACGGCTTATCAGGCGGATGGCATGACGGAAAGCGTCACCTATGGCAACCGTGGACAGGTATGCTACACATATGATGACTTTAAGCGCATTGTTGGTATGCGCTATGATGACGATACGGATGACCGCTTCCAGTATACCTACGGCGCAAACGGCGAAGTTGCACGAGTGAAGGATTGCGCGCGCGACGTTTCGGTGCTGAGCGAATACGATGCTGCCAATCGTCCGCGCCGAAAGACGGTGCTGGAAGGCGACAAGCATGCGTATACGGGCGAACTGGTCTATGATGCGTATGATAATGTAAAGACCTTCAAGGAACAGGTCGGGGAGAACCGAGAAAAATACACAACTACTTTTACGCACGATGAAGAAAACCGTCCGACGCTGATGACGTTTGGGGACAACCAAACGGTGACGTATACTTATGATGGACTCGGCCGAGTAAGTGAACGCAGCGCAAATGCAGGCGGAACGGCTGTGACAACGGCGTACACCTATTTGGATGGTGCATATGGCAGCAACAGCACGACGCCGCTCGTTCGCACGATGACGCAGGCGGGGACTGAACTGACCTATACATATGATGAAACGGGCAATATCACGGGCATCAGCGACGGTCAGCAGGAAATTACCTATGTGTATGACCTGCTGGGGCAGCTGATTCGGGTGAACGACCCGTATGATACGACGGCTGGCACTGCGGGTACGACGTGGGTGTTTGCCTATGACCATGGCGGCAATATTCAGCAGAAAACGGCGTATGCGTACACGACCGGCAGCGTCGGTGCGGCTGTCAAGTGCGACACGTTCGCCTATACGGATGCGAACTGGAAGGATAAGCTGACGGCGCTCAATGGCGTAAACATTACTTATGATGAGATTGGCAATCCGCTGTCGGATGGCACTTGGCAGTACAAATGGGCACAGGGGCGGCAGATCCGGGGAATGCAGAAGAGCGGCGAAGAGGTCGCCTTTGCATATAACGCGGATGGTCTTCGTGTTCAGAAAACGGCGACTTCCACCGGTACGACGAAGTACATCATGCACGGCCGCAATCTGGTTCACCTTATTCGCGGCGATGAAAACCTGCATTTCTTCTATGATGCGCAGAACAAGCCTGCAATTGCGATTTACAACGGCACTGCGTATGCATACCTGTATAACCAGCAGGATGATGTTGTCGGCATGGTTGACAGCGAAGGGCAGTTGGTGGTAAAATATCAGTACGATGCTTGGGGTCAGCCAATCAGTACAGGAGGTGCATTAGCGGAGACGCTGGGTGCGCTGAATCCCTTCAGGTATCGCGGCTACATCTACGACGAGGAAACGGGTCTCTACTATCTGCGCAGCAGATATTACAACCCGAAGCTGAGCCGATTCATCAATGCGGATGATGTGGAAGCGCTGGGTGCTGATGGCGACATCAATGGCTACCAGCTGTTCAACTACTGCATGAACGACCCGGTGAACCGTCGAGATGAAGCGGGTTCGTGGTCGCTGCCGAACTGGGCGAAAGTGGCGATTGGCGCGGCGCTGATTGTTGGCGCGGCAGTAGTTGCTACGGTTGCAACAGGCGGTGTCGCTTGCTTTGCCTATGGCGCTGCGATTGGTGCGGCGAAAGGCGCGGTATCGGGCGCGATTGGCGGAGCCATTTCAGGCGCAATCGAAAGCCGAATCGCGACGGGAAGCTGGGACGGCGCTCTTGAAGCGGCGATTGATGGTGCCGCGGATGGTTTCCTTGGCGGCGCAATCGGCGGCTTTATTGTGGGTGGTCTCACCAGTCCGAATTGCTTTGTTGCTGATACACCGATTCAAACGGAGAACGGCGCTGTACCAATTGAAGAAATTGTACCGGGACAGCTGGTGTGGGCAGAAAACCCTGACACGGGCGAATGCACGCTAAAGCGAGTAGTCCAACTCTTCCGGAATGAAAAGTACGAACTGGTTCATGTGCAGGTTCGTGGCGCAACGATTACCACTACGGCGGGACATCCCTTTTTCGTACAGGGACAGGGCTGGATTTTCGCTAAGGACCTGAAGGTCGGCTATCAGCTTAAACTGTTGAGCGGCGGCACGGCGCTTGTTGAAGCCGTTGAATGGGAAGAACTTTCCGAGCCTGTTACGGTTTATAACTTCGAGGTTGAGGAGTTCCATACTTACTTTGTTGGAATCCATGGCTTTTTGGTACATAATCTATGTGTGCAAAAAACTGTCGCAGGTGACCATAATGGATACTCCGCGAGAGTGTCTGTGGGCGGTGAAGCTAACCGCCATGCTCCACATGCTCATATATTCTACAAGGCAGAAAAAATTGCCAGTGTTGATGATATGGGAAATATATTGGTGGGGAAATTAGATAGAGCAGGAAAGAAGTTTGTTAAACAGAATATAGTGCAAATCGCCGACGGTATTCACAAATATTATAAATAATGTATAACCAAAGGAGAAGTGAACATGGATATTAATAAGCTTGCACTAGAACTGCAACAAAATCAATCTGTTCGGCAGAAAATATATGCACAGTATATGAACAATCAAGACGACTTTTTCTTTCAGAATTTTCATGGCATACTGGAAGAAAAAGTCTTGTTTGAATATCTACAACATGCTCAAAAACATAAAAAGCTGATGAAACTGTTGCCGGCAATTTTGTGCTTTTCTACGCAGACGACCTTATCGGCGCGTGTTATTCGGAAAATCCAGCGCCTTCCTATAAGTGCCCGAAGAAACTGCGTGTTCTCACTTGCTCACTGCGAGCTTTCTGTTTTTCAAGCTTGCGTTTTGTTCTCAATTGTGCAAGAAATGGAACTATTCTGCTTCATTCTGGACGATATGCTCCGAAAAGAAATCTATTCACTTGCCGATGTTCAGCTGCTTGTCGGCTTCGCAAAAGGCATCAACAAATTGGTGATTCAGGACGTGCTTGCGCAGATTGAGAAGGAGCAAATACCCTTGAAAGCAAAAGAAAAGGTACAATGGCTTAGGGTGAAGGTAGGAATAGAGAAAGAAGAAAGCTCCTACTGAGTGGAGGAAGCATATGTTAGGAATTACTTTTTCCGCAGAAGCAGAACCATCAGCCGCCGAGCGAATTTCCGATTGCTTTCAGTATTTTGAATCGCGGATGGACGTGATTCGACTGCCGAGATACTGCAAAGTGCTGGACAGCATCAACATTATTCTTTTCACTGTGCCGGATGAAAAAGAACGGAAGCACATCAGCCTGAAGTGGCGAGAAGCGGAAATCCGCGTCAGGCTGGACGGCGATACCTTCATGAAAGCCTCGCAGGATGAACAGCGAGACATGGTGCGAGCTGCCATTACGCGGGCGCTGGAAATCATCCGAGATCGGAGTGAGGTGAAGAACTTCCGCTTTGAGTGCAAATCGCTGCTGTATGACATGTTTCCGGATGCGTACATGACGCCGTTTGTCTTTTCAACCGAATCGGAATCACCGGCAGCACAAATGATCAGGGACAACTTCTGCCTAATCGAAAAGAACATGCGGGTTACGTCGCTTGCGAAGTATACGGACGCACTCGACAGCATCGGCATCATTCCAGAATGTCTATCAGAAGAATTTCTACGCACATTCGGTTGCGGCAAAGACCGCAAATATATCAGCTGGAAGCATCGCTATGCGGATATTCGGCTGCATGTCCCGTTCCTGCCTTTTGTGCAGGCACCGAAGGAAGAACGGATGGAGCGGTGCAAGCAGATTATCCGCGATTCGCTGGAAGTTGTTGCGGTGCGGTGTCGGGCGAAGAAACTGCGGTTTGATTTGGATGAGCTGCTGCGTGACCTTTTCCCGGAGGAAGCAGCTTCAATGACGCAGGAGAAAAAATAGAGAATTACAAAAGCCAACACGGTGAACAAGAAAACGGGGTGGCTGCCTCTCGATACAGGGGGCAGCCACTTCTATAAATAACAGGAGGTCACATGCCAAACATTTCATCCTCCGAGCTGATTGCGCAGTTCCAAACGGCACTGCGCGATGACTGGGGGTATATCTACGGCGCGTCGGGCGAAATCTGGACGCAGGCACAGCAGAACGCCGCGAGCCGTGAACAGACAAAGAAATATGGTCAAAAGTGGGTCGGACACCGCGTGGCGGACTGCTCCGGCCTTTTTGCGTGGGCGTTTCGGCAGCTCGGCGGGTACTGCTATCACGGCAGCAACACCATGTTCCGCCGTTACAGCAGCGCATCCGGCAGCCTGTCTGCCGGAAAACGAACCGATGGCGAGCCGCTCAAACCTGGCACAGCCGTCTACAAATTCAACGCCTCGGAGGGGTATCACCACGTTGGATTGTACATCGGCGAGGGCAAAGTCATCGAAGCCAAAGGCACAGCGTATGGCGTTGTCACGTCGAAAATCGGCAGCGGGTGGACGCATTGGGGCGAGCTGAAAGGCGTGGATTACGCCGAAAAAGGAGAACAAATTGCAATGAGTCATACTATTTTCGGATTCAACTGCGCCATCTGCTTGCGCCTTTTTGATTCTGTCGTCCGCTCATTCCACTTAGCGTAGCGCTGCTACGCTGCGTTTCATTCGCG
>ERZ780139.2958-NODE-2958-length-11870-cov-4.719848_pt1 | contig 11870 bp, 7 predicted proteins | sample MGYA00511476_ERZ780139 | MGnify/ENA primary metagenome ERZ780139 (study PRJEB29588, sample SAMEA2158190) | human gut metagenome | biome: human gut; feature: human-associated habitat; material: faeces | place: Denmark | collected 2008/2010 ... | reverse complement strand
GCTTCTGCCGCTGCGCCAGCTCCGGCCGCGCCGCGGTGAAGCGCTCCGGCGTCTGAAACGCATAGTCGATCCGGATGCCGGTGCGCTGCTCGATGCGGTCGCCGAAGAGGGCGCGCACGTCCTGCAGCATCTGCGGCTTGATGATGAGCACGATGCGGTCAAACCCGGCGCGCAGCGCGTCGTAGATCGCGTATTCCATGAGGATCTCGCCGTCGGGGCCGAGACGCTCGATCTGCTTGACGCCGCCATAGCGCGAGCCGAGCCCGGCCGCCATCACTACCAGAGTCATATCCATGTATGCAACCTCATTTTGTCATAGAGTATTACACAGCATAGCACAACCCGGCGGGAAATGTCAAACTTTGCTGATTGCCTTAAATTTCTGCCGCTGACATTCTATGCCCTTGCAAAAGCGGGAAGGGTGGGGTACAATCAGCTTCGACAAAAGTTGTCATAATTCCCAAGAAGGAGGGCGGACGCGCACGCGGCGCGTCCGGAGAAGCGATGAAACGAATCCTATCTATCTTTCTCTCGCTGGTGCTGACGGCAGCGCTGCTGTGCCCGGCGGCTGCGGCGGCGAACGAGACGGACGGCAAAGACAGCGACTGGCTGTACATCACGCTCGACCCCGGCCACGGCGGCAACGGCGCGGGCGGCAACGATCCCGGCGCGATCAGCAGCACCTATGGTTATCACGAGGCGGACCTTGTGCTCAAGATCGGTCTGTACTTAAAAGAGGAGCTCGAGACCTACCGCAATGTCCACGTGGACATGACGCGCTCGGACAGCTACGGCACGAGCGCCACCGCGCCGCTGAGCAAGGTGGAAAACCGCGTGCTCTTTGCAGCAGGTCAGCACTCCGATCTGCTCGTGAGCCTGCATCTGAATTCCTCGCCCAGCCAGTCGGCGCGCGGCGCTGAGGTGCTCGTCAGTAACGGCAACTACCGGCCCGAGATTGCCAAAGTGCTCGACGGTGTCGGCACGAACATCCTCATGCAGCTCAAAAATCTCGGCATTTATAATCGCGGCCTGGTCAAAAAGAGTTCGCAGGACCACACGCTCTATCCCAACGGCAAGCTCGCCGACTATTACGGCATCGTCCGCTACGGTGTGGAGAACAATGTCCCGTCCATGATCGTGGAGCACTGCTTTATCAGCAGCAACAGCGAGTGTGAGCAGTTCCTCTCGAGCGATGCCAAGCTCCGGGCCATCGCGCAGGCGGACGCGCGCGGCATCGCGGCCTATTATGGTCTTCAGAAGAAAGCCCCCGGCGAGGTCGATGTCGAGCCGACGTTCTATGACTGCCGCCATCACTGGGCCAAGACGTCCATTGAGGCCGCGGCGAGCGCCGGCTGGGTCAACGGCGTGAGCGCAGGGGAGTTCCAGCCGAACGGCACGCTCACGCGCGCCGCGTTTGTGACGATGCTCGGCCGCATGGCGGGCGTCAAGGATACGGACTACACCACCAGCGTGTTTCGGGACGTCCCGGACGGGGAGTGGTACACGTCGTTTGTGGCCTGGGCCACGGAAAACGGGATCGTGGACGGCTACGGCGACGGGATATTCCTCCCGCAAAACAACATCACCCGTCAGGAAATGGCGAAGATCATGGCAAAATACCTGAACTGGAAGGGACTGGACACCACGCCGTCGTCCGAGATCTCGTCGTATCCGATCAACGACCTGAACACCATCGGTGGTTGGGCGCTCGAGCCGGTCTGCTTCTGCTATGAGCATGGCCTGCTCAACGGCCGTGGTTCTAATTTCGCCCCGCAGGCCAACGCCACGCGCGCCGAGGCGTGTGTGGTGCTCTGCCGCCTTCAGGAGTATGTGGACGCACAGTCCGCGCAGCCGGCCGCAGCAGAGCCGGCAGCGCTTGCCGGTTGACTTCCTGCACTTTCAGGGTATAATAAGGTTAACATACTGCTGAAATGGAGGAATCCACCACAATGAGTGACAATCACAACGAAGCACCCGAAAACTGCACGCACGACTGTTCGACCTGCGGCGAGGCCTGTGCCCAGCACGAGCCGGAGTCCCTGCAGCAGCCGCTGCGTCCCGGTTCCCGCGTCGATAAGGTCATCGCGGTCGTGTCCGGCAAGGGCGGCGTCGGCAAGAGCCTCGTGACGAGCCTGCTCGCCTGCGAGATGCAGCGCCGCGGCCATCAGGCCGCTGTGCTCGATGCCGACATCACCGGCCCGTCGATCCCGCAGGCTTTCGGCGTCCACGGCGGCGCCATGGGCGGCGAGGACTTCCTGTATGCCAACCGTACCCGCACCGGCATCGAGATCATGTCCATCAACCTCCTGCTTCCGAACGAGACCGACCCCGTCGTCTGGCGCGGCCCGGTCATCGCCGGCGCCGTGACCCAGTTCTGGACCGACGTGCAGTGGGACAACGTGAACTATATGTTCGTCGACATGCCTCCCGGAACGGGCGATGTGCCGCTGACGGTGTTCCAGTCCCTGCCCGTGGCGGGCGTGGTCGTCGTCACGTCTCCGCAGGAGCTCGTCGGCATGATCGTCGATAAGGCCGTCAACATGGCCGACATGATGCACGTGCCCGTGCTCGGTATCGTCGAGAACATGGCCTACTACACCTGCCCGGACTGCGGCAAGCAGCACGCCATCTTCGGCGAGAGCCACATTGAGGCCATTGCCGCCAAGCACGGCATCCCCAACACGGCCAAGCTGCCCATCGACCCCGCCATCGCGGCGGCGTGCGACGCGGGCCGGATCGAGGACGTGCAGGGCGACTGGCTCAGCAGCCTCGCCGATGCCATCGAGGGCAAGTAATTGTCTGCATAACAAAAACCGCTCTGCATTTTGCAGAGCGGTTTTTCTGCGCAGCCCCAAAGCCTCGCAGAGTTTCGCCGCCGGAGCGGCGAAAGAAAGTCCGATCATTTTCTCCGGCGACATGTGCGTCGGAGAAAATACTGCTCAGGCTGCAAGTGTGGAATTTGTGCGCCGCCGGCGGACAAATTGTGCGCGCAGCAGGCTGCAGGCCTTTTGTCGGAAAACCCGGAGGCTTTCCGACAGACTCAAAAACCGCTCTGCGAAAGCAGAGCGGTTTTTGCTGCGTTTCACCATTTGTTGATGACCTTCTCGGCAAAGCCGGGGAGGTCTTTCGCGTTCAGCACCGTGCCGTCGTCGAGCACGGCGCGGCCGTTGAACACGCCAAACACCTGGTGCTGGTCAGACTTGATGAGTCCCACGTCCGAACAGCTCGCGCGGTCGAGCACGGGGGTGTAGTCCATCTCGAAGCGGCCGTCGTCGCTCGTGAAGGTCCAGGGCCGCATATAGTCCGGCGTGGCCCTGCCGCCGTCGCCGGGGATGTGGAAGATGACCTGGCTGAGCTTGTGCGCCCGGCCCTTGTAAAAGAGCATGTTCTCGCTCGCGGCGCTCGTGTTGCCGAAGCCGTAGCCGATGTTGAAGCCGAACCGCTCCCCGTCCACGAGACCGGAGGCGCTGCCCCAGTACCACGTGTTTTTATACGTCCACACGCCGCGGCCCCAGTCGAGCACGGCGAAGCTGTCCGCCGGGTCAAAGGTGTACGTGCGGTTGTGGTAGCCGTAGGTCACAGCGCCCTCGGCGCGCATGCAGTTGATCTTCTGGTTGTAGTAAAAGTGCTTGTCCTTGTCAAAGGGCGTGGCGATGACCATGGACTCGGCCGGGATGTCCGTGAGCGTCACCTTCGCGTACAGCGAGCCCTCCGGGCCGAAGTTTTTCATCTGCGCGATGAGCACGCGGCGGTCTCCCTCATTCTTGAAGAGGATGCTGTAGTTGCGCCCGGCGCTGTGCACATCGCCGCGTTCACTGCTCTCGGGCAGACAGACCTTGCCGTTCGTGAAAGCCTTCATCGGGCTTTTCGTGATCTCCCACCCCTCGTCGAGGTTGAGCAGGGAGATGGAGTCGAGCCCCATGTAGCTGTTGTCCGCGATGGTCAGGGCGAGGGCGAAGTGGCCGTTGTTGATGCAGTAGTAGTCCCATTCCTTGATGCGCAGCTTGTTGGCCTTGATGTCGCCCCGGCGGTAGACGGGCAGCAGGGACTTCGCATAGCCGGGTTCCGTCAGGTTGCCGCTCGCGTCGAGCAGGGGGCGGCGCTCGGTGATCTCGTGCTGATTCATGCTTCGCGCTCCTTTTTGATCTGCCGGATGTCCCGCCCCACGAACGGGAGCGTCTGGTATTCGCCCTCGATGCGCGACAGGATCTGCGGCGTGTATTTTTTCTGCAGCTCCTCGTTGGAGCAGTTCGTGCTGATGATGGTGGCCTTGGCGCGCGTCAGGCGCGTGTTGATGAGCGTGTAGAGCGCGCTCGTGGAGTAGGCCGTGATCATCTCGGTGCCGAGATCGTCGAGGATCATCAGATCGGCGTTCTGCGCCAAAATCAACCCCAGAGCTACCTGTGACCGCTGCCCGCACGACATGCGCGCGATCCGTTGTCCGGGTGCGACGGCCAGCAGCTCCATCAGTCCGTAGTAGGCTCGGGCGTCCCAACGGGGGTAGTATTGCGAATAGAAGCGTTCGATCTCCCGGATCGTCATGAAGGCGTACTGGACGTGTCCTTCGAGCAACAGCGCGATGCGGGCGCGCGTTTGGGGCCTCATCGTGCGGATGTTCTCTCCGAAGATCAGACATTCGCCTGCGACGGGTTCGAGATAACCGTTCAGGATGTTGATGGTCGTCGTCTTGCCCGTACCGTTTTTACCCAAAAGCCCGAGGATCCGCCCGTGCGGAACCTCGAAGCTCAGGTTTTCGTAGATCAGTCGCTCGCCGTACCGGTGGGTCAGATTGCGACATTCGATGACCGGATCCGGCATGATCTATCGGATGAATTTGCTCAGAATCGAGTTGCTTTTCGCCACCCGCTCGTCGTTTTCCTTGCCGTTGCCCTTGTAGATCAGTCTTCTGACGGTGCCGCCTACCTTGTGGTCTTCGAAGAGTTTTTCGGCCGACGAATTGTCCGAGATGTCGTAGATGAACAGCGAGGCTTTCATCTCTCCCGTTTCGGCGGTGTCTTCGGCGGCGATGTAGAGCGTGTCGACGTCGTAGGGGTTGAAGACGAGCTGTTTTACCTCGAAGTTGTCGCCCAGCGAAATATAGGGTTCCGTATCGAAATTGTTACCGTCGTAATTGAAGCGGTAGATGTCGCCGCCCTTCGAGTAGTAGAGGATCGGTTTGGCGGGATTGGCCGTCGTCGCCGAGGTCGGCAGAATGTTGCCGGTAGCGTCCTGCTCGGTGAGCACCTCTTCCGTGGTCGTGAGGTTTTCGGGGGTGAAGCGGTAAATCTTGGTCGAGGAGCCCTGTTTGCCTACGAGAATGACGTTCATGGGTTCGTAACGGTGATCTCCGCCCTCCTCGTCGCGGTAGATGCCGTCGCAGGGGATCAGGTTCATCGGTTCGACGTTGCAGGCTTTCGTCCCTTCGGTCACCATGCCCAATACGCCCGATATGTAGACCATCTTCTGACTTGCCGTGTTGTAATACACGCGCGTCATGTCGGTGTCTACCAGCGAGCAGGCCATATCGGCGAACTGTGCGCCTTCGGGCATCTCTTCCATGGTGGAGGTGATGAAATTGCGATCCGCGGCCATGATGTACTCGCGGCCGCCGCCGAGCCAGTAGAGTTCGCCTTCCCACAGACTGTTCTGGACGCCGTAGGGGTAAATGACGTAGTTGGGATGGAACTCGCCCTCGCCGTTGTAGGTGATTTCGGTCTTGACCTTCATGTCGTTCGTATTGAGCACGTAGACCTTGGTCGGATTGCCCGAGCTGAGGATGATTTCCGTATCTTGATCTTTGATGGAGTTGCCCAGATTGGTCAGGCCTTCGCCTTTCCAGCAGAGCGCCAGCGCCTCCTTGCCCAGCGAAAGGGTGGGATTGTTGTCCTTGAAAGCGTAGGGGCTGGCGGGCGTCGCCATGATGTCGAGTCGCTTGAAGGTGAGCATCGCTCCGTCGCCCGTCTGGCTCAGCAGCAAAAGTCCCTTGTCGTAGGGCGAGGTGACGCTCAGCTTGAACTCCGCGATCTTGGCGCCCGTTGAGCTGCTGGCCTTGAAATAGCAGTTGACGTCGTTGAGCAGTTCGTCGCACTTGAACGAGAGGTTCCTCTCGGTGCTGACCGTTTCGTAATCGATGCTCCATTCGTAGCTGATCGATTCGTTTTCATTCGAGAGTTCGATGTCGGGTGTGATTTCGAGATACTCGTGCAGTCCGAGGACATAGTTCGTTTCGATGCCCGACACCTTCTCGACGTCGGTCGGTACGACCGGCTGGTCTTCGGGGTCGTCCGAGCAGGATACAAAACCCGCGCCTGCGAGGGCGGCGGTCAGAAAAAGCGAAAAAAATCTTTTCATAAGCGTTATTTTAAATTGGGTTGAACATTGGTCGGATCGTTCGGGGCGGGGTCAGACGGGCCACTCCACATCGGGGAAAGTGACCCCGTAGACGGGATTCTCCTCGAAATAGAGTTTCACCTCCTTGAAGACGCGCAGGATGGCGTATTTGTTCTCCTCGATGTCTTCCTTCGTGATGGGGCTGCCCCACAGTTCGATGAATTTCTGATATTTGCGCACGTTGTATTCACCGAGCCAGTGCGATAGTTCCGTCCACCAGTCGGGCTGGTCGAGCCGGTTGGTGAAGCAGACCGACACGGCGCGGCCTTCGATGACACCGAGACGGAAATCCTCCGTTTCGACGAGTTCCAGCCGCAGCGTGTAGACCGTCTCGTCTTCGAGTTCGAGCCGGTGGACGCGCACGGGAATCGTCGTCGACGAAGCCCCGGCGGGAATCGTGCGCGTTTCTTCGAGGGCGTCGTAATGCAGTCCGGCCTGCGCCGTCGTGCGCAGCGGGTCGATGCGGATGCGGTAGCCGCGGTCGTGCGACACGGGCGATCCGACGATCTCGACGCCTACTTCCATCGTCTTTTCCGTGACCGAGAAGGGTTCCTTGCCGAAGGAGAAGTAGAGCGAATCGGTCGTGAAGTCGATCAGTTCGTCGCCCTGGTAGGGGAAGCTCTCCTTATAGTCGCAACCCGCCGCTGCGAGCAGCGCGGCCACCGGAACGAGGTATCTTAGCGTACGGCGTTTCATCTTGTATTCGGTTCAGTCGATGCCCGCCGATTCCTCGCTTTCGGGGAGCGGCAGCAGGTAGGTGTCGTCGGTGGCGGGGTGCTCCTTGCCGTTCACGCCCTCCATCGGCAGGTTGAAACGTTTGTAGGTGGCGAAAATCTGACCTTCGCCCCAGAACTCCTTCATGATCTCGTTGAGAAGCTCTTCGCGGAAGCTCGCTGGCGTGGCGATGTCGGCCGCCTCGATCGGGTGCAGGCCGCGTGCCGTCACCACGGTATTCAGATATTCGAGCGCAGCGGCCGGATCGCGGTCGTAGACCGATTCGGCCAGAATGTAGTACAGCTCGGGCAGACGCACCAGATTCGGCCCCGGGATGCGCCCCGAAGGGACGATCTGCTCCTCGTCGTAGTATTTGTCGTAGAACTTGGTGAGCAACACCACCGAGTGCTCCCATTTGGTGCGGGTGAAATAGCTCTGGTAACGGTAGTCGTTGTTGGTCGACGTGAACGACGACACGCGGAAGATCGTCTGGTAGTTGTCGCGTACCATGTCGAGTTCGTCGGTGAGCCGCGTGGGGTAGAGCCGGCTGCGGACGTCGAGATACATGTCGGGAGCGTGCAGTCCCCAGATGCACTCCGTGCGTGCCGTATAACCCAGAAAGAGGTTCTTGATCTGCTCCTCGCGAATGAAGGCGAACGGTCCTTTCAGCGCTTCGAGGGCGTAGCGTTCGGCCGTTTCGTGGTCGCCGCCCCAGTTGCAGACGCGCGCCAGCAGTGCGGCGGCGGCGTATTGCGAGACGTAGAGCTCCTCGGGCGTGCGCCCCGAAGCCGGCTGCGCATCCCGCAGCAGTCCGTAGGCCTCCGTCAGGTCGGCGACGATGCGTTCGTAGACCTCGCGCACCGTGCTCCGTTCGACAGGGGAGATCGAGAAATGCTCGACGTAGGGGATCGCCTGCTCGTCGCCGCGTTCGATGTTGGGCGCGAAGAGTCTGAGCAGGTCGAAATGCAGGAAGGCGCGCACGGTCAGCGCTTCGCCGCGGATGCGCGGCAGAATTGCGAAGTCGTGTCCGGAGATGTTGTCCAGCACGCTGTTGGCCGAGGCGATCGTGTTGTAGGCTTTCGACCAGATGGCGTCGATCTGCGGGCGCACGTCTTCGTCGCGGTAGCGCAGGTCGAAGGTCTTGGTCAGCGTCGTCTCGTTGGCTTCGTAGTCGTTGTAGTAGAGTTGCGCGATTTCGTCGACGAATCCGAACGAGAGCTGTTCGCCGTAGAGGTCGGCGTCGGCCATCGAGGCGTAGACGCCGTTCATGGCGTCGATGAATCCCTGTTCGTTCTCGAACATCTTGTCGCGGTTGACGATTCCCGGCGTGTCGATGTCCAGAAAATCGCAGGCGGCGAGAGTCGTCATTACCAGCAGTGCGGTTATGCGGATCGGGATGCGTTCCATCGGATCAGAGATTTACGGTCAGCGACGCCTGAAAGACGCGGGCGAACGGATAGTCCAGTCCGCGTTCGCGGCGGATCGTCGAGATGTTGAACAGGTCGCCCGTCGAGGCGGAGATGCGGACGCGCCGCAGATGCAGCCGGCGGCAGAAGGCGTCCGGCAGCGTGTAGGAGAGTTTGAGCGACGAGCCTTCGAGCGCATACTCCGTGGCCACGAAACGGTCGGTCGGAGGCGTCGTTTCGCGGTTGGCGATGTTCTTGTAACGCGCCTTGTCGCCCGGAGCCTTCCAGCGGTCGTAGAATACTCGCCGGTCGGCGTTGGAGGTCGGGGAGGCGCCCTCGACCTTCGTGGCGAGGGTCTGGTTGTAGATGCTCGCGCCGAGCCGGTAGGCGAAATTCATCGAGAGGTCGAACGAGCGCCAGCTCATCGAGAGTCCGAACGATCCCTGTACGGCGGGGGTCGTGTCGCCCGCGACGTACTTGTCGCGGTAGTCGTATTCGTAGGTGGGATTGCCGTCGCGGTCGATGAAGACCTCCTTGCCGTTGGCCGGATTGATTCCCGCCGAGCGCATCACTTTGAGTGCCGTCATCGACTCGCCTTCTTCGTAGAAGGCGGCCGGAAGCGACGAGGTGGCGTTGGCTTCGTTCTCGGCGTTCTTGTTTTTCAGGTAGTCGCTGATCTCGACGATCCGGTTGCGGTTGTGGCTCAGATTGAGGAAGAGGTTCAGATTCGTGTGTTTGCGTTGCAGCACGTTCCCGCGCAGCGACAGTTCGATACCGCTGTTGCGGATCTTGCCGAGGTTCTCCTTGGCGCTCGTGAATCCGATATGCGCCGGTTTGGAAATGTCCATCACCAGATCGTTGGTCGTGTCGTAGTAGACGTCGACGCTGCCGTTGAGGCGGTCGCGCCACAGTCCGAAATCGAGGCCGAGATTGCGTTTGAGACTGCGTTCCCATTTCAGACGGGGGTTGACCATCGAGACGGGCACGGCGCCGATTCCGCCGTTGTATTGGAGCGAGGAGCTGTATTGGTAGGCCAGCTGCGCCTGATAAGGGCTGAATCCGGCGTTGCCGACGTAACCCATGCTCATGCGCAGTTTGAGCAGCGAGACGGCGCTCCCTTTGAGGAACCTTTCCTTGTGAAGGTTCCAGCCGAGCCCCAGCGATCCGAAGGGGGCGTACTTGTTGTCGGCGCCGAATTTCGAGGAGCCCTCGTAACGGAACGAGAGATCGACGAAATAGCGGTTGTGCCAGATGTAGTTGGCGTTGACGTAGAATCCGAGCATACGCGAACGGTCTTCGCTGCCGCCCGGGCGGCTTTCGGCGTATCCCGTGGCCATCGAGGGGTGTTCGAGTTTGTCCGAAAGGATGCCCAGCGCCGAGAAAGAGTGACTTTCGGAACGGGTCGATTCGATGTTGAATCCAGCCGTGAGGCTGAGCAGGTCGGAGGCGTCTCCTCCTCGCCGGTTCCATGCTTTGTTGTAGACGGCGAAGGCGTTTCCCGACAGGTTGTGCGTCGTGCCGTTGGAGACGTCGAAACTGCCCTTCTTGTTCGCGTCGATCGTGTTGTTGAACTGTTGCGAGAGGGGCGAGTAGAAGGTCTCGCCTTCGCTCTTGGTCTGGGTGTACGACAGCGACGCTTCGACGCGCAGCCCTTTGAGAATGTTCCAGCGCACGCGGAACGTGTCGATGAAACTGCCCGACGTGTTGCGGATGTAGCTGCTCAGCGACTTTTCGTAGAGCGGATTGGCCGTATTGAACGAGAGGACGCTGTTGAGCGAACCGTCGTCGTTGTAGGGGCGATCGTAGGGATTGAGCGACACGTAGTCCGAGAAACTTCCGTAGGGCACGTCGTTCGAATCGCTCTGCGTGAGCGAAGCGATGTTTTGGAAGAAGAGCTTGTTCATGTCGCCGTAGGTGAGGTTGATGCGCAGCGACGCCGTCTGCTTGTCCGATTCGTCCATCACGCCCGTCGTGGAGTTGTAGCTGCCCGACACGTTGTAACGGAAATCTTGGCTGCCGCCCGAGAGCATCAGATTATGGATGTGGTTGAATCCCGTGCGCAGCGCCATTCGCTTCCAGTCGGTGTTGACGCCGGCGTTGACCCGGTCGAGTTTTTCGTAGTAGGATTTCTGGTTGGTGACGTCGGTGTTGTTGCTGCCCGTGAAATCGCCGTAGACGCCGGCCTGACGTTCGTATTCGAGCTTTTCGCGGGCGTTGAGCAGCCGGTAGTCCGACAGATCGGGGATGCTGACCTGGAAATTGCCCGAATAGTTGACTTGGAGCCTGCCGGCTTGCGTAGGGCGGGTGGTGATGACCACCACGCCGTTGGCCGCCTTCGAACCGTAGAACGAGGTGGCCGAAGCGTCTTTGAGCACCGAGATCGACTCGATGTCGTCCGAGGGCATGTCGAAGACGTAGGAGATGTCCACCTCCGTGCCGTCGAGGATGAAGAGCGGGACGTTGGTCTGGTCGCCTTCGATGAAACTGCTTCGTCCGCGGAGCACCATGTCGGGAATCTTGTTGGGATCCGAACCGTTGGCGATATCGTCGAAGATCTCGAAGCCGGGTGTTTGGAGTTGAATGATGTTCAGCACGTTGGTGTGTACCATGTTCTCGATCTCCTGCCGCTGGATGACATGCGTGGCGCCCGTGTAACTCTCCCGTTTCTTGTCGACGAATCCCGTCACCACGACCTCTCCGACGTCGGACGGCGCCTCTCTCAGGCGGATGTCGTAGTCGGTGCGTCCCGGAACGAGTTTGACCGTCTCGTTGCGATATCCCAGCATCGAGACGCGCAGCGTCGCGGCTTTCGTCGGGCAGTTGAATGCGAAACGTCCGTCCGCCCCGACCGCAGCGCCGTGGGGACGGCCGCCTGCGTCGTAAGCCACGACGTTGGCTCCGACGACGGGCTCTCCCGTGGCGTAGTCCGTCACGCTGCCCGCTATGCGGAACGTTCCTGCGGATTGCTGCCCGAATGCGGCGATCGTTGCGAAGAGCGGCAGAAACGTTGCGAGGCGGGTTAGAAAAGTTATGTGAGGTCGAAGCGACATATCGTTTTTCGGTACGCGGAGGGGCTGTGGCCCTCCTCTGCGATTCGGTGTGACAAAGGTAAGGCAACCTCTCCGAATGCGCCATCGTCAAATGTAGGGATTTTGATCTGCATAAATCCCGACAAATGGGGACTGCATACGACGGGCAGGATTCCTATTTTTGCAATGGATTTTGATCGACAGACCTTTATACCGTAATAAATAATAAAATGCATTCATTCGAAAAGAAAAGCTGGTTGCATATCGCCCTTTGTGCGTTGTCTCTGCTGGCCGCCTGCGCCTCCGATCCGATCGGAGAGGAGGCGCCGCA
>ERZ780139.2956-NODE-2956-length-11874-cov-8.967172_pt1 | contig 11874 bp, 9 predicted proteins | sample MGYA00511476_ERZ780139 | MGnify/ENA primary metagenome ERZ780139 (study PRJEB29588, sample SAMEA2158190) | human gut metagenome | biome: human gut; feature: human-associated habitat; material: faeces | place: Denmark | collected 2008/2010 ... | reverse complement strand
CCCGGCGCAGGGCGCCCCGCAGCAAAGCCCTGCCCGGCGGGAAATGCGCAAAAAGCGCAAGGTGACCCGTGCCACATTGCGCCGCCGCCGGATGCTGCGCCGCCTGACCGCCTTTGCCATGCTGCTGTGCGTCATTGGTGCGGGTATCTACCTGACCATGACCATGCTGTTCCGCATCAATTCCATTCAGGTGCAGACCCCGGACGGCAAGCAGGTGACCGAGATCGCTGGCTATACCGCAGACAGCATTCTGCAGCAGATGGGCGTGCAGCTGGAGGAGAACATCTTCAGCTTTGAACCCGGCGAAAAGGCCGCTGTGCTGGAGCAGAATTTCCCACTGCTGGGCTCCATCAAGGTGATCCGGGACTACCCCAACACCGTGGTGGTGCAGGTGACCGAGGCCGTGCCCGCCTACGCGGTGCAAAACGGCAATAAATGGCTTGTGATCTCGGACAAATGGAAGATCCTGTCCGAGGAAAGCACCCAGCCCGAGGGGCTTTGCACCCTGTACGGCGGCAAGCTGCAGGACACCACTCCGGGACAGGGCTTCTGGTTCGTGGACGATGCGGACGCGGCAAGCGCCTCCGGGTCGGAAACCGCCGAAAGCGAAAGCACGGTGAGCACCGAAACCGCCCGCATGGAAGCCCTGCGCACCCTGCGCAGCAAGCTGGAGGAATACGACCTGTCGCAGGATGTGACGCGGCTGGAAGTGGCAGACACCGAGCAGCTCGCATTTTTGTATCAGGATCGCATCAGCGTGCTGCTGGGTACGCTGAACGATCTGGATTATAAGCTGGACCGTGCCCGCTATGTGCTGACCAACGCCGATGGCAAGGGCTGCGGCCCCACTGACACCGGACGGCTGGATTTCAGCCATACCAGCGCCAGCAGCACCCGCAAGATCTATTTTGCACAGGGCGAGCCTACTCTGCCCTCCGGCTATGTGGTGCCGCCCAAGGCCGAGGAACCCGCCCCGGCAGAGGACGCCGCCGACAGCACGGACAGCACGGACAGCGCGGATGCTGCCGACACCACCGAACCAGCAGCTGACGCGGACACCGAGCAGCTGCCCCTGACCCACCCTGACCGCATGACGGCCAACGAAGAAGAAAACCCCATGTAAAGAAGCTTTTTGGAGGAGACTGTATGAAGCTGGAACAACTGATGGAAGGCGTGCCCTTTACCCTTGTGCAGGGCAGTCTGGATACTGAGATCGCAGATATCATCTACGACAGCCGCAAGGCTGCCCCGGGGCTTTTGTTCGTGTGCATCGTGGGCACCCAGCGGGACAGCCACACGTTTGCCGCCGACTGCGCCGCCAAGGGGGTCAGCGCGCTGGTCATCCAGCACGACATCGACCTTTCCGCCATGCCCGGGGTGACCGTGGTCAAGGTGGAGAGCAGCCGCTATGCCATGGCGCTGATGAGCGCCAACCTCTTCGGCAACCCTGCCCGCCAGATGACCATGATCGGCGTCACCGGCACCAAGGGCAAGACCACCACCACCCACATGATCAAAAGCGTGCTGGAGGCCGCAGGCCGCAAGGTGGGCATGATCGGCACCAACGGCATCTACTATATGGGACGCCACAAGGACACCGCCAACACTACCCCGGAAAGCTACGAGCTGCAAAAGACCTTCCGGGAATTTCTGGATGCCGGCTGCGACACCGCGCTGATGGAAGTGTCCAGTCAGGGTCTGATGATGGATCGCGTGGCGGGCGTGCACTACGATGTGGGCGTGTTCACCAACCTTTCGCCGGATCACATCGGCCCCGGTGAGCACAAGACCTTTGAGGAGTACCGCAGCTGGAAGGGACAGCTGTTCAAGCGCTGCGACGTGGGCGTGGTGAATATCGATGACGAGAACACCGCCGCCCTGCTGGAGGGTCATACCTGCAAATTGGTCACCTATGGCCGCGATGAAAAGGCCGACTACCGCGAGACCGGCTACGAGCTGCTGCGCACCCACGATTTTCTGGGCGTTGCCTTCCATGTTACCGGCAAGGACGAGATGGACGTCAAGGTGAATATGCCCGGCGAGTTCAGCGTGTACAACGCGCTGGCTGCGCTGGCCGTGGGCAAGGTGCTGGGTCTGCCGGATCAGGCCATCCACGACGGTCTGGGCAAGTGCGTGGTCAAGGGCCGCGTGGAGCTGGTGCCCATCAGCAAAAAGTTCACCATCCTGCTGGACTACGCCCACAACGAGGTATCCACCGAGAGCCTGCTTACCACCCTGCGCGCCTACAAGCCCCACCGTCTGGTGGTGGTGTTCGGCTGCGGCGGCAACCGCTCCAAGCTGCGCCGCTACGGCATGGGCGAGATCTGCGCCAAGATGGCCGATTTCTCCATCCTCACCGAGGACAACAACCGCTTTGAGAAGGTGGAGGACATCCTTGCGGATATCCGCGTGGGCATGAACAAGGGCAACCCGGAGGCAAAGTTCGTGGAGATCCCCGACCGTCTGGATGCCCTGCACTACGCCGTGGACCATGCCCAGGAGGGGGACCTGATCGCCGTCATCGGCAAGGGCCACGAGACCTACCGGGATCGGCAGGGGGTCAAGACCCCCTTCCTGGAACGGGAGCTGCTGGAGGAATACGCCCAGCAGAAGGGCCTGGAATAAGCTCTTTTTGAACGCATAACAAAAAAAGAAGGCTGCTGCACAGTGTGTGCAGCAGCCTTCTTGCGTTGTGTCAGGGTGCCGGAAGGGGAGATCAGATCTCCTTCTTCAGGGTCTCGCCCATGATGTAGCCGTAGGTCAGAGCGGCGTCAAAGCCCATGCCGTACTGCTTGGCGTCCTTCTCCTCGATGGAGCCGCAGACGTCGCCGGCAGCGTACAGGCCGGGGATGGCCTTCTTCTCCTCGTTCAGCACGTGGCAATCGGTGTCGATGGCCAGACCAGCGGTGGTCAGGTAGAAGGTGGGGTCCACACGGATAGCCCACAGGCCGTCACGGGTCTCGATGTAGGGGCAGTTGCGGCGGCCGAACTCGTCGGGCTCACCAGCCAGAGCGGCAGCGTTGTTGGCCTCGATGGAGTCTGCCAGGTTGGGCAGGTTCAGCTCCTCAGCAGCCTTCTCCACGCTGTCGTAGTGGACAGCCTCGCCCTTCTCGAACATAGCCACATAGCCGTTGAAGCCGTAGGACTCGCTGTCGCGGAGCTTCACAGCAGAAGCCTCGTCGAACACATAGTAGAAGGTGTCGCCGTTGTCCTTGTTCAGCTTAGCCTTAGCCATGGTGTAGTGGTTGTCGGAGATGATGTTGCCGATGTTGTCACCGCGGACGTTGACCATGATGCCAGGGGCAGACTGGTGGATGAAGGCCAGCTCGAACTTGCTCTTGTAGCTGGACAGGAAGGCGGGCAGAGCGCGGTTTTCGCACTCCACATAGCCGCCTGCGTCGATACCCATCTGGATGCCCTCGCCAGTCATGCTGGAAGCGCAGTTGAAGAAGAAGTCGGCGTAGTCGGGGTTGTACTTCTTCAGCATCTCGGGGTTCTTGGCAAAGCCGCCGGATGCCAGGCACACAGCCTTACCACGGAGGGTGTAGCTTGCGCCGTTGTCGCCCTTGGCGTGGAAGCCCACCACACGGCCGCTTTCGTCCTTGATCAGGTCGGTGACGCTGGTGGAGTAGATGATCTTGCCCTTCTCGTACTTCTCCACACGCTGTGCCATGAACATCATAGCGTAGCCTGCGCCGCCCTCGTAGCAGCCGGGAGCCAGGTAGGGGGTAGAAGCGCCGTACTGGGTAGCACTCTCGTAGTTGCCCATGGTGTTGAAGCCGATGCCGATGCTGGACATCCAGTCCACCAGATCGCCAGCCACGGTGTACTGCTTGGTCATGTAGGGCATCTCACCGTTGAAGAACTCGGTGCGGTGGTACTGCTCCATGGTCTGCCAGAAGTTCATCATGCCTTCCAGGGTGCCCATGGCAGAGCTGCGGAAGCTGCCGTCCACATCGTAGTTGTACTGCAGCTGGGAGCCTGCGGTGGCCACGCCGCCGTAGGTCATGGACATGGAGCCGCCGGGGATGTCCCGCTTCTCCACCAGGATGACGCTGTAGCCAGCCTCCAGCAGGCGGCAGGCGCAGGTCAGGCCGGAGGTGCCGGCACCCATGATGACCACATCGGCCTCTTCCTCGATGACCTCGTTGGAGGTCTCCAGGGTGACTTCCTTGGAGAAGTCGTCCACGTTGTAGCCAGCCAGCTCGATGGCCTCCTTCACGGCAGCCTTCACAGCCATGGAGGTGATGGAGGAACCACGGAGGTTGGGCACGTTGATGCTCTGGTGCTCGACGATGGCGGCGGGGATGCGGGAGCAGGCATAGTTGCCGATGCCGATGGTCTCCTCGTGGGACAGCACCTCACAAGCGGTGATCTTGCCCTCAAAGAAGGTGGTGGCCACATGGACCCAGCTCTCGTGGCCCATAGCCTTGGTGACGTACTTGCCGTCCACAGGGCTGGAGGGCTTGGTAACAGCGGAGGCTGCCTCAGAGGATGCAGCACTGGAAGCAGGAGCACTGGTGGTGCTGGAAGCGGTGTTGCCACAAGCGGTCAGCAGACCGGCAGCAGCTGCGCCCATGGTGCCCATAGCGGCACCGCGCATAAAGTTGCGGCGAGAGATCTTAGCCATAGTAGTTTGCCTTTCTTTCTTCTTGTTCTTCTAATAGGTTCTTCTTCGTTTTCTTCTGTTCCATCGTATGTTTTGAACATTGACATGATTATAGCAAAGTTTCGCTCTGCTGTAAAATCGAAAAAAATCCCGGATTTATCGAAAACGTTTATAAATGAGCTCTACTTTACGACAGAAAAGAAATCCGCTATAATAAAAGAAGTACAAGTTTTGCAGGGAGGGTGGCAAGTTCTATGACCATTTACCAGTTGGAGTGCTTTATTGCCGTAGCAGAGGAGCTGAATTTCAGCGCAGCGGCCCAGCGGCTGTTCACCACTCAGCCTGCCATCACCTACCAGATCAACACCCTGGAAAAGGAGACGGGGCTGCACCTGTTCGACCGCACCACCCGGCGCACCAAGCTCACCGCCGCCGGCCAGTCCTTTTACCTGGACATGGTGCAGATGACCAGTTTTGGCCGCCAGGCCCTGAAAAAGGCCCAGGATATCCAGGCTGCAGACCGGTCCCATCTGGTGGTGGGGCTGCGGCAGCTCTTTGATTACGGTACCTTTGCCAGCATCCTGGCAGAGTACCAGCGGCAGTACCCCAATGCCCAGGTGGAAGTGATCCCCCAGAGCAACCGCCGCCCTCTGGAGGAACTGCGGTCCGGCCGGCTGGATATCGGCTTTTTTTACGCCACTGAGCATTCCAGCGACCGGGATGTCTCCTTTACGCCCCTGTTCTCCCTGGCCTATTATGTGCTTATGAACCCCAACTGCCCCCTGGCAGACCGCAAGGCCCTGCACCTGGCGGACCTGAAGGGCCAGAGCGTGGTGTCCTCCGGAGCCTTTGACAGCTTCCTTTCTGCCTGCCAGGGCCCCTCCCTGGAGGAGCTGGCCCAGGTGGGGGTGGATTGCAGCAAGATCACCCCCAGCTTTGAGGGGGCTTTGATTATGATCACCATGGGCACCGCCATGTCCATCGTGCCCTGTCTGGACGATGCAGTGATCCCGGGCATCACCAAGGTGCCTTTGCTGGATTACCCCCCGGTGACGGTGGAGATCGCTGCCATGCGCCACACGCCCCGGCTGGAGGTGCAGTCTTTTATCGAGATCGCCAAGCGGAAATACAGCCGCTCCTTCCCGGAGCAATCCCAGATGGACGGCATCCTGCTGTGAAAAAAGGAGCCGCCGTGCAGCTGCACGGCGGCTCTTTTGGCAGGGGAGGATTTACAGGATCCGGACCCGGATCACGGCGGGGATTGCGCTCAGCTTTTCGCTCAGGCGGGCATCCACGGCACCGGTGGCGTCCAGCATGGTGTAGGCCATATTCTTTTTGCTCTTGTTCACCATGTTTTCGATGTTCAGGCCGGCCTCGGTGGTCAGGGCGGTGATCTGGCTGATCATGCCGGGCTCGTTTTTGTGGATGATGCAGATGCGCTTGCCGCCGGCGCGGGGCTGGTTGACCTCCGGCATGTTCACCGAGTGGATGATGTTGCCGTTCTTCAGGTAGTCGCTCAGCTCCTTTGCAGCCATCACGGCGCAGTTGTCCTCGGCTTCCGGGGTGGAAGCGCCCAGATGCGGGGTGCACACGATGCCGGGCTTGCCCAGAATGGCCTCAGACGGGAAGTCGGTCATATAGCCGGACACCTTGCCGGTCTCCATGGCTTCCAGCAGGGCTTCGGTGTTGACCAGTTCGCCGCGGGCGTAGTTCAGGATCTTCACGCCGTCCTTGCACAGGGCAAGGGTCTGGACGTTGATGGTGTCCTTGGTGGTGGGCAGGTAGGGCACATGGATGGTGATGTAGTCGCACAGGGGCAGCATATCGTTCAGGTTTACGCAGTGGTGCACCTGACTGCTCAGGTTCCATGCTGCTTCAATGGAGATGTAGGGATCGTAGCCGTAGACCTCCATGCCCAGCTCGATGGCGCAGTTTGCCACCCGGGAGCCGATGGCACCCAGACCGATGACGCCAAGGGTCTTGCCCTTGATCTCGTTGCCCACGAACTGCTTTTTGCCCTTTTCCACGCTCTTGGCCATGGCCGGGTCACCGGCCAGACTCTGACACCACTGGGCGGCGGTGGCCACGTTGCGGCTGCCCGCGATGAGCATGCCGATGACCAGCTCCGCCACGGCGTTGGCATTGGCACCCGGGGTGTTGAACACCACGATGCCCTGCTCGCTGCAGCGATCCAGCGGGATGTTGTTCACACCCGCACCGGCGCGGGCGATAGCCAGCAGATTATCGTTGAAGGTGGTGTTCAAAAGGTCGGCGCTGCGCACCAGAATACCGTCCGGGGCATCGGCATCCACCGTGACATCGAACTGGTTCTTGGGCAGCTTTGCCAGCCCCACCGGGCTGATGGCGTTGAGCGTTTTAATGGTGTACATATCTGAAACCCCTCTTTATGCATTCTCTTTGCGGAACTTCTCCATGAAGTCCACCAGCTTGTCCACACCCTCGGCAGGCATGGCGTTATAGATGGAAGCGCGCATACCGCCTACCAGACGGTGCCCCTTCAGGTTCACAAAGCCCGCCTCGGCGGCTTCGGCGCAGAACTTTTTGTCCATGTCCGGGTTGGGGCTGGTGAAGGTGACGTTCATGGTGCTGCGGTAGCGGTGCTCCACAGGATTTGTGAAGAACTCCTGCCCGTCCAGATAATCGTACAGCACCTTGGCCTTGGCTTCGTTGATCTTTTGCATATTGGCAAGACCGCCGATGTCGTTTTCCAGATACTTGAGCACCAGACCGGTCATGTAGATGCACCAGCACGGCGGGGTGTTGTACATGCTGTCCTTCGCCAGCAGGGTGGTGTAGTTCATCATGGTGGGCACATTATCTGCGGCGTGACCCAGCAGGTCATCCCGGATGATGGCAATGGCCATACCGGCGGGGGCTACGTTCTTCTGCACGCCAAAGTAGATGCAGCCGTACTTGCTGACGTCCACGGGCTTGGAAAGGATCATGGAGCTCATATCCGCCACCAGCGGCACGCCTTCCACCTGCGGCAGCTCCACATACTGAGTGCCGAAGATGGTGTTGTTCTGGCAGATGTGGATGTAGCTGGCGTCCTTGTCGTAGTCGATAGCGTTTACATCCGGGATATAAGTGAAATTTTTATCCTTACTGGATGCTACAATCTTGGCCTCGCCGAACTTGGCGGCTTCCTTGGCAGCCAGACCGGAGAAGTTGCCGGACACGATGTAGTCTGCCTTGCCGGTGGTCATAAAGTTCAGCGGCACCATGGCAAACTGCTGGGTAGCGCCGCCCTGAAAGAAGCCCACCTTGTAGTTATTGGGAATGTTCATCACCCGGCGCAGGGAAGCTTCGGTGTCCTTGATGATGGCGTCAAACCACTTGCTGCGGTGGCTCATCTCCATGACGCTCTGGCCGCTGTCGCCGTATTCCAGCAGCTCAGCCTGTGCTTGCCGCAGCACCTTTTCGGGCAGCATGCTGGGGCCTGCGCTGAAGTTATATACTCGTGCCATAATGAACCTCTCCTTTTCCTGTGATACACCTATTACGCAGTACCGCCTGTTTTGCGGTGCGTCTGTTACTTTCCGTAGCCGTAGTATACCGGTTTTTCCCTGCCGAAAACAAGAGCATCTTTGCACAAAGATATGGCCCCTGTACCCCGCCTGATGGCACAAAGCATACAAATGTACACCATGCAGAGACAAAATATAAGACAATTGTAAAAGATATGCACTATCCCCTGATTCCATGCGGATTTTCCACCCTTGCACCTTTGGCAGAAATGCGGTATACTGGAAATACTAAGACAAATGTAAAAGAAAAACGAGACCCCCTCCGTCTTGCCGCTTCGCGTCAAGCCACCTTCCCCAAGGGGACGGCTGACCCTCTCAGGCGCTCCCGCGCCAGCTCTCCCGAAGGGAGAGCCAAGGTCTAAGGCTCGTTGTAAAGTATTAGGCATCATGGGGAAGCTTGCGGTAGCGCTATAAGCTCCCCCTTCGGGGGAGCTGGCATCGCGCAGCGATGACTGAGAGGGTTCGTCTTTTTTTACCGCAAAACCCTTACAAAAGCAACAAAAAATCGATATTTCAACGCACCTATGTAAATAAATTGAGAATCTCAAAAAACTGCAAATTTTTTTGAAAATATGTGTTGACAAAAGGGGCATCTATGGATATAATAATAAAGCACCGTTCGAGTGCAAGTTAAATATGTGGCGGTATAGCTCAGTTGGCTAGAGCATTCGGTTCATACCCGAAGTGTCACCGGTTCAAATCCAGTTACCGCTACCACGTTACAGAGTTTCGCTAAGATAAGGGGGACGGTCGTCCGCAGTAGTGGACGATGAAAGTCGGAGGTTTTAGCGAAGCTCTGTATTTCTAAGGCCCGTTGGTCAAGCGGTTAAGACACGGCCCTTTCACGGCTGTAACATGGGTTCGATTCCCGTACGGGTCATAAAAACGCCTTTGCGCAATGCGCAAGGGCGTTTTTGCTTTGTCCCGGATGGGAAGCCTGGCTACATAATACAGGATAGACTTTTTTCAAAAAATAAGATATACTTACGTTGAAAAGGTGGGATGTGTTATGCCGGAGATCAGTTTGTTTTGCGGGATACGGGTCACAATGTTTTACAGTGACCATAATCCGCCGCATTTTCACGCCGAATACGGCGGATTCAAGGCATTGATCGATATTCAAAATTCCTGTGTGATCCGTGGTGCATTGCCGGGGCGGCAGCTGAAGCTGATCCTTGCATGGTGTGAGCTGCATAAGGATGAGCTGATGCAGAACTGGGAACTGGCCAGAACTGCTGCGCCGCTTAATCACATTGCTCCGCTGATCTAAAAAAGGAGGTATCTCTATGGATACATTGTTCCCAAAGGTCTTGCAGGCTGTTGCGGGCGAGGACTTTACGGTGTACCTCTATTTCAACGATGGCTCTGTGCGTCTGTATGACGCAAAGCCGCTGCTTAAATTGGGCGGAGTCTTTGCGCCCTTGCAGGATGAAGCTTTTTTCAAAAGCCGCCTGACCGTCCTGAACGACACCGCAGCATGGGATGTGACCGGTGACCGGGACCCGGGCAGCTGTGTGGACTTGGACCCCATCGAGCTGTACGAGACCTGTCCTGTGGTGGTAGACCCGCTGGAATCGGCATCCTGATCCGCAAAAATACGCAAAAACACGGGAAGATCCGCAGACCTTCCCGTGTTTTTATTTATTTATTCTGCTCCTGCACATACCGCAGGATGTCCTCCGGCACCTCTGCCAGCGCATCCGCATCGGCGGCGGTCAGCTCAGCGCGGCCGCGGAAGCCCCACAGCGCGCCCATGGCGGGCAGTCCGGCATTGTGTCCGGTGAGGATGTCCACATCGCTGTCGCCCACAAAAAGGGTGGCAGAGCGGTCTGCACCGATCTCGTCCATCAGCGCATACAGCCCGGCGGGGTCCGGTTTGGTGGGCACGCCGGGCCTGTTGCCGCGCACAGCGGCAAAGCGGCCTGTGCCGAAATAGTGGGCGATGATCTTGCCGCAGAGCGGGTCGGCCTTGTTGGAGAACACTGCGCACTGAACACCCTGTGCCCGCAGCTCGTCCAGCAGCTCCGGGATGCCGGGATAGGGGGCCGTCTTGTCCTCCTTGTGGGCGTCGTACCGGGCAGTGAATTCAGCCAGCGTGGCCGCCAGCTGCTCCGGCGTGCGGGTATTTTCCGGCGAAAAGCGCTCCACCAGCTTCGGGATGCCGTTGCCCACCATGTGCTTGAACTGTTCCACCGTAAAGGTGGGCCAGCCATGCTGTGCACACACCCAGTTGCCTGCATCGGCAAGGTCGTCGATGGTGTTCAGAAGGGTGCCGTCCAGATCGAATAATACAGTTTTTATCACAGAAAAAGACTCCTTACAGTTTCAGAAAAGCAAAAATGGCAATTCACTGCACTTTACGCTGCGCACCCTGCACTTCACCCCGCCCGGAAAGGTGAGGGTGAGGTTCGTGCGGTGCACCGCCGCGGCCCACGGCGACTGCATGGCCGTCAGGGCCGGAACAGGGCAGAGCACGCAGATGTCGTGCAGATGGAAGCCGTGCTGCCAGCGCAGGGTCAGGCGGCCGTTTTGCAGCCAGATGCCCTCTTTGCGCCAGCCGTTGTACGCACCCACCAGCAGGGCCGCAAACACAGCAGTGACCACCAGCAGCGGCACCGTAAGCGCAGGCAGGGTGTAGCGGGATACCGCTGTCAGCAGCAGGCACAGCCCGCAGGGGATGCCGGCAGGCAGAAAAAACGCCGGGATGCTGCGGCCTGCGGTGTCCACCGGGGCTTTTGGCGGCAGGACAAAGCCGGGCAGCAGCTTCTGCAGAAAGGGACTGTCCTCCCGCCAGACCAGCAACGGGATCTCCGGCTGGCAGCTGCCTGCCGTGACGAACACCGGGCAGCAGCCCAGCGCCCATGTGGCAGGCGAGCGGCGCAGGTCCGCATAGCTCAGATGTTCCAGCGCAAGGCGCATCTCATACCGGTGCACAAAGCCGCCCCTGCTGCCAAGGTGACTCTCGGTGCGCCACACGGTGTAGTGGGCCGCATGGGCCGCACTGCGCACAAGGCTTGCGCAGAACAGCACACCGCCCAGCACCAGCAGCCATGCTGTGCCCATGGGCAGCCAGCGCGCCGCCCACGCCGCAATGCGGTTCAGGTGGGCAAAGGCCGCCGTCTGGGCATCCGGCGCATAGGGCCTGCTCTGTTTGATGGCCAGCGCCAGCAAAGCAAGGGTGGAAAGGCCGTTGGCACCCAGCACCGTAAAGGCCAGCTTTTCGCCGCCCTTGGGCGCGTGCCACAGCGGGTCCGTCACCGGCAGCAGCACATCGGCAAGCTCCGCGGCCTGCTGCCGGGTAAGATACAAAGTGATGGTCTTGGTCTGCCCCACAGGGTACAGCACCACCCGGCAGGCACCGGTCAAGCGGTAGAGCAGGGGCTGCTCCAGCACCAGCGCCGCCAGACCTTCGGCGCGCAGGGCACGGTCCAGCCGCACTCCCAGCCGCCAGCTGACGTGTACCGTGCCCTCGGCATCCACCTGCCAGCGGCTTGCATAGTACACCGCCCAGCACACGGCGCTGATAAAGAAGAGCAATACAAGCTCCTGCCGCAGCGCCGCACGCAGGGCGTCCCAGTTGCGGTCAAAAAGCACCTGTACCAGCGGCAGAAGGTAGACCAGCAGGGTCTTGCGCAGCAGATGCAGCGCCGCCAGCGGGTGGAAGTGCTTTTCCCGGTTCATACGTTGCCCTCCATCAGCACAGCTGCCAGCGCGGTA
>ERZ780139.2954-NODE-2954-length-11884-cov-8.387691_pt1 | contig 11884 bp, 9 predicted proteins | sample MGYA00511476_ERZ780139 | MGnify/ENA primary metagenome ERZ780139 (study PRJEB29588, sample SAMEA2158190) | human gut metagenome | biome: human gut; feature: human-associated habitat; material: faeces | place: Denmark | collected 2008/2010 ... | reverse complement strand
GCCAATTTGTAGCCGCTAAAAAAGAAAAATCCTGAAAAACGCTGTATTACCAACGCTTTTCAGGATTCAGAAAACACTAAATATTTATTCCCACTCAATCGTCGCTGGCGGTTTGCTGGTGATGTCGTAGCAGATGCGATTGATGCCACGGACTTCGTTGACGATGCGGACGGAGATCCGGTCGAGGATGTCGTAGGGAATGCGCGACCAATCTGCAGTCATGAAATCACTTGTATTCACTGCGCGCAGGGCCAGCGTATAATCATACGTCCGACCGTCGCCCATGACACCGACGGAACGCATGGAGGTGAGCACGGCGAAATACTGGCTGAGGCTGCGGTCAAGACCGGCTTTGGCGATTTCGTCGCGGAAAATGAAATCCGCGTCGCGTAGCGTATCGAGTTTTTCCTTCGTGATATCGCCGATTACGCGGATGGCAAGGCCGGGGCCGGGGAAGGGCTGGCGCATGACCAGGTACTCAGGCAAACCGAGTTCGCGGCCAAGCTGGCGTACCTCGTCCTTGAACAGCATGCGCAGCGGCTCGATGATCTCCTTGAAGTCAACATAATCTGGAAGGCCGCCAACGTTGTGATGGCTCTTGATGACGGCGGATTTGCCGAGGCCGGACTCGATCACGTCCGGATAGATTGTACCCTGTACAAGGTAGTCAACTGTACCGATTTTTTTTGCTTCCGATTCAAAGACACGGATGAATTCTTCACCAATAATTTTGCGCTTCGTCTCCGGATCAGAAACGCCGGAAAGTTTCGATAAGAAGCGTTCTTCGGCGTTGACGCGGATAAATTGAATATCCCACTTGTTGAACGCGGCTTCTACTTCGTCGCCCTCATTTTTGCGCATCAGGCCGTGATCGACGAACACGCAGGTAAGCTGGCTGCCGATAGCCTCCGCCATGAGCGCTGCCGCAACGGAGGAATCTACGCCGCCGGACAGCGCAAGCAGCGCGCGGCCGGAGCCAACCTTTTCACGAATGGAGCGGATCGCAGTCTGGCGGTAGTCTGCCATCGTCCAATCACCGGACGCGCCACAGACGGTATAGAGGAACCGGCGGAGCATTTCACTGCCTTCTACCGTATGCTGTACCTCCGGATGGAACTGGACGCCGTACAGCCTCTTCTCCGGGCACGCCATCGCGGCCGTGGGGCACACGGCGGTCTTCGCTGTGACGGTGAAGCCGTCCGGTACCCGGGAAATATAATCGCCGTGGCTCATCCACGTCACGCTCTTTTCGGGAAGACCCTTGAAGAGCTTGCAGTTCGTGTCAAAAAACGTCTCGGTCTTGCCATATTCGCGCGCGGTGGCGTCGTTTGCGGCGACAACCTTGCCGCCGAGGTGGTGCGCGATGAGCTGGCAGCCGTAGCAGATGCCGAGCACGGGCACGCCCGCGTCAAAGAGCGCGGGATCGACGTGCGGCGCGTCCTCGAGATACACGCTGTTCGGGCCGCCGGTGAAGATGAAGCCGATGGGCTTCATTGCGAGAAGGTCCGCAAGCGGCGTCGTGTAGGGCTTGACCTCGCAGTAAACGCCGCATTCGCGCACGCGGCGCGCGATGAGCTGGTTGTACTGGCCGCCAAAGTCCAGTACGATGATGGTCTGATGGTTCATATTGAAATTCTCCTGCCGTATCCAATAATATGGTAAAAGCATCATATCATAGCTTTTCCCATTTTTCCAGCGGTATTGTAAAAATAAAAAGGCCGCGCGGTCAATGGACCGCGCGATCGAGGGAGGCCGCGACAAAGCCGCGGAACAGGGGATGCGGCTTGTTGGGGCGGCTCTTGAATTCGGGGTGGAACTGCGCGCCGACGAACCAGGGGTGGCTCTTCGATTCGACGATCTCGACGAGCGTGCCGTCGGGGGAGAGACCGGCGAGGCGCATGCCGGCGTCCGTGAAGTCGTCGCGGAAGTCATTGTTGAACTCGTAACGGTGGCGGTGGCGCTCCCAGATCTCGGGCGCGTCGTAGAGCGCGCGGGAGAGCGAGCCCTCTTCGAGCACGCAGGGGTACTTGCCAAGGCGCATCGTGCCGCCCTTGGCCGTCACGCCGACCTGCTCGGGCATGAGCGCGATGACGGGATGCGCCGTTGTGGAGGAGAACTCTGCGCTCGTCGCGTCGTCCCAGCCGAGCACATGGCGCGCAAATTCGATGACTGCGATCTGCATGCCGAGGCAGATGCCGAGGTACGGGATGCCGCGCTCGCGCGCGTACTGCGCGGCCAGGATCATGCCCTCAATGCCGCGGTCGCCAAAGCCGCCGGGGACTAAGATGCCGCTGCACCCGCAGAGCTTCTGCGCGATGTTGTCGCTCGTCAGCGTTTCGGAGTCGACCCACTGAATTTCGACGCTCGCGTCGCAGGCTGTGCCCGCGTGAAAGAGCGACTCAACGACGCTCAAATAGGCGTCGTGCAGGCCGACGTATTTGCCGACGAGCGCGATGCGCACATGACGGTGCACGCCGTGGATCTTGTCGACCAGCGCGCGCCACTCGGTCATGTCAGGTTCACCGCAGTCAAGGTGCAGCTTGCGGCACACCACGCGGCAAAGGCCCTCGTGCTCAAGCAGCAACGGCACCTCGTAGAGCGTGGACGCCGTTGCGTTCTGGATGACGCAGTCGGGCTCCACGTTGCAGAAGAGCGCAATCTTGTGGCGGATGTCGTCTGTGATGGGCTCATCCGTGCGCACGACGAGAACGTCCGGCTGGATGCCCTCGCTCAGGAGCTCTTTGACCGAGTGCTGCGTGGGCTTGCTCTTGAGCTCGCCGCTGCCGGGAATGGTCACGATGAGCGGCACATGGATGAAGAGCACATTTTCGCGCCCGCGCTCGGCTGCGACCTGACGGATGGCCTCTAAAAACGGCTGGCTCTCGATATCGCCGACCGTGCCGCCGATCTCGGAGATGGCAACGTCGGTCTTGCCGTCGTCCATGTCGTAAATGCGGCGCTTGATCTCATCGGTCACATGCGGGATGATCTGCACCGTGCCGCCAAGATAACCGCCCTGACGCTCGCGGTTGAGAACGCTCCAGAAAATTTTGCCCGAGGACACGGAGGATTTCTCGTCCAGCGCCTCGTCGACAAAGCGCTCGTAGTGGCCGAGGTCCAGGTCGGTCTCCGCGCCGTCGTCCGTGACAAAGACCTCGCCGTGCTGATACGGGCTCATCGTGCCGGGGTCGACGTTGAGATACGGGTCGAACTTCTGGTTTTTGACCTTCAGCCCGCACTGTTTTAAGAGCCGCCCGAGCGACGCCGCGCAGATGCCCTTGCCAAGCCCCGACACCACGCCGCCGGTGACAAAAATGTACTTCATAAATTTTCTTCCTCCCCAGTTAAAGGAAAATCAAACTACAGTGATAAAGCGAAACTCCACTTCAAAAAGGACGCTCGAGAGAGCGTCCTTTTGACTTTTACACGGAGAAGAGTAATTCGCAGAACGTCGGATACGGCCAATACTTGGACGCGGTCAGCACTTCCAGCTTGTCGACGGTCTTGCGCACGTCGTTCGTGCGCTTTTCGACCTCGTCGTGGTAGTAGTGCAGGAGCTTTTCGGGCTCGGCGTCGTCGGAGACGGTCTCGAGCGCCGTCTTGAGGCCGATGGTCTCTTCGAGCAGCTGCTCGTTGAGCGAGCCGATGGCGTTGGCGAGCGAGGATTCGACGTGGCAGGTCAGCTCCGGCGCGGCGGCGCGCTTGGCGGCGATGGTGTTGCACAGCGCGGCTTCGTATTCGGAAGCGGCGTTGAGAATGCCGTGCTGGACCATGTCAACAAGCGTCGCGGCCTCGATGCGGATGACCTTGCAGTACTTCTCGATATGAACTTCGTGGCGGGAGAAAATTTCTTCCTTGCTGTAAACGCCCTGGCACGTCAGCAGCTCAATGTTCTTGGGCAGGATGTAGGTCGGCAGCGCCTCGGCGGTGTTGTGCAGGTTGGCAAGGCCGCGCTTTTCAGCCTCCTTGATCCAGGCCTCTTCATAGCCGTTGCCGTTGAAGATGATGCGGCGGTGGGCGGAGAACGTGTCGCGGATCAGCTTGTGGAGCGCGGCGGTGAAGTCCGGCGCGTCCTTGAGCTGCGCGTAGAATTCGTCGAGTTCTTCGGCCATGATGGTGTTGAGGATCGTGACCGGGCCCGCGATGGACTGCGAGGAGCCGGGCATGCGGAACTCAAACTTATTGCCGGTGAAGGCGACAGGCGAGGTGCGGTTGCGGTCGGTCGTATCCTGCGGGATGGCAGGGAGCACGTCCACGCCGATGCGCAGGGACTTGTGCTCGGGCGCGGTGTAGTCGTTTTCACCGACGATGGCATCGATGATGCCCTCAAGCTCGGTGCCGAGGAAGACGGAGATGACAGCCGGGGGCGCTTCCTGCGCGCCGAGACGGTGATCGTTGCCCGCGAAGGCGACGGAGCAGCGCAGAAGCTCCTGATATTCGTCCACGCCCTTGATGAACGCGGCGAGCACCAGCAGGAACACGGCGTTCTGGCTCGGCGTCTTGCCGGGGGAGAAGAGGTTTTTGCCAGTGTCGGTCGAGAGTGACCAGTTAACGTGCTTGCCCGAGCCGTTGACGCCTGCGAAGGGCTTTTCGTGCAGCAGGCACACAAGGTTGTGGCGCTCGGCAACCTTTTTCATCGTCTCCATGACGAGCTGGTTCTGGTCGCTCGCGGTGTTGGCGTCGGTGTAGATGGGGGCCATCTCGTGCTGGCCGGGGGCGACCTCGTTGTGCTTGGTCTTGGAGAGCACGCCGAGCTTCCACAGCTCTTCATCGAGCTCTTTCATGTAGGCGGCCACGCGGGGACGGAACGCGCCGAAGTAGTGGTCGTCCAACTCCTGGCCTTTCGGGGGCTTTGCGCCGAACAGGGCGCGGCCGCACAGGCGCAGGTCCATGCGCTTTAAGTACAGCTCGCGGTCGATGAGGAAATACTCCTGCTCCGCGCCGATCTGCGGCGTGACTTTTTCCGCGTCGTCGCCAAATAACTTGAGCACGCGCACCGCCGCGCGGTCGACCGCGGCCATGGAGCGCAGCAGCGGCGTCTTCTTGTCGAGCGCATCGCCGCTGTAGGAGCAGAACACCGTCGGGATGCAAAGGCTGCCATCTTTGATGAAGGCAAACGCCGTGGGGTCCCAAGCGCTGTAGCCGCGGGCTTCAAACGTGGCGCGCAGGCCGCCGTTGGGGAAGGAGGACGCGTCGGGCTCGCCACGCACCAGCTCCTTGCCGGAAAAGTCCATCATCACGCGGCCGCCGCCGGCGTTGTTGATAAAGCTGTCGTGCTTTTCCGCCGTCACGCCGCTCAAGGGCTGGAACCAGTGCGTGAAATGCGTTGCGCCATGCTCCAGCGCCCAGGTCTTCATCGCGTCGGCGATCTCATTTGCCGCGGAAAGGGGAAGAGGCTGCCCGCTCTTTAAGCAGCCGCGCCAAACGTCCATGGCGCTCTGCGGCACATACTGCTCCATTGTGCGTTCATTGAACACCAGAGAGCCAAAAAGCTCGGGAATGCGAGTCGCTTCACTCATGATCCAGACCTCCTGTTTCGAAATAAAAAATTTGATAAGTAATGATACTTCATCGGGGCAAGCAGCGTCAATACTTTGTTTTTCCAACTTTCCCCTCACTTTAGTGAGACGGGATGTGCGGTGTGAACGAAATTATGAAAGTGCGGCAACTTTTTCTTGCATGAAGAAAACGGCTGTGCTATATTTAGCCTGAACCCTCCCTTGCCGGAAACGGCAGGGGAGGGCATTATGCTTATGTGCTGCGTTGTGAAAAAATTTTGCGGACAAAAAAGAAAACGGGACGTGAACGCCGGTCACGGCGTTTGCGTCCCGTTTTGCATCACTTGATCGTGGCGCTGTCGTTCAGAACGCTCGTACTGTAAAGAAACAGCACGTCCTGCGCGGTAAAGTCGATGAATTTTCCGAGCATTGAGGGGGAGAGGTAGCGGATGTCGGCAAGCGTGATCTCGCTGTACCCCTCCGCGAGCAGCGGAAGCAAACTCGCGGCAAACGAATCGCGGAAGACAAGGAGCTTTCGCTCCACCTGCGCGTTCGGGTTCTCAATGCGCAGCAGCGACTTGGGTCCCGAGAGGAAAATTTCATACGGGTCGCTGCCGTCTGCCTTTTCGAGCGTGTAGACAGGGAGATAGGCGCCGCTTTCATAGTCGTACACGCGGCAGCTCCCAATGATATCGTTTGTGAGGTAGGCGAGCCTGTCGGGCTCCATCGGCAGTGCCGACTGCCCGCGGTACACACCGTAAAACGGCGTATCGAGCGTGACCTCGGTAAAGTCCTCGGTGAGTGAGACGCCCATCGCATCTGCCAGCGCCTTGGCCGTGGGGGCAAGCATTTCCTGCCGCCAGTGGAGGTCGGTGCGGTAATAGGATGAGAGCGACAGCGTGCCCGTCAGGTCGATATAGTCCGCAAAATCGACCTTTTGGCGCATGAGCGCAAAGAACTTCTCGTAATCCATCGCGGGATAGCCGTTTTCGGCGGCCAAAAAGTAATTCTTGTCGGGGATGACGGAGAGGTAGATATTCGCGCCCGTGTCCTTGAGATAGGTTTCGTACACATAGCGGAAGCGGTCGGCCGCGTGGTCGAGCGAATCCTCGTGGATCGTGTCGTCGAGCTTCGCGGCGTAGCCGTCCGCGACGTAGATGCCGTTGTTGTCCTTCTCGCCAAATAAATCGTGGACAGACAGGGCCTTGAGCGTGCGGAGCTCGTCGCGCAGCGGGAACTGGTCGAGCGTGTAGCTCTCAAAGTTCGACTGGAAGCGTCCGGAGAGTACTTCTTCCACGTTCAGTGTTGGGAACTGCTTGAGCGGGCGGCGCTCGCTTTCCGACACGGCGTCGTCGCTCTTGCAAATGCTCCACAGCGCGAACATAAGCACGAACGCTGCCGCGATGCCGAGGGTGAGGGCGTCTTTGATTTTTCGATTCATGCGATGCCCTCCTTAAAAGCGGAAATAGAGGAACGGGTTGAACGACCCGTCCACTAAAAATGCCGTGCCGAGCAGCAGAGAAATCAGTACAAACAGCGGCTCGAGCACATCGAGCGCCGTCGCTGCGCCTTTGGATTTGCGCAGCTTTGCGACGATCATCTTCGGCAGCGGTGTTGCGCAGAGGATACCGAGCACGAGCAGCGGGCCATAGCTTTTAAGATAGTAGACCGCCTGTGCGCTCGATAGCGGCAGACCGCCTGCACCAAACATCGCGCCGATGCGCGAGACCGCCTGCGCGGCGCTGTCTGCGTCGAAAAGCACGAAGCCGAGCGTGACGAAAAAGAGCGTGTACACATGGCCGAGCACGCGGTGCTTTTCGAGCACCGGCAGCAGCGCCAGCTTTTCAAGAAGCAGCAGGACCGCGAACCACAGTCCCCACAGCACGAACGTCCACGCCGCCCCGTGCCACAGGCCCGTTGCAAGCCAGACAATCAGAATGTTCAACAGCTGACGCGCCTTGCCCTTCCGGCTGCCGCCGAGAGGGATATAGAGGTAGTCGCGGAACCACGAGCCAAGCGACATGTGCCACCTGCGCCAGAACTCCGTGATGCTCGCTGAAATATAGGGGTAGTTGAAGTTTTCAGGGAATTGGAAGCCCAGCATCCGCCCGAGACCGATGGCCATATCGCTGTAGCCCGAAAAGTCGAAATAGACTTGGAGCAGAAACGCGAGCGCGTAGAGCCAGACGAAGAGGACGCTCGCGTCCTGCGTCGACTTGTAGGCGCTCGCGAGCGCGCCGAACTGGTTGGCGAGCAGAATTTTCTTGGCAAAGCCGACCGTGAAGCGGCGCACGCCCTCCGCCGCGGCGGAGACGCTGTGCGTGCGGCTTTTGAGCTCCGCGGCGACGTCGGAATAGCGCACGATCGGCCCCGCGATGAGCTGGGGGAAGAGCGAAACATAAGTGGCCAGGTCGATAAAATTTCGCTGCGCCGCCGTCTCGCCGCGGTAGACGTCGATGACGTAGCTCAATACCTGAAAGGTGTAGAAGCTGATGCCGATGGGCAGGCTCAGCTTCAAAAGCGGCAGGGAGAGCCCTGTGACGGCGTTGACGCTGGAGAGAAAAAAGTCCGCGTACTTAAAATAGCCGAGAAGCCCAAGGCTCACAAGGATCGAGAGCGTCAGAAAGACCTTCGACGCCTTTTGCCCGCGGTGCTTTTCAATCAGCAGGCCGAAACCATAGCCCTGCACGATGGAGACGAGCATGAGCAGCATATATTTCGGCTCGCCCCAGGCATAGAAAAAGAGGCTTGCGAGCAGCAGCACCGCGTTTTTCAGCTGCCGCGGCGCTGCAAAGTAGATCAGCAGCGCCGCAGGCAGAAAGTGAAAGAGAAAGGGAACGCTGGAAAAGAGCATAAACTTCTCCGCCTTTCAGAAGATCAAATCAGGCGATGGCCTCGTCGCAGACGACGGCAGCATCGGCAAAGGTCTCGGTGACCTTGCCGCTGAACTGGTCGACAAGGTCCTCCGCGCCGTAGCAGGAGACGACATAGTCGCCAAGTGTCAGGATGACAAGCTTGTCGGGAAAGCCGCACATCCACTGGCGGTTCATGATGTTGTCCTTGAGGTCGGAGACGACACTGTCAACGTCGGAAGAGCTCGCAACATGGAACGCGCCCGCGGTGAAGGTGTTGGCGTTCATCATGTGAGTGAGGGACGCGGCGTCGGAGAGCTTGCTTGCGTCCGCGGCGGGGAAGGAGAGAGAGTAGTCAAGTGCGTCGCCGTCTTCGACGGAGAAGTTACCGGGCGCGTCCTCGGTCATATTCGCCTCATCATAGTCGCCGCCGGTAGCAGGGAACTTGTCGTCGTCGCTGTAGTTGGCCCATACGGCGTTCAGCAGCTCGAGAGCGCTCGCGGGCTGGCTGTTATTGCCGCTATTGTCGTCCGTCTTGCTGCCGCAGGCGGCGAGGGAGAGAGTCATCGCTGCGGCCAGCAGCAGGGTGAGAAACTTTTTCATGGGAATTTACCTCCAAAATGTTGTGTGTTGTCAATAGTAATGTGGAATGGGATGCTTACGCCCGCGCGGCAGTCCAATAGCCGTTGGCCTCGTCGTAGCGCAGCGTGACGGCGGGCGCGCCGTCGAGAGAGAGCGTGTAAACCGTACCCGTGTCCGGCTCTTCGATGGTCCAGCAAAGCTGCACCTTGCCGGAGACGGTGTAGGAGGTGAACTCCTCCTGCAGCGAGTAAAGAGGCTGGGTCAGCACGCCATCCGACACCGTAACGGTCACGGCCTCGCCCGATTTGCTCTCGATGGTGAGCATCGGACTGAGCGGGCCGCTCAGACTGCCGCGCGCGTCGAGCGCCATCGCTGTGGGCTGACTGATGGAAATGGGGATTGAGGAGAGCGCTGCGCCTTCGACCTTGATCTCAGCCGGTAAGGTGTCGCGCGTCATCGCCAGGGCGGCGGCCAGCACGAGCACAAGGCACGCCGCAGCGGCAAGAAAACGCGGGAGGGCGTACCGTTTGCGCGGCTTGTAGGCGTAGGCGTCCGCGATGAGCTCATCGTCGAGCTCGCCTATGGCGCGGGTCAGAACTTCATGCTTCACAGTATCCCTCCTTGATGAGATGCTCCTTGAGCTTTCTGCGCGTGCGCAGGAGCGTGGTTTTGATGCGGCTCTCGCCGCAGTGAAAGCGCGCGGCCAGCGCTTCGACCGGTTCGCAGTAGAAATAGCGCAGGATGAACATGCTGCGCACCTCTTCGCTCTGCGTGCGCAGAAACGCGCTGATGCTGCGGCCGAGCTCTGCTGCCATGGCCTCGTCGTCGGGCGAGGACAGGGCGGGTGCGCAGTCGTCCAGCTCGTCGAGCGAGAGCGCGAAGACGTCGCCCTGCCGCTTCTGCGCCGACCTCGCCTTATAGCGGTTCAGCGCCAGATTGCGCGCGATCTTGCCGAGAAAGGCAGACAGGATCGCAGGCCTTTGCGGCGGCATTGCCTGCCAGGCGTGTAAGTACGTGTCGTTGACGTTTTCTTCACTGTCGGCGCGGTCGGATAAAATGTTTTGCGAAATTTTCATGCAATAGCTTTCGTATTTGGCGGCGGTGGCTTCGATGGCGTGCTCGTCCCGCTGCCAGTAGAGGTCGACGATCTCATGGTCGTCCATAGGCTCGCTCCTTTCTGTTGTCTGCCATCATGGGGAAAAGACAACTTTTTTGCCGTTTGCGTTACACAAAAGAGAAAATATTTTTGAAAGTATACCACATTCGCCCGTTTCGTAAAAGGGCGGCATGCTATTTTTGACAAAACGGGAACTTTTTTCCATCCGCGCCGTCTAATATAACAAATCCCGAAACGGAGGTACATCCGACATGAAACGATTCTTAACGCTGCTGCTCGCCGCGGCGATGGTCCTGTCCTTCGCCGCCTGCGGAGACAACGGAACGACGATCCGAAATGAAAATGAGGAGGACAATGTGAAAAAAGACCCCATTGCCGCGCAGTATTTGCAGGACCTCGCCGTGAAGACGGCGGACTATCCCGTGCTGCCCGCCATGCCGAACGAGAGTGAGCTTGACGAGGCATTCAGCACCATCGACTATGACAAGATGGGCGCGGACGCCTACGAAAAGGCGCAGGAGAAGATCTGGGAGGACTGGGACGCGCGCAGCAATGCCTATTACGATGCGCTCAAGGCGCTGCGCAGCAAGGGCACGAGCTACCCCGCGGCATTCCTGCACTTCACACAGGAGACGGGCACGCTGCTTTCGGCGGAGGAGAACACCGTTCTCTCGCCCGCAAACCTGTATCTCGCCTTTGCGATGCTCAGCGAGACGACGGACGGCGACAGCCGCGCGCAGCTTTTATCGCTCTTAGGCATTGAAAATACCGACGCGTCGCGCGCTGCGGGCAACTATGTCTGGCGCAATCTCTACGGCGAGACCTCGACGGGAAAGACGCTGCTCGGCAGCTCCGTGTGGCTGAACGAGAACGTCCCCTACAACGAAGAGACGCTGCGACTTCTCGCCGAGCAGTACCTTGCTTCGACGTTCTCCGCCCCGATGGGAGATGAGAAGACGGACAAGGCCATCGGCGAATGGATCAATGAGAACACGGGCAATCTCTTGCAGGACGCGGCGGGCGAGATCCAGACGAAGCCCGAGACCGTGATGCTCCTTTTGACGACGCTCTATTTTAAGGACCAGTGGCGCGACGAATTCTGGAAGGATGCGACGAAAAAGGACGCTTTCACCGCGGCAAGCGGCGAGAAGCAGACCATCGACTTCATGCACCGCACGGACGACCGCGCCGCGTACTACCGCGGCGAGAACTACACCGTGGCGGAGCTCGGCTTCCGCGGCGGGCAGTCGATGCGCTTTTTGCTGCCGGATGAGGGGGCGACGCTCGGGAGCCTGCTTGCCAATGGTGAGGTCGTGGGCGGACTGATGGCCTACGACATGGGGACCGCGCTGCCGAGTGCGGAGATCCACTGGAGCGTGCCGAAGTTTGACGTGGACTCCAACCTGGAGCTGACTGACGCGCTCAAGGCGCTGGGTGTCACCGATGTGTTCGACTTCGATAAAGCGGACTTTTCGCCGCTGATCGACGAGGAGAAGTTTGACGAGAGCGTCGCCGTGACGCAGGTGCAGCACGCCGCGCGCGTCAAGGTCGACGAAAAGGGCTGCGAGGCCGCGGCGTTCACGGCTATCACGGCGGACGCCGCATCTGCCATGCCCGAGGAACTTCCGGTGGTGGAGATGAATTTGAACCGGCCGTTTGCCTTTATGATCACCGGCGTGGACGGTCTGCCGCTCTTCCTCGGCACGGTGAATACATTGAAGTGATTTCCCACGCCGCGGGGAAATGTCCCATTGTCATGGGACTGCGCGGGGCAAAGGGGGCCTTCTCTCACGTGAGAGAAGGCCCCCTTTTGATCCCCCAAGAGAACGGCAGGG
>ERZ780139.2941-NODE-2941-length-11918-cov-3.188738_pt1 | contig 11918 bp, 6 predicted proteins | sample MGYA00511476_ERZ780139 | MGnify/ENA primary metagenome ERZ780139 (study PRJEB29588, sample SAMEA2158190) | human gut metagenome | biome: human gut; feature: human-associated habitat; material: faeces | place: Denmark | collected 2008/2010 ... | reverse complement strand
AGGGCGAGGCCGTCGATTTTGACCTCGCAGCTCATGGGCAGGGGCTTGGATTCGGGCCAATCGAGGTCGCGAATCACCGAGTCGTACCAATCCTTGAGTTCTTCGATGGAGAAGACGTCGTCAAGGCTCATCATGCGGCTGGGGTGGCGCACGGAGGCGAAGTCGTTGGAGAAGGAACCGCCGACGCGATGGGTGGGCGACTGCGGATTGTCCAGTGAGGGGAACGCCGCTTCGAGTCGTTCGAGGCAACGCATGCGCGCGTCGTAGGCGGCGTCGGAGCTGACGGGTGAGTCGTCGATGTAGTAGGCGATCTGATCGGATTCCACCCATGCGGCCACGCGAGCCCACAGGCGGGCGGCGGCCTCAGCGGTCATCGTGTTCACGTCGAAACGGTCGAGGCGTATCGCGTCGTCGTCAGTGGGCTGCAGTGCGGCTATCCATTGTTCGGAGCCAGGGGCAAAACGTGCAATACCGGTATCAGGCCGGACCTCGGCCACATCCCCATCGTCGAAATCCCATGCCAGTTGTTCGTTCGTGCTCATGGTTGTCTATCCTAGCGGGCTCGGCTCCCCTCGGCCGGCTATACCGTCAACTCCCCTCAGGCGGCTACGCGGATAGCGCGCGCAGGAACTGGGCTTGGATGATGTCGATGTTATCGCCTTCGCCGTCATTCATGCGGGCCACAGCCACCGAGAGCGTGCGGGCCGGCACGAACATGTCCTCATCCACGCACACGCGAGCGGCGTCACGCACGATGTCAGCCACTTCGATATGCGGCCAGACCGGCAGATCATGCGTGGCAAGCACATGGGCGGCGGCCTCCACCGATTCAGGCACCGGTATGCACTGCGAGTCCGCACGGGAAACCAGTTCCTGCAGTTCGCTTTCCAGCGAACCAATGGCCCCGGGAGCGATGTGATCGCTCATAATGTAGGCTGCGGCGGCTGTGTCGAACCGGTCAAGCATCCATTCGGCGTACGCGAACCGGTAATAGGCGAACGCGGCATCGTCGCGGTCCAAGGCCACGCGCAGAGCATTCAGGCAGGCGGCGCGTGCCGAATCCCAATCCTCATTGCGGGCCAGTTGAATGGCGAGCTTCAGATGTGAGAGCGGGTAGGCGGGCGCGTACGCCACCATACGGTTGAGATGCGGGATGGCCGCCTCGGCACCCTTGATCTGACTCAACACGTCAGCCAGCTCCATGTGCGCGTAGAACAGATTGTCCGGGATAAGCACCGTACGCTCGTCCAATGTGGCGAACAGCCGGTTGTAGACCACGCGCTCGGCATAGGAGTTGAAGTATCGAGGTACGCCATGGCCTGCCGCATACACCTGGTCCAAATGGGCCACGGCCGCTTCGGCCGCTTCGATGGCCTGATCGGCTTGGCCCGAGAACAGCATATCTCGGGCGCGCAGACGCTCCTTGTCAAGATCGTCGGCAAGCGTGAACGTGAAGTCCGGCGTGTCCTTGCCATCGATCAACGCACTGGTGACCTGAGAGGCCAAACCGGTCAGTTCGGGATCGCATATCGATTCGATGACCTGCATGGCTCGCTGGGCCTTTTCCACGGAGCCGAGCGACGTGTTCCTGGCGATATCGTGGAATTCGTTGACGCCATGCTGCAGCAGGTCCACTCGCTGGATAGCCAGTCCGGCACTATTCTGTGCGCCCAGCACGTGAGCGGTCGCCGGACTGAATTGACGGTCGGCCAGTTCGGGCTCCTCCTGGGATCCGGTGGGAGAGAACCGGCTGTCCGCCAAGTCGAAGTCGGCGCTGATGGGTTTCAGACCACCTTCGCCGTCCACGTCCATCACGGCACCGAACATGCGGTAGGTTTCCTCGGGATTGTCAAGCCCAGCGGTGTCCAGTCGCTTGAGGAAGGCATCACGGGTGAAGGTGACGGTGACCATATTGCGCACGGTGGGATTGCGGCGCAGCACACTCATCGGATCATCGTCCATGCCGGCGGCCCCATCAGCACCGTCAGTGCCGACGCCCTCGCCGCCGATACCGCCCAGGTCGTCGCCTGCGCCAGTATCGTCCGGCATGCCGAACGCCATTTCGTCGATATCGATGCCCTTCATCAGGTCTTCGAACTGCGAATCGATGGACGCAGCGCCATCGGCGTCAGCAGATTCGGCCGCGGCCTGATCCGTAGCATCCGCAGACGGTCCGGTACCGTTGCCTGCTCCCCCGGCCGTGCCGCGTTCGTCACCGGACGCCGTCTGCCCGAACGTCTCCTCATGGGTGATGGGGCGGGTCGGGTCGCCATGGAAATCACCATCTTTGGGGTCGGCTTTGGAACCCACACGCCCCAAATCGCCACTGCGTAGATGTTCGAAGGCGCTTAGGGCCTCGCTCATCATCGCCTCGATGGCGGAATCCTGTTCGGCAATCGCCTCTTCAAGACCAATGGAATCGATGTGCAACGACACCTGGCGCACGGATTCGCTGGTGCCGAAACTCAGCGCTGCCATCATCAGGCCGACACGCAGGTTGTAGGCGGCGCTCATCGACGCGCGTTCGGCGCTGCTCAGCGCACGCCACGTACGGCGAGTGGTGTCATACCGGCTATCGGGCATCATCGAGGTGCCGGCAGTGGTGAAGCCAATGGCCACTTCACCCGAATCCAAGCGCGACCGGAACTCCACATCAAACCGATACGGCAACCGTAACCGGCGCAACAGTGAGGAGAGGGTCTGACGATACACCCATTCGTCGCTCCTCGCCGGCGAATACGAAGGCCGAGCGGCTTGAGTGTTGGTGTCGCTCTTATCGGTCCGCTCTACAGCGCCCTCAACACTCTCAGTACTTTCAGCGCCCGCAGCATTCGTCACACCCGAATCCGGCACGTTCTGCTGGGTCAGCACATCTCGAGGATCAGGGAATTCACTGCGAATCTGCCCAGCCGTGCGTGCGGCGATATCGACCAGGCTCAGCACGGCCCGACGCTCCTGCTCGCCATCATACGGGTCAAGCGCCATAATCGCAGGGTTCTCAATGAGTTTCATGTCGATTTGCGCGGCCTCGGCACGGGTCACCGTATCTTCCGTAGGGTTGCGCCCCAAGGAAGCGTTGCGCTCCAGCCAAGCGCTCACCGCAGCGAATCGGTTGAGGTTGCCTTCGATCTTCAAGGATTTCAGCGCCTGCCCGAATGCCAAGGACTTATCCCACGTAAAGAAATAGCCGCTCGAATACGTCGAGGTGTACAGGTGCAACGGTTCGGCGCCATGCACCGCTTCCAGTCCCGGCGTGGTGTCGAGGGCGCCGGCTTCGCGCATCAGATCGGCGAAGTGATCCTCCAGACCGGAGGCCCGCATGCCGTGGGCTCGTGCCGCCAAAGTGTCACGCACCGAACGGCGAATCGCACCGATTGGCGCCTCACGGTTGAGACGGCGGAAGATATTGCCGGAACCGAATCCGATGAGCAGACCATTGATCTGCGGCAACATATACGTGGCGAAGAACGCGATGGTAATGGCATCGCGGTATTCCAAATCATGACGCATCACAGGCGGCAGATTGGCACGCATCTGCTCAAGCGTGTACCGGTTGCCGGCCTTGAGCCATGAGGCGAGCCACGTCATGCGTCCGGTGTCGTCACGCCCCACCACGCCACCGGTAATGGCCTTCACGCCGTCAGCACCATGACCAAGGCCACGCCCCAAACCACGCCCATGATGCAGCGCACTTCCCAGGCCATGGCCTGCACGGGAGAAACCGGAACGTGAACGCGGCTCGCCGCTTTCGCCCAGCCGCTCACCGTCCGGCAGAGTCACTTCCTTTTCCTTGCCGAACATGAATCGCGCCTGCATATCCTGCACGTCCATGTTGGGGTCGGTGCCCACGAATACGCGGCCATGCGTATCGGCGAACGCCACCTGCGCAAAATGATCGCGGTCGGGGAAAATGCCAAGCGAAAAGCCACGGCCTCTGGTGGAGGGCAGCTGCGCCCATCCAAGCACCAGCCCTTCCGGCACGTTCTCCAATTCGGGGAAGGTGCGCCGCTTGATTACAGGACTCAGCGCCACTGCATGGCGAGTCAGTTCGTCGATAATGCCGCCTTTACGCTCACTGGTCTCCCGCAAGGCATCGCCGAACGGATTCGTATCGTGCTTCTTCGGCTTGGACAGTCCCAGATCGGCCGCGAGCGCGTTCATCGAATCCTTCAGCCCGCCCAGCAGTGGCGTGCGGTTGTGCTTCCCATGGTCCGATGTACGTTTTGGCATGATTCACATTGTCTCTTGTTTGCCCGACATCAAGCCCGAATAAAGCCTATAGAATAAATGCGTGCATTCCATAGACCACACTCGCGCAGACCGTCCGATGCCGTCGAATCATGAACGGCACCTGCCCAGCCGCCCGGATACCCGGCACCGGCTGCGTTTGGTGCGCCTGCTGATCGCCTTGCTGGCCGCCGTCGCCGCCATCGCCGCCATGGAGTGCATCGTGTTCAACCTGCCGTTCTGGCGTACGCTCGGAGCGAGCACGGATACGAACGCCGTGCATAACACGCTGGGTTCGGGTCTCACGCGCCGGAATGATGGCATGTTGACCGTCACCGATCCGACCAAGGCCTATCTTGAACTGACCGCGGACGGCACGTCGGATTACCTACGCATCGATACCGAGAGCAGCAAGGTCATCGATAAGGCCCGCGAGCAGGCCGAGGCCGAATCCAAAGCGAACGACGATAAGGAAGTCTTCAAACCGCTGGCGACCATTCATGTGCGCGCGGATGTCGATGGCATCACCGGCAAGGCCCAGTCGATGAATCCCGACGCTATTCGCAGCCATTATGTCAAGGCGCCGGGTGCCGGCATCGTGCGTATTTGGATTCAGGAAGAGCGCGGCGCGATCGTACCGGTCACCGACGCCCGCGCCAACGTGCGCGTACCGTTCGTCATCAATTGGATGCGCGTGCTCGCCATGGCCTTGGTGTTGCTGATGATTGCCGTCTGGAGGCCGGGATCGCGCCTGTGGCGTATCACGCTTGACCCGTCCAGCACTCGGCAACGACTTGCTTTCGTGGGGCTTCTGGCGATTCCTACCCTGCTTATCGGCGTATCCATCATCCACGAACTGTGGTACACGTCTTCGCTCGTCTTCCACGTTTCCGGCGATTACACCTATGATTTCGACCAGTATGGGCATGTGGCCGATGCGCTGGTCGCCGGCCGGCCCTGGCTCGACTTGCCGGTTCCCGAACAGCTGGCCGCCACCGAGCACCCCTATGACGTAGCCACACGTGCCCAGCTACTCGCCAATGGAGCCAGTCCGCTCTACTGGGATTACGCGTATTATGACGGTCACTGGTATTCCTATTTTGGCGTGTTGCCCGCAGTGCTGCTGTTCGTCCCCTATCGTCTGCTGGCCGGTCATAATCTGCCGACATCCGCCGCCGAGTATATTCTCGTGCTGCTGTTCATCATCTTCTTCTCCTTGCTGGTGCTGCGCGTCATCCATCGTGTGATGCCGAAGACTTCGGTGGCGGCCGCGTCGTTAGTAGTGGTCTCATCGTTGGTGAGCGCGCAAATGGGGTATTTGCTGTATCGCACGAACTTCTATCAGATACCGTTCGCCGCATCGCTGACGTTGACGTCGCTGGGACTATGGCTATGGCTCGGCGCGGACACGTCCCGCCGTCCGCTGAGACCATCGGACCGATGGCAGGCGGGCGATGCCAAGCCTCTCTCCCTGCCACGACTGGCCTTGGGCGCCTTGTGCATTGCGGCGAATTTCGGATGCCGACCGACGTTCACCTTGGCCGCATTGCTTGCGTTCCCCCTGTTCTGGCCGCAGATTCGCGCGCTGGGCACCGGTCTGCGCACACGCCGCATCAAGCCGTTGCAGGCGTTGCGCGCGCCGCTGGCGGTAATCATTCCCGCCATTCTCGTCGTGACGCCTCTGATGGCGTGGAACATGGTTCGGTTCGATTCCCCGTTCAATTTCGGCAATGCGTATCAGTTCTCCATATCCGATATGACCCGGTATACCACCCCGTCCGCGGATATGCCCGCCAACATCTGGTATTACCTGTTCCTGCCGCTGCGCTTCATGGATCGTTTCCCGTGGCTGGCGGGCTCTCCCGCCCCGATGCCGCAATGGGGTTATTACGAGGTGATGGTCGGCGCGATTTTCACGGCCACGCCACTGACCTTGATGGCTTTGGCGCTGCCCCTGCTGCGCAGATTGGAAACACACGGCATGCGGCCATGGCTGATGTCTTGCTTGGCCGTGGCGGCGGTGCTGGTCGTATTCGACAGCCGCGTCGGCGGTTTGGGATGGCGGTATTCCGCCGATTTCGGCTGGCTGATCTCGCTGACGTCCATACCGGGGCTACTGTGGCTGGTCAATGGGCGCGAACCGAGCCGCTCATTGGCGGGGGCCAACGACGCCGCTTCAGGCGATGGCATCGCCCGCGTCACTCCGTGGCGTTGGCTGATGCGCTGGGTCGTGATGCTGGCCGTATTGTGGGCGCTGGGCATAGCCATACTAAGTTGCTTCGTGCAGTCGCGCAGCGATTCGATGATCGCCAACAATCCGACGCTCTGGCATCAGGTTCAGTCTTGGTTCACCCTGCTATAGGACCGGACCGCTCGGCGACCCGCCAAGCTTCAGTATTCTCCCAGCATTCCGGCCGGTGTTTTCCAAGACCTGCGGCATAATGTATGTGACGTAATTCACTAATCGTTTACCCATACTGTCGTGAGGATTTCCCCGTATCCACTGCCGTCCGTAGTCGCGTCTTCAAAATATCCGCAGCAGCCGTCACCGCAGCCATCGCCATTGGTCTGTGCCTGTTCTCACAGGACGACGTCAGCGCCTCCATCAAGGAACGCCGCGTGGAGCGGCTCAACGCCCAGATCGAGAACGTCTATACCGACGAATACCAGCAGATGATGGACACCGAGATCGCCGACGAGCGCGACGCCAAAGAACGCACAGTCGACAGCATCTACACCAAGGTGAACCCGTACGGCACCAACACCACGTCCATGTACGTGTACTTCACCACCGATCAGGCCTCCACCGTCAGCTACACCGTTTCCGCTGAGGGGTACCCGGATTACACGGCCAACGCCATCACCAGCGATGAGGCGGCCGCCGCATACCGTGAGGCCGCCGCCGGCGACGCCGACGGTTCCGGCAATGTCGGCGGTACCAGCACGGCGAGTCAGACGACCACGGTATCGAGCAATGACATCGCCTCCACCGAGCACGAGTTTCTGGTGTTGGGACTGATCCCCAAGGTCAAGAACACCATTACCCTGACCATCACCGACACCGACGGCAACGCCACCACGCGCACCATCGAGCAGACCGGCCCGAAACTGCTCGGCGAGGAGGAAGTACGGCTCGAACAGGCCGTCGCCCCCGACGAATCCACGGTCACCACGCTCGGCAATGGCCTGTACGCGATTCTCGGCAATGATTCCAACGAGCAGGATTTCATGTACTACTATGACGCGAACGGTGTGATTCGCGGCGAAATCCCGGTGCTCTACTACCGCTCGCACCGTCTGCTGTTCGACAATGACGGCATCATGTGGTTCTCCGCCTCCACCAAGCATTTCGTCGGCATGAACCGCCTAGGCAAGCTGGTCAAGATCATCAATCTGGGCGACCAGTACATCCTGCACCATGATTACGCGCTGGATTCCGACGGCAATATCGTCTCTCTGGCCACCGATCTGAAACATTCGGACCATGCCGTGCAGGATCAGGTCATCAAGGTGGACACCGACTCCGGCGAGGTGAGCCTGCTGGTGGATTTCGGCGACCTGTTCCCCGATTACAAGCAATCCACCGATCATTCCGGCATCGACGAATCCGATCCGACCGCCACGAACCGTTGGGACTGGATCCACTTCAACACCATCCAGCTCATGGATGATGGCTCCGCGTTGCTGTCCGCACGTGAGACCTCCACGATGATCAAGATCAATGACATCGAAGGCACGCCGTCGCTCGACTACATGATCGGCGAGCCGAGCGTATGGAATGGCATGGATGCGCAGCCCTCCTTCCTGACCAAGGTGGGTGATTCCGGCGACACCGGCGGCCAGCACTCAATCACTGTGCAGTACGATTCCTCGCTGGAGGACGGCCAGTACTACATCTACATGTTCGATAACGACTTCGGTTATGCCATGACCCGTCCTGATTTCGATTGGACCATGATCGATGGCATTTCGACCGCGCAGAGCTCCAAGGATGAGAACTCGAACTCCCAGTTCCGCAAGTACCTGGTCGACGAGAACGCCGGAACCTACACCGAAGTGCAGGACTTCGATGTGCCGTATTCGCCGTATGTCTCCTCCGCACAGGAACTGTCCGATGACCTGAACCTGGTGGACATCGGCATGCAGGGCCTGTTCGGCGTCTACGATGACGACGGCAACCTCAAGGCACAGTACAAGATGGTGCTCAGTTCGGGATACATCTACCGCGTCTACCAGTACGGCTTCCGCGGCTTCTACTTCGCGTGAGGATTGGCATCGACCTCACGGCCGATGCCAATCCTCCAACGGCCGATTCCTATCTGCTACCGCTTCGCAGCCTCATACTTGCGGCGAATCAGATCCTCATAAAACGCCACAGCCTCAGCCGGCGCTCCGTCAAACGCGACCGCGTGCTCGTCCAGCACCAGTACGCGGTCGATGGCGTATTCGGGCCGGCGGATCATATCCGTGTCATGCGTGGCGAAAATCACCTGCTTGTTGTAGCTGAACAACGCCTTGGCCACATGCGCGGCGCCAATCTCATCCAATCCCTTGCTCGGCTCATCCGCCACAATCGCACTCGGCTCAAAGCTCAGCGCGGCCGCAATAGCCAGCAGGTGCCGTTTCTCGGAGTCCAGTTCGCTGGCCTTGGCCTTGGAGACCTGCGCCAAATCAAAATGCGCGAACAGATTGCCGATGCGCGCATGACGTTCTGACTCGGGCACCTTGTGCTTTTTCAGCGCTTCGGAAACAGCCTCGGAAATATTCGCCGCTTGGTAAAAGCTGTTCGGAATCTCCTCGCGGCGAACTTTGCCGACCAGATTATCGATGCGCTTCGCGTCCTTCTTCACAGCCGGGTCAAGACGTTCCTCACCGCCCGCAATGGTCACCGTGCCGGCGTTGGCCTTCAACGAACCGTCCAGCAGACCCAGCAATGTGGATTTGCCTGCGCCGTTCAGTCCGATCACAGCCACCCGCAGCTCGCTGATGGTGATGTCCGTGGGAGCAAGTCCCACGTGCCCATCATCATACGTATGCCCGGCCTGATCCAAAGTGAACGTCAGCGACGCCGGGCGTGGCAGTTCTTTCGGTCTAAACAAGAATCCCATGCCGCTATTGTACGTGGAGTACAGGCGTGGTGCCGGCAAACACCGGCCTATCGCAGCAAAGCGGCGACGGTATTGAGCACGGCGCGGATGCCACGCTCGAATTCGTCCGGTTCGGGTAGCAGGGAAACGGCCAGGTATCCATTGGAAGTCATGTCGAAGAAGTAGCCGGGCTGTCCGGTCAGTTTGTGCTCGTCAATCAACCGCAGCACCAGCTCGTTCTCATCGATGACTGAAGGCACTCGTAGCAGCACGTTCCAGCCGCCTTCGGCCCGTAGCACGCTGACCAGCCCGTTGGGATCGGCGTCAAGCAACTCGTGCAACTTGGCCAGGTTATTGCGCACGCGCTCCCCCACCCGTCTGGTCTGTGCGGGCGCGGCGTTCAATAATGCGGGAATCCGTTCGGCGATGATGTCACTCATCGGCAGATAATCATCGGCGATGACGTCCAGTCGACGCTGTGCCTCGGCAACGTCCTCGGCAGGTCCGGACACCTGAATCCACCCGACTTTGGCGTGCGGCGCGGCCAGCATTTTGGAGAATCCGTCTAGGGCGAAGGTGAGCACGCCGCGCTCCCCCGCGAGCCGTGCGTTGCCGGGGAAAGGTTCGAGAGAGTAATCGAAGAACACTTCATCGGCGATAAGGGCGATGCCATGCTCACGGCACAATGTCACGATACGTGCACGCTCGGTTGGTTTTACGTACGAACCGGTCGGATTGTTCGGGTTGATGAGCACCAATGCTCTGATGCGTTCGCCACCGGGCTCGCTGAGCAGCCGCTCGAGTTCGGCGATGTCGATGAACCAGGAGCCGTCGAATTGCAACTGGTATTCGACCGTGTCAACGCATTCAAGCCGTGCAATCGACTCAATCAGCGGATAGCCGGGTTTGGGTGCCAGCACCGCGTCGCCGGCATCGCAAAGTAACTTAATCAGCCACGAATACGCCTCGGACGTGGAGCTCAGCAAGTACAGGGCGTCCGGGTCAACGCCCTCGATGGCGGTATTCGCATTGTTGAAAGCGGCATGGCGCTCGTTCCCGCCCTCGCTGGCGGCGGGCGAAGTCGACTGAGGGCTGCTTGCGTCTACCGCCTTTGCCGTATTGAGGAATGCGGCCAATGCTTCTCGCGCCGCACGCGGTCCACGCGGGTCGGCCGTATACACGCTCGGCACCAATTCAGGTGCCAGCCCGTGGCGGGTCGGATTGGAATCGTTGAGTTTGCTGAGTGCGATGCCGTTTGCCTTGGCTGCCGCCTCGGCCGCCGCAATGGGATTCGGCGCAGAAATATCCACACGAGAAGAGAAATGCACGCTCATACCCTCCCACGATAGAGCGTGGTGCCCCCTGCCCCGCTCTCAAACGCGCAACATTCCCGGAAATGCGTCGCTCTGGACCCGAATCACACCCTCAAACGCGACGCATTCCCGGGAACGCGTCGCCACAGACCTCCATACACACGCCCACTTTGCGCAACATTCCCGGGAACGCGTCGCATACCTTTCCTATGCAATGCAAAAGGCCGCCCGACTAGTCGGACGGCCTGAAGCATATTCGCGGGTCAGCGCTGCACACCCACGCTCACTGGCTCACTGCTGCTTGGTGCTGGCATAGTAGGCGGCACCGACGATGCCGGCCTGGTTACGCAGCTTGGCGGGCACGATCGGGGTCTTGATATCCACGTACGGCAGGAACTTTTCGCTCTGACGGCTCACGCCGCCGCCGACGGTGAACAGGTCCGGGTTGAAGTACTTCTCCATAAGGCCGTAGTACTTGGTCAGACGCTTGGCCCACTTCTTGTAGCCCAGTTCCTCATTCTCGCGAATCGCGGAGGAGGCATACTTCTCGGCGTCCAGATGCTTGGCGCTCAGGATGATGTGTCCGAGTTCGGTGTTCGGGATGAGCACGCCGTTGTAAATCAAGGCGGTGCCGATGCCGGTGCCCAGTGTGGTGGCGATGACCAGACCATCCTGGCCCTTGGCCGCGCCGAACTGCTGCTCCGCCAAGCCGGCGGCATCGGCGTCATTGACGACCGTGACCGGACGGCCGCACTCCTCGGACAGCGCCTCGGTGATGTCGACGCCTACCCACGACTGGTCGAGGTTGGCGATCCAATTCAGCTTCTGGCCGGGCTTGACCGGAGCGGGGAAAGAGATGCCGACCGGAACCGTCTCCGGAACCTCGAAATGTTCGAGCTGCTTGCGCAGCACCGATCCGATCGCCTGCGGGGTGGACTCGGACGGGGTGAGGATCTTCAGCCTGGGCTCGGCGAACTCCCCCTTGTTCAGGTCGACCGGAGCGGCCTTGATACCGGATCCGCCGATATCCACGCCAAACGCTTGAGCGGTATCAATCATCATGACCTCCTGTTGGATGGTGTGCGACACGCACGTCATAGTGGCTGTACGCGAAATTGTATAACGAAATCGTGTCGAAATGGGCAATTGCGCCGGTATACAGCGCGAAAACCGGTCACAACGTAGTGGATGGGGCAACCTACGCGCATGGATGCCTCATGTTCGCTATGTGGACAACGTTACGTCAATCATCCACACCCCGGCGTATACATGGTCAAGCCAGTTTCAGGGA
>ERZ780139.2934-NODE-2934-length-11933-cov-26.090503_pt1 | contig 11933 bp, 3 predicted proteins | sample MGYA00511476_ERZ780139 | MGnify/ENA primary metagenome ERZ780139 (study PRJEB29588, sample SAMEA2158190) | human gut metagenome | biome: human gut; feature: human-associated habitat; material: faeces | place: Denmark | collected 2008/2010 ... | reverse complement strand
CGCCGTCGGTGATGTAGCAGCCCGCAATCGTGCCAACCTTGGGCACCTTGAAGGTCTCTCGAATCTCGGCGACGCCGGTGTCCTCCTCGACGATGTCAGGCGAGAGCAGACCGACGCGCGCGGCGTTGATGTCCTCGATCGCCATCTTGGCGGCGTGGAGCTCGTACTCCCCCCAGTCCGCATGGCGCCCGTCGTGATAGTCGTAAGTGTACATCCCTCCGATTTTGTACTCCTTGGCCTCGCTTTGCATGGGGGTGAAACCGCAAAGCAGCGAGGCCATCAGCGTGATACCGAGAAACTTTTGGGATCTGTTCATCATTTCCTCCTTGCCGGGGTATGACGCCCGGTTTTTGCCATGCGCAAAGCAAGAAGGATTCCAAAGATCCCCTTTATGATGGCAGTATGTTACCGTCTCTTCTTGACCGGAGCGAATGCGGAAATCCTGGATAAGAAGACGGCGGAACCGCCGAAATCCTGTTTTTCAGGACATCAGCGCGTGAGGCCGTGGCGTTTGAGCAAGGCGTAGAGCCGTGAGCGTGAAAGCCCGGTCACCTCGCACGCCTCCGAAATGTTTCCCCCTGTCTGATCGAGTATCCGGGCCAGATAGCGCCCTTCTTCCTTTTGCCATACCTGTTCGCGGAACTCGGCATAGGAGGGGAGGCCGCTTTCGGAAACGGAGGAGCCCTTTTCTTCCTTTGGAACGGAAAGCGCGGCTAAGCGCTGCGTTGCGGCATGAATGCGGATGCCTGTGGGCAGGTGTTGGGGAAAAATGACGGAAGCCCGCCCCGCGGTGAGGACCGAACGCTCCATGGCTCCGCACAGTTCCCGCACGTTGCCCGGCCATGCGTGTGTCAGCAACGCTTTACGTGCTTCGGAACTGAACCCGCTCACGCTACACTCCAGCTCTCTGTTTGCCATATCACGGAAGAACTCTGCCAGCGGCATAATGTCTTCTTGACAGTCACGCAACGGAGGAACGGTTATCCCGAAGTCGTGCAGGCGGTACAGAAGATCCTGCCGAAAACGCTTTTCATTCACCGATACCTCCAAATCTTCATTGGTAGCAGCGATGATGCGGACATTGAAATTCCGGTCTGCCTTGTCTCCGACCGGGCGATACCGCCTCTCCTGTATGGCACGGAGCAACATCTGTTGGGTTTCCAACGCGAGGTTTCCTACCTCGTCCAGAAACAACGTGCCGCCTTCCGCCTCATGGAAATATCCTTTCTTGGCATTGTCCGCACCTGTAAATGCACCTTTGACGTGTCCGAAGAAAGCCGACGGTGCAAGCTCTTTGGAGAGTGAACCGCAGTCCACCGCCACAAATGGCTTGCCTGCACGTTTGCTCTTGTCATGCAACAGGTGGGCAATATGCTCCTTGCCCGTGCCGTTCTCACCAAATATCATCACGCTCATATCGGTGGCGGCTACCAGCCTTATGCGGTGCATGATTTTCTGAAAGGCGGAACCTTCACGGGCGAATATAGGCATACGGCGTTGTCCTGCCTGACGTTCTTTCAGTATGGAACGGATCAGGGGGACAAGTTTATCCTCCACAAGCTGTTTGGGAATATAGTCTATCGAGCCGAGTTTCATGCTTTCCACGGCGGTATTAACTTCGGCGTAGTCGGTCATAATGATGAAGGGCTGCATCTTTCCCTCCTTTCGCATCCAGCACAAAAGGTCTATGCCACTGCCGTCAGGCAGACGCAGGTCGGCAACCACGATATCATTATCTGTTGCCTGTTGCAGATGTTTCTTCGCGGTTGAGAGGTGGTAAGCCTTCATATTGCGGTAGCCCTCCCGTGACAGCATATTGCAGACATATTCGCAATACACGATGTTGTCTTCCACCACAATTATTTTTGTCTTATTCATCTTCGTATTTTCTCCTTTCCTCTTCTGCCAACCGTATTATTTCCACTCCCTTATCCAGCACGGCAGTCACGGCATGGCTTAACGCTTCACCATCCGGGAGAGCATCGCCACGAAGCAATCCGTAAAGTACATTCAGCGGTTGGTCGGCACGGAGCACCTCCCACGAACTGCGCAGGTGGTGGATCAGGGAATCCAGCTTTTGCAGGTCTTTTTCTTTTGCTGCATCCCGTACCGCCTGCATTTCCTTTTCTGTTTCAGTTATCAACTTTTCCAGCATGACGGCTTCATTGCCATAGGACAATAAGGCGGAAAAGTCCGGTTTCCCGTCCGGTGTCGCTTTTATGGCACACCTGTCGGAAACCTCCATCAGTTCCGATATGGAGAACGGTTTGAACAGGCATCCGGCAAAGCCTTTTGCCAATAGTTCCCCTTTGTTACAACTGCCCGAAGCGGTTGCCACAACCACCGGGATTGTTGGTGAATTGCCCACGTTGGACGAACGCAACAGTTCCAGCAATTCGAAACCGTTTATATCGGGCATATTCAAGTCTGTCAGCAACAGGCTGTATTCTTTCTGGCGTATCATTTCCATCAGTGCCGCAGCATCGGTGCAAGTGTCGCAGTGTATTCCTTCTTGGGAATACATCTCTTTCAGCATCAGAAGTAATACCTCATCATTGTCAATGGCGACAACATCATGGAATTTATTGTTATGATAAACAGGTGTATTGCTTGTATATCCAAGCTGTTCTTCAGCTTCCTGCATAGAAATTTCAACTGTGAAACGACTGCCTTTCCCTTTCTTGCTGTCTAAACGGATTGTTCCGCCAAGCATCGACACAATATTACGCATTATGGCAAGCCCAAGCCCGAAACCCTCCTTTGCGGCGGCATTTGATAGACGTTCAAACGCACCGAACGCTTGTTTCTGTTCCTCTTCTGTCATGCCTGTACCTGTATCTTCAACGACCAGTGTCAGAACTCCATTATCATATTCAGTAATCAAAGAAACACCGCCTTCTTCTGTGAACTTGACAGCGTTTGACAGCAGGTTATTCCCGATTTGTATTATTCGCTCTTTGTCGGTCAATACAATGGCATCGTGTCCAGTCTTCACGGACAAGGACAGCCCTTTGTTCACGGCAACAGGCATGAACTCCGTTTCAAGTGTGTGCGTGATTGCTGAAATCCGGCAGGGTGACAGACGGGGCTGTTCCTTGCCGTTGTCCAGGCGGAAGAAGTCAAGCAAAGTGTTGAGCATATCCCGCATACGGTCGGAGGATTGCAGTATATTTTGGATATATTGCCCATTATTACCGCTATTGCATTCTTTCCGCAAAAGTTCGGTATAGCCGGTTATTGCCGTCAGTGGTGTACGCAACTCATGGGTAATAGTATGTACCGCTTTCTTTCGGGAGGTTATGAGTACCTCATTTTGTTGCACGGACTGTTCCAATTGCTCGATCAAATCCGTTGTCTTGCGTTTGTATCGTTTAATGTTCTTTGCATCACGGTGTATGATGATATAGGAAATGACCAACAGCAAAAGAACAAATCCCATCAAGCCGCCTATCTGCATAAATGATTTTTTACGCATGGCTGTTATCTCGCTTTCTCTATTTTGTAAATCAGATTGCACCTTCTTTTCGATTTGGCAAATCAATCCTTGCAGTTGTCTGTTAAGTTCTGCATTACGGGCAGCAAGACTATCGGCTTGTTCTGACAATCGACGGCTCTGCGCTTTCTGTTCGTTGACCATGTTTCTATTGGATGAACGGAGCGTAGTCGTTGTTGTCGTTGGCTTCGTTCCCTCTTTTTTGCCGAAGATGCTCAAGAAACCTTTTCGTTTTGGCTTTTTGGACTGTTCCTGCACACTTTTCTGCACAATAACCGGAATTTGATTGGCTATCTTCTTGTTAATAGATTGTTGTTCATCCATTAACCGGACTATCTGGAACATCTGTCGTTCCTTATCCTCTAAAAGACTGCGCACACTATCGATGCGCTCTGCTGGATAGGTGGCCTTGAAACGGCAGAGCATACTGTCCATTGCCATACGCCGTGCATGGTAATGCTCGATATCTTTATCGTTCCATTCCAGTATTGTTTCACCCAATAGAGAAAATTTTATCATTTGAATATTGATATTGTTTATTTCTTTTCGGAGCTCGTCTATTTTTTTATTGCCAAGTTCTAATGCTTCTATCTCCTGCCATTCATAGAGGCTATTATATGCCATACATCCGATAAGAATGGAGATAAGTATATATCCCAACCGTATTGCCTTATAGAAATTTCCTGACCGCTCCATTATTTTAATGACATTGATTTTTGGAACATGAATAAAAGTTTATCTTTTTCGTTCATGCGGATATTATCAGAATAACCGTCTTTTGTTATTTGATACCCACATGGCTTAACCATAAAAATGCCTAAGCCCTTAGTGTACGAACTTACTTCTGAGGCATAGTCTTTACTTGTATTTAATGGAACTTTCCCTTTAATATGACACCACTCATTATTACAACTGATGTCTTCAATCTCAGACATCAGTTTTTGCAAATCTGTAATAGCTTTGGAACTCGCTACTTGGGGTATCTGCAACTCAAAACAGAGCATCGGTTCGAGAATGTCCACACCTGACTGTTGCAAAGCCAGCCTGAAGACATAAGGGGTCAGCTGTCTGAAATCAGCAGGTGTACTTACCGGGCTATAATACTCGGCTTGAGTAAAAGTTACTTTCAGATCTGTCACTTCCCATCCATGTAAACCAGATTGGCAAGACATACGAATCCCTTCAAAAACGGCATTTTGAAAAGAATGGTTCAGATAACCATAGGAGATGTCACTTTCGATTTGCAACCCTGCCCCTAACGGTAAGGGTTCAAGAGTCAGCCCTATTGTGGCCCAGTAAGGGTTGGGTGGTACTTCGATCTGAATAATCTTATTGACCTTTTTTATAGGTCGTTCTTTGTAGATAGTCTTGATCTCATCAAAATGGACCTTTACGGAAAATCGTTCTTCCAGCAATGTCTGTATGATTTCCTTTTGGGTCAAACCATATAACGAGATTTCCAATTCATCACTATATGAGTTTATGGAAAAGGACAAAGACGGGTCTTCAATCCACAATGTATTCAGAGCGGATATCACCTTGCTTCTCTCTTCGGGCTTATTTGGCCGGACGGAGGATTTGAGAGCGGGATGCTGATGAGATAATCCTTGAATCAAACAAGGTTTAGCACCTAAATAATCTCCGATTCGAAAATCTTCTATATCTTCTACAATCGCGATATCATTGGCACCCACTTCATCAACATTTATCTCTCTGCCCTGATAAATAGTCTTTAGATTTTTAATCTTGATGAATTTTTCCGAATCGTTGATTCTTACAACGTCTCGAAGTCTCAGACTTCCGTCAATTATTTTAAGAAAACTTCTTTTATGCCCTTTGGGGTCATGCTCTATCTTATAGAGATAAGCTGAAAGTCTGTTTGAGACTGATGCCGGAGGAAGTATAAAAGAAGAAATGGCGTCCAACAACTCATTGATACCGATATTGAACATTGCTGATCCATGTAGCACCGGATAGACTTTGGCTTTTGCCACAAGAGCGATTATCGTATTCCAATAATCAGCCGGTGAAATTTCGCTATCCGCCAAATATCGTTCTAATATATCGTCGTCATGGTTGCATACAAATTCTTTGTATTCTTCCTTTATATATGTTTGGGAGCAAACCGGATAAACCGATCCATCGACAACAGTTTGCATAAACAGGACATCTTGCGACAGATTTGTTTTTATATCCATATACAAACGCTCCAAATTCACACCGGCACGGTCAATCTTATTGATAAATATAATTGTCGGGATTTGCAGCTTTTGTAAAGTACTGAACAGCAACTTTGTCTGCGCTTGTATGCCTTCCTTTGCGGATAAGATGAGGACTGCTCCATCAAGCATTTTGAATGTCCGCTCCACTTCCGCAATAAAATCCATGTGTCCCGGAGTGTCAATGATATTGCATTTCACTCCATTCCAGATAATAGATGTCGTAGAAGCCCGGACAGTAATTCCTCTACGTTTCTCTATATCCATAGAGTCCGTTATGGTGTCACCATTATCCACACGGCCGCACTTTTCCGTTGCTCCACTGGCAAACAGCAGATTCTCGGTTACGGAAGTTTTTCCTGCATCAATGTGAGCAAGAATTCCTAAATTTATAATATTCATTTGGATTAAGCAATAATATACTACAGTAGATGCATTGTCGAAACGCACCTTTTAATACCTCCTCGTAGCATATGAGAACTACAGGATTACTAACTCGTATTAATATGTATATTATTACTGCCGCATAACGATTACAAAATTACACAAAAAAATATATCTAACAAAAGTGGGAGGATTTTTTAACTTTTTACCATAGACATTTTATTAGGGAAGCGTAGGTTCAACTGGCAAGTACAAATAAGTAGAAATGTTTGAACAACACCGTTTTAGGAAGTTGAAAAATCAAGTTTCTCTCTCGGTATAGCGTTTATTTTGGCCAATATCTTCTTTAGTTTAGCATTTGTGTATTTCCCATTCGTGTTCTATTTAGCTCCTTATTATGAGTATGTAGCAAGTTACTTATCAAATTCAGCCTCTTTGAGGGTCAAATATGGTTTTGCAAATGGTGACTGACAAGACATAAACAAGGTCAGCAGGAATTTTTTACATAAATGGACATGAATGTATATAACCTAAAATAAGAATAAATTTTAATAAGGGCTGCCCAAAAAGAAAAAAATGCAGTTGCCATCCTATAGATACTTGCAGAAAGGATAAAATTTACTTTTAGACCTTTTGGGATAGCCCTTATTAATACTTCAGATAAAATTCCTTAGGTTATATTTTCAATCCTTTGGACCGGGTTTCCTCCTTGGCATACAGTCCCGGACGCCCGATTATGACATGGTTGGCAACGATACTATCCGCCGGACTGCGTATCTGCGGCGGTGCATTTTCGGGATATTGCGCCTGCCTGTTCCTCACATCTTCCGCTTCCGGCTTGAGCTGTTGCCCTTCATTCTCCTTTTCTGCGACTTCGGGCGTGGGTGGCGCAAGCTCCAGCTGAATTTTTCGGTCAAGGGCGGCAAGTTCGGACTTCAACTGCTTCAGCTCGTCCTCCTTCTTCCACACCTTACCCGCTATCTCCTGTAACTGCGGTATCTCCATCTCCAGCACCTCGTTCTTCGCCTTGTACTGGTCGATGATGGAGGGTATCCTCTCCATCGCGTTGAGGAAGTTGCGGGCGGCGGCCAACGGGTCAGCCATCGCCAGATGCCCGTTGTTGTAGGTGTACTTGTAGTTCCCCTCGACCACGAAGCGGTTGTCGGTGAACTCCAATCCCTCTTTGAGTATCCTTTCGCTCACCACCTTTATCGGAAAACCGTAAAGTTCACCGACCTGCGTGTACAACCCTCCGGTCGTGGCATTCTTGGCTATCTCCTGCAAACGCTTTCCGATGACCTTCTCATCGGCGGAATCCACTCCGTCCACCTTTATTATATTAAGGCGGTTGCCCTCCTTGTCGGTCTGCACCACCGACAGGAAGCGGTTCCAGTCCTCCGTCATGGCATCTATGAAAGCCGTGTTGTTGCGCAACTCGCCGGTCTTTGACTCCAGCTTGAACTCCGAATCACGCTTGCCCTTGTTGAACGACTTGCGTTCCCCTTCGAGCGATGCGATCCGCTTTTCCAGTTTCGCCTTGTCCAACAGGTCGGTATTGCCGGAGAGCAACGCCATGTATTCCGAGAAATTCATGCCCGATTTTTCGTCCATTGCCCCCTCGTCGATGGTACGCGCACCCATCGCACCGCTTTTGAGCTGGCTTATGAAAGTCTGCTTGCAGTGCAGGAGGTTGAACTTGTAGCTGTCCAGTGACTTCTCCACCGCGTAGATGATTACATCCACGTTGTTCCCGGCGAAATGTTTGGCAATCTCATTACCTGCCCTAACTCCGCGTCCGTCACGCTGTTGCAAGTCGGACGGTCGCCACGGCGTATCGAGATGATGGATAGCCACACACCGTTTCTGGGCGTTCACACCCGTTCCGAGCATAGAGGTAGAGCCGAACAGCACACGCACCGTCCCGGCGTTCATGGCGTCTATCACCGCCTTCCGCGCCTTGTCGGTCTTGCACTCCTGAATGAAGCGCACCTCGCTTGGCGGTATACCGTAGTCCTCCGTCAGTTTGCGCTTGATTTCCGAATAGACGTTCCACCCGTCGCCCGGCTGGTATGTCCCCAAATCAGAGAAAACGAACTGCGTGCCTTTCTGGGCGTCGTATTTTTGATAATACTCCGCGATCATCTTGGCACAGTGACTCGCTTTGTTGTCGGGATGATCTTCGTAATTCGGGTCTATCATGCGCATGTCGAGTGCCATTTTCCGGGCATAGTCCGTGGCGATGAGCATCTTCGCCTTTTCTTCCGTTTCCGAAAGCGGCAGCCTGCCCAACAAGGTGGCATCGCCCGTCTTGGCGAACTGCATCAGTTTCTGTATGAAGTCCTCCTGTTCCGGCGTGGGCGGTATATGGTGCAGTATCTCGTTCTTGGCAGGACGGTCAACGCCCACATCCTCCGCCGTGCGGTAGTCCGTGATTTCATTATAGAAGGCGGCAAGCTCCGGCACTTTGATGAAGTAGCGGAAACGCTCCTTCTGGACCACATTGTTCGTCACGTTAAATTCAAAATCCGTCGTCTTCTTGGCAAATATCGCCGCCCAAGCGTCGAAACACCTTATGTCCTGCCGTTCCAGCTCCTTCGGGCGCAGGTACTTGAACAGCAGGTACAATTCAGTCAGTGAGTTGCTGATAGTCGTGCCGGAGAGGAAGGTCGCACCCAAGTCTTTTCCTGTGCGCTCCTGTATGGTGCGTATGGCAAAGAGCATGTTAAGTGCCTTCTGGCTTCCCTCGCTGTTTCCCAATCCCGCCACACGGTCGTGGCGCGTGTTGAAAGTCAGATTCTTGAACTGGTGGCTCTCATCTATGAAGATGTGGTCGATGCCCATCTGCTTGAAATCCACCACGTCGTCCGTGCGTGACTTTATGGCGTGTTCCACCTTCTCCAGCTTCGCTTCAAGGTTGTGCTTGCGCTTCTCCAATCCTTTCAGCATCGCCCGCGACACGTTCTTTCCCTGCTGCCGTAGCACTTCGAGGTTTTCCTCCACCGTGTCAAGCTCTGCTTGCAGGATGCGCTGCTGCAATTCCGGCGACTGCGGTATCTTGCCGAACTGGTCGTGCGACATGATGACGCAATCGTAGTCGTTGTTCTTTATATTATTGAAGAAGCGCACACGGTTGGCGGTCGAAAAGTCCTTCTCCGAAGCGTACAGAATACGTGCGTTGGGATATGCCGCCTGATAGGTGGCTGCAATCTCCGCAACGTTGGCTTTCAGCCCGATAATCATCGGCTTGTGTGCCAAATTCAGACGCTTCATCTCATGCGCGGCGATGCACATTATCAGCGTCTTACCGGTTCCCACCTCGTGGTCGCAAATTCCGCCGCCGTTCTGTTTCAACATCCAGACGCAATCCATCTGTGAGGGATAGACGCTCTTGATACCCCGGCTTGCCAGCCCTTTCAGGTTGAGGTCGGGAAAGGTCTGATGGGAGCCGTCGTAGCGCGGGCGCACGAAACAGTTGAACTTGCGGTTATACATCGTCACAAGCCGCTCCTTGAACTGCGGCGACTGCTCTTCGAGCCATTCGGAGAAGCCGTTTCGTATCTCGTCAATCTTGGCGTTGGCGAGTTGTATTCCCTCGCTGTCGCGCATCTTGATGTCGTTGCCATGCTCGTCCTTGCCGATGGACTTCATCATGTCAGGGCAGGTGTTGTGCAGGGCGTGTTTTAGGAGGTGCATACCGTCATAGTTCCGGTAATACCCCTTCACCAGAAACTCGTCCGTGATTTTCATGGTGCGGTAGCCGCACACCACCGAAAACTCGTCCATGCTTGCGGAATAGGCGATTTTCACCTCCGTGTCGAACAGCCGGCTCATGTAGGCGGCATAGACACCCGTCGGAATCCAGCGTTCCCCGAAATTGAAGTCCAGATCCTCGAAGGCGATGCGCTGCGGCTCGGCATCTTTCAGAGCCTCCAACGCCTGCTTCACCTCCGGCATACGCTCATTTTCGGGATTGTCACCCATCCATGCCTCTATGCGTTCCGCTTTCTCTATGACATTTCCGGCGATGAAACGGTCTTTGATTTCGTAACCGGTCACGAGCGGATTGTAGTAGATGCGCCCTTGCAGGGCAGTGAGCAAATCCTCCGCCGTGCTGTCGGTTATCTCCCGCATATAGTCGAGATTGACCGTACCATATTTGTTGAGCGACGCAGACAGGGCTTCTTCGGGAGAGCCTACGTTGGCATGGCTCTCCACCGCGAAGGAAACAGGATGCTCGAAGATGTCCGCCTTGACGAACTTTCCGTTTTCCATCCGTTCCAGCGAAAGGATGTCGCGCCCGCCCGCATCCATCATCACTAACTTCACGTTCTGCTTGGCGTTGAGGTTGCCGTAGCGCATGACAAACTCATCGTAACAGGTATTCAGATGCTCTCGCCACGGAACATTTGCCTCGCGCCGGAGCGATTCATAACGGTACAGACGCTCGTAGGCGTCACGCAGCGACACATACAACAACGCCTTTTCCTTCTGGTATCCTTTCAGGTCGAGCGGCTGGAATGTCGCCCCGTATGGCGTGATGTCTTTCAGGTAGCCGATGTTATGACGCCCCCGGTCAGCCACCAGCGACCCTTCGCGCAGGTGCATCTCCGGCGTGCGGTGGTAGGCACGCGGAGAAAGGTCCACGACTTCCTCCTTCGGCTTTTCCGCTTCGATGTCGGGGAAAAGGAAAGTCCCCACCGCTTCCGATGGGGTATCTGTAACGGCAGGTGCGGCGACTGCCTCCGGCTGTGTTTCCTCCTGTCGTGGCTGCTCACGGGAAGTTTCCGGCACGGCTTTCACTTCCGTCTTTTCCGCCACTTGTTTCTCGTTATGCTGCCTTGCCAGTTCCCGAAGTTCTTTCCTACGCTCCGGCGTCAAACCCATCATCATTTCATAGAAACCGTTGATGGGAGGATTGGTATCCCAGTCCAGTGTGGCATAGATGTCGTCCGGGTCGGCAGGCTTGGCGGTGTTCTCCGCTTTCACCTCCTTATTCTCCATTGCGGGTTTTGCAGTTGGAGCTGTCGGTGTAACCGTGACTTTCGGTTTGGGCGGAGTGGACTTTGCCGTAACTGCCTTTTTCACCGTCTTTTTCTTTTTGGAGGTTTTCGGTTGGCTGACCTCTTCCGTCATCCCCCAGAGGTCAAGCAGGGTGAGCTGCACGCCTGCGGAATATTGCGGGCGCGGTTCTATCTCCGGCTTTTCATCTGCGGGTTGCGGCTTTTCTGTCGGAGTTTCCACCGTCTGCGCCGAGGATACTGTTTCCAATTTTATGGCAGGACGCTCTACTTTATTTTGAACGGCAACTTTTTCTTCCGTTCCTGCCTGCCGGATTGAACCCGAATACAAGCGCATGGCAAGCCTGTAATGGAAATCCTCGTCGAGCATACGGCGCAAATCCCCGGCGATGCCTGCTGCCTTGCCCTCGTGCAGATAAACCATAGCGGGCTTCCCGTAGGGGTCTGTGTCAAGTTTCGCCATCGTATGCACGATGCGTTCCGGGTGGTGGATGAAATAGGCGTTGTCGGTCAGGGCGGTTTTCGTGTCCGTCTGTATCACGGTCATCAGCCGCTCGTCCTGCGACATTTCCTTCTTGCTGAGGTTCTTTTGCAGGACAATCAGGTCACTGCCCACCTCCGTGCCCGCGTTGTCCGTGAACAGGTTGTTGGGCAGGCGTATCGCGGATACCAGATTGGCCTGACTGAACAGCTCGTTACGCACGGAGGTCTTGGTGCTATTCAATACCCCTTGCGAGGTGATGAACGCCACGATACCGCCGTCACGCACGGCATCCAGTCCTTTGAGAAAGAAATAGTTGTGGATGGTTTTCTGGGCGG
>ERZ780139.2933-NODE-2933-length-11938-cov-3.466549_pt1 | contig 11938 bp, 9 predicted proteins | sample MGYA00511476_ERZ780139 | MGnify/ENA primary metagenome ERZ780139 (study PRJEB29588, sample SAMEA2158190) | human gut metagenome | biome: human gut; feature: human-associated habitat; material: faeces | place: Denmark | collected 2008/2010 ... | reverse complement strand
ATAATTTTAACACTTGTAAAGAAAAAAGTCAAACCATTATATGGGATATAGCGGCATCTGCACTGAATTTAAGGTGAAATAACACGGCGTATAAATAACAAAAATCCGCTACCCGGTCGGCGGCGGATTTTTGTATTGATAAAGTTAAGTTGCAGTGGCACATTGCTACCGCCGCTCTGAAAGCTGAGCTAACAGTATAACTTTCAGAACGGCGAATTTGCGGCGGGTCACACCCGACGCTATTTCAGGTATTTGCCTACATCAACGGTTGGAGCGGTGGTTTCGGGGGCGGGATTGCCGGAGCAGTCAAGCATATATCCGCCGACAGATACACCGACTATTTTTCCGCTTGCGTCAAGCGTCAGAGTATAACTGTTTTTGTCAGTCGTACCGCTCAGAGTAAGACTGTCATTGTTTTGTCTTGCTGTGATGTCTTCCGATGTCCCTGCGTTGTCGATACAGTCGGTAAGAAGCTCCGCCACGGTGGCAAATTGCGGTGAATTTTCACTGTACTGATACTCTATGCCGTCAAGGCTGTACTTTACGGTCGTGCCGTCATCTGTTACCGTAAGCCCCTTTACACTGTCGGGAGAGGTGAAGCTGACGGTCCATACCTTGTTGTTACGTTCGAGGTTTACCTCGGCGGAGATATCCTCGCAGGTAAGTCTGCCACTGAGCGTTATATTACCGCTGAGGTCGGGAACTTCCGCCCTATCTGCCGCTTTGCAGGAAGCGCATATAAGACAGGCTGAAAGCACCACAGGAATAATAAGTCTTCTTTTCATGATATGTCATCCTTTTCGTAAGATAGGACAACATACCGCATTCAGGCTATTCCGTAAAATTCACGCAGAATATACGGATACAGCGCAGGTAACTCCGACGGCAAAATTCCGCTCATGCTTCTGTCGCGTGCCGCATACTGTGCGGACAGTCCGAAAAGATATGCGCCCAGCCGCACGGCATTCTTTATTTCAATACCCTGTGCCAGCAGTCCGCCTATCGTTCCGGCAAGCGTATCTCCGCTACCGCCTTTTGCCAAAGCCGCATTACCGCTCATATTAACGGCTGTGAAGCCGTCCGGGGCGGCATATACCGAATATGCGTCCTTAAGAAGAATATGTACGCCGTACTTTTTTGCAAAATTCTTTGCCGCAGTTAGCTTGTTGCGCAGGATATATGCGGTATCAAGTCCGCTGAGGCGGCTGAACTCCTTTATATGAGGAGTGAGTATGAGCCTGCCGGTGTTGTCCCTCAGCTCATTTATATGCGGGGCAAGAGAATTTATGCCGTCTGCATCTATGACTATGGGGCAGGAAGTATTTTCGATAAGACTTCTGAGCAGGCGGTAGGTTTCATCACTGTTTCCGACGCCGCAACCGAAAAGTATCGCCGAGGCGGTCTGTGCGTTTTTGCACAGCTTGTCGGCGCAGTCGGAAGTAAGCGTTTTATTGCCGAGCGGCAGATAGATGCACTCGTGCAGGGTATTCGCAACGCTTGATGTGACCTCGCTCACCGAGGCAAGCGTAACAAGCCCCGAGCCCGTTCGCAGAGCGGCGTTGGTGGACATCCACGCCGCTCCGACACAGCTCTCACTGCCGGAAACGTTCAGCAGTCTGCCGAATGTTCCCTTATGCGTTATGCGGCTGCGGTTGACAAAAAAAGACGCTAAAGAATCGCCGTTCAGCTCTGCGTCATACTCTGTGAAGCAGCTTTCGGAAATTCCTATATCAAGCAGAACAATATCGCCTGAGTATTCACTGCAAGGAACGTAAAGCTGACCGGTCTTTACTGCTCCGAGGGCAAACGTCATATCGGCACGGAAAGAATATCTATCGGCACTGCCGTCATTTGCATTACAGCCTGAGGCGATATCTGCGGAAAAGCGCAGAGCTGCACTCTCGTTGCAGTATGAGAATAGCCGCCTTATATCGGGGTGAAGCTCGCCGTGAAACCCTGTGCCGTATACACAGTCTGCAATGACGCCGCAGGAGGCTATTTCGGACAGAACTTTTTCCGGTTCGTCGGGGTAGCTTAAAACGTTTTCGTAATCGGTGCGGTATTCTTCATAGCATTCTTTGGCAAGGTCGGTCTTTGGAGCTGAACCTGTCATAATTATAACCGGTGTGAAGCCGCGTTTACGCAGATTATGGGCAAGCGCAAATCCGTCGCCGCCGTTGTTTCCGCTTCCGACAAGCACAGCTGTGCGGCAGGGCTTTGCTATACGGGAGATATGAAGAGCGACCGCAGATCCGACATTACGCATAAGTACGGCGCAGGACGTGCCTTTTTCCTCGCACATTGCTTCGGCTTTTTTCATCTGGGCAGGAGTTACTACGAATTGTTTTGACATACAGATTTCCTTTCAGAAAATGGCAGGTGAGAATATGCCTACCTGCCATTGTGATATACCGGCTGTCTGTGCCGGTATCAGATTCAGTTGTTTTTGTTATCGTCATTTTTATCTTCGGACTTTTTATCCTTGACGAATATCTTTTTGATATTCTTGAGTTCGTGCTTTTCCTTTGCTTTTTTCATATACGGGGGGTGAGGGAAATACACCGGCTCGTTTGTTTCTGCATCAATATGATGAATGTCACGGTAATCGTTGGAATCGGACGGCAGATCTTTGCTTTCAAGACGGTTTTTAACCCTGTTCTTTGTAAAGCTGTAAACAACGGCGAACAGCGGTATACCGATGATAAGTCCGACAAAGCCGAACAATCCCTGACCGACAAGCATACCGAAGATGACCCAGAAGCTCGAAAGTCCGGTCGAGTCGCCGATAATCTTCGGGGCGAGGACGTTACCGTCAACGTTCTGGATTATTACGACCATAATGGTGAAGTAGATACACTGGATAGGGTCAACCAGGACGAGTAGGAGCATACACGGAATGTAGCCTATGAACGGTCCGAAATAGGGGATGATGCAGAATATACCCATAACAACGCCGCAGAGTACGGCATAGGGCATATTGAAGATGCTCATAAGCAGTACATAGACCATACCGATAATAAAGCTGTCGAGTATCTTGCCTGTGATAAACTGACCGAAGGACTTATTTACCTCACGGGTGCTGTTGATAATCTTTGTAGCGACCTTAGGCTTGAATATGCAGTAGAGGATTTTTTTGAACTGAGCGGCGAAAAGCTCCTTGCTGTTGAGAAAGTATATGGCGATAACGAAGCCGAGCAGGAGGTTCATAAACACGCTGATTATGTTCATGACGTTGGACGAAATCAGATTCCATATATTGTTCATCTGAGGGAGAAGCTCGGTTGACAGCCAGCTGTTGAGCATATCAGAAATGCCGCCTGTGAACTGGAGGACATAAGCCTCTACCTCGGGGTAGTTTCTGAGGGTCTGCGATACCCAGTCGCTGACCTGTGTGACATAGGTAGGCATATTGTTTACGAGCATAGTGATAGTGTCGATAAGCTGAGGGAGCAGTACCCAGATTATGCCTGTGAGTATAAGCAGGGCAAGAATCATAGTTATAGCCACGCTCATAACTCTTGCGACCTTGCGGATGGGGAAGGTTTTGGGCGGCGGCTCTTCACCGGGGTGTTCACGCTCAAACTTTTCACGCTTTTTATCCTGTATGGTATAGAACAATCTGCGCAGGCACGGCTTTTCGATGAAAGTCGCTATCGGGCAGAGAATATATGCTATAACAAAGCCGTATAGGACGGGGGTCAGTATAGACAGGAACGAGAAGATGCCGTTGAGTATTTCTTTAATCTGTGACAGACCGAGGAAGAACACGATAGCGGCGGCGATAACGAGGAATGCGGTCACTCCCCAGTAGAGATATTTTTTATCCCATTTGAAGTTCATTACATCACACCTTTATATTTATATGGAAGTTACTGCTTTTATTATAGAATTATCGGCGGAAGTTGTCAAGGGTATGCGGGCAAAAGCGTGAATTGTGAATGCGGATATCGGAAAATAAAACCGGAACAGTTCACAGTTAGATAAATTCGTCAATTTTCGCAGTGCCGGCGAGCTTATTTTTGCACTATAAAAGACTTGACAAGCGGTGGGTATAAAGGTATAATTAAATTAATAGTAAGCGTCTGCTGTAGACAATTTAAACCTGTCAATGATCCACAGTAGACTTAATTTTTATCGCATATACGGAATACTCTGAGGCAAGCAGTCTTTTAAGCAACAAGCGGTTAAAGTTCGTTTGCCTCAAAGCTATTCCGGAGTGCGTAGCACTTAAGTGCAAGGAAAGGAAAGGTAAAATTATGGCTTTTATTTACTCTGAGCCCTCACACACATTCGGCGAGTATCTGCTCGTACCGGGCTATTCATCATCAAAGTGCATACCTGCAAACGTATCACTGCGTACACCCGTTGTTAAGTTCAAAAAGGGCGAGGAAAGCTCTATTTATATGAACATTCCTCTGGTATCGGCTATCATGCAGTCTGTATCCGATGATAAGATGGCGGTTGCTCTTGCAAAAGAGGGCGGCATTTCTTTCATTTACGGTTCGCAGTCGATTGAGGACGAGGCGGCAATGGTAGCAAGAGTAAAGAGCTACAAGGCAGGCTATGTAAAGAGCGACTCTAACCTTGCTCCCGATATGACGCTTGCCGATGTTCTTGAGCTTAAGGCTAAGACAGGTCACTCGACAATGCCCGTTACAAGCGACGGTACAGAAAGCGGCAAGCTTTTAGGTATCGTAACAAGCCGTGACTACAGAGTATCAAGAATGACTACAGATACAAAGGTATCTACATTCATGACCCCTCTCGAAAAGCTCATCACTGCTCCCGCAAGCACAACGCTTAAGGAAGCAAACGATATAATCTGGGAACATAAGCTCAATTCGCTTCCTATAGTTGATGATAACGGCGTTCTTATGTACTTCGTATTCAGAAAGGACTACGAGCAGCATAAGGAAAACAAGAACGAGCTTCTCGACAGCAAGAAGCGTTATATAGTAGGCGCAGGTATCAACACAAGAGATTACGCAGAGCGTGTTCCGGCTCTCGTTAACGCAGGTGCGGACGTTCTGTGTATCGACAGCTCCGAGGGCTACTCTGAGTGGCAGAAGCTGACTATCGACTGGATTCGTGCAAACTACGGCGACAGCGTAAAGGTCGGCGCAGGCAACGTTGTTGATAAGGAAGGCTTCCGCTTCCTCGCAGATTGCGGCGCAGACTTCATCAAGGTCGGCATCGGCGGCGGTTCTATCTGCATTACCCGTGAGCAGAAGGGTATAGGCAGAGGTCAGGCTACAGCACTTATCGAGGTATGTGAGGAGCGTGACAGATACTTTGAGGAAACAGGTATTTATGTTCCTGTTTGCTCGGACGGCGGTATCGTTCACGATTATCATATGACGCTTGCTCTTGCTATGGGCGCTGACTTTATGATGCTCGGCAGATACTTCTCACGTTTCGATGAATCTCCCACAAACAAGCTGTTCGTTAACGGCAGCTATGTTAAGGAATACTGGGGCGAAGGCTCTAACCGTGCAAGAAACTGGCAGAGATACGATATGGGCGGCGACAAGAAGCTCTCGTTTGAAGAGGGTGTTGACAGCTATGTTCCTTATGCAGGTAGCTTAAAGGACAACGTTACACGTTCACTATCAAAGGTACGTTCAACAATGTGCAACTGCGGTTGCCTTAATATCCCCGACTTCCAGAAGAACGCCAAGCTCACTCTCGTTTCTTCTACAAGTATCGTTGAGGGTGGCTCACACGACGTTATCCTCAAGGAAAACCGTGGTGCTCGCAGCGAATAATTGCGGTCATTTGTGTCGCTGCGTCCTGCAGCGACTTTGTGTGACCGCTGTCAAGCATCCATGCTTGGCACCCGTGGGGCATGGCAAATTCGCCGTTCTGACTGTTGCCGACAGACGACAGTTACGTTACCGGCGGGCGGCAATGTGCCGTTTCAAATTTGCCGTTCTGAAAGATGGCGATTTGTTGCACTTTCGTTACCGGCGGATATTAACGAAGCAGAAAATCAATAATAATACAGCCACAGCGAAAGTTGTGGCTGTTGTTTTGCATCAAAAAACCGCTGTGAAATCCACAGCGTTTTTTTATGCTTATTTATTTTTATAAATCGGACTTTCAAGCCTTGACGCAAACTCCGATTCGGGCAGAGGCTTATCGAAATAGTAACCCTGTATAATGTTACAGCCCATATCCTTGAGGTTTTCTACTATCGTCTTATCTTCAACACCCTCGCATACGGTAGTCATACTGAGTTCTTTCGCCATATGAAGAACATTCTCAAGTACAACCTGTCCTCTTGTATCGTCATTTGAGCCGGCAAGCGACTTGTCAAGCTTCAGTATATCAAAGTCAAGGTCTTTCAGCAGGGCAAGCGAAGAATATCCTGTTCCGAAGTCGTCCATTGAAACCATAAGTCCGTAGCTCTTGAGGTCGATTATTGCCTGCTTTATGGCATTGAAATCATCGGTGTACGCTGTTTCTGTAAACTCAACTTCAAGGAAGTGGGGTTCAATGTCGTAACGGTTGATAACATTCATTATCTTTTCTGCAAGGTGAGGAAAACGCAGGTGAATCTTTGAGAAATTTACCGATACGGGAACTATGCGTTTTCCGCTTTCCTGCCATTTTTTTATCATAGCACAGGTGTGTTCGAGTACGAACATATCAAGCTTCATTATAAGACCTGTACGTTCTGCTATCGGGATAAAGTCGGCAGGGGAGATGACCTTACCGTCACGGTTCCACCTGATAAGCGCTTCAGCGCCTACAAGCGTCCTTGTATCAATGCGTACCTTAGGCTGGTAGTAAACTATAAATTCGCCGTCGGCAAGCGCCTGCGGCATATTGCTTTCAAGCAGTGTGAGCTGTTGCTCCTTGGTGATCGTATCAAGGTCGTAATAAACGTAATCCGTATCTGTACGGCGCTTAGCAACATCTATACAGGTTTCTGCACGGGCAAGTATTGTATCTATATCGTCTGTGCTTCCGTCAAGTTCAACTATGCCTGCACGAAGGGCTATCTCATAAACCGTCTTTTCTTTTCCGTAGAAGAAGTTTACCGGTATTTTTGCAAAGCTCTTGAGATGGTTTTTCAGGTGAGCCTTCTTCACCATAAGGCAGAAGTTGTCGCTGCCTGAACGGCTACAGAGCTCATCGCTATACATCATCTTGTTGAGTGCTTTTGCGTACTTTGTGATTATCTCGGTGGTAGCCTGATAGCCGAAAATGGTATTCAGCGTATTACAGCCCTTGATATTGGCTCTTATCACCGCATAATCCGTAAGTATACCGTTTTCCTTAACTTCTTCGATAAATGCACGGAAACCTTTGGAGTTCGGGATTCCGCTGTCGCGGTCGATGTGGTCTATAAGCTTTTCAACGTGAATGTTGAGGGTGCAGGTACAGATTATTGTGAGAATATTGGCAATATGCTCAAAAAGCTGTTCCTGCTCGGCACTCAGTGTTGTAAAATCAACATCGGTGTAGAACTCGTAGGTATAACTACAGCTTGCGTTTTCACGATCGTATTTTTTGTTGTAGAGGGGAAAGATCTCGGTGTCTTTGTAAACAAGCGTTTCGCTGACTCTGCCGCCGTAGTTGAGCGTGCGTACTATTCTTGATATACGCATTGCTTTCGCCGCCGGTGCAAATTCAGTTATCTGCTGAAGATCATCGTATCGTTTTGTTGCGAATGCATCAATAGTATCGGACAGATACCTTCTGACATCGTCAAACATATTCCCGCCTCCTTTTCTTATTTCCATTTTCCATATAAGTTAATTTTATCACATTTTATGACCGCCTGCAAGCACAAAAACCGTAAAAAGGTCAAAAAAAGCTCATAATTTCAAAATAAGCGCAGAGTGTACAAAACCGCTTCCTAAAAGCTGTGCATTATCACAAGTAAGCTGTGTTTTATAATCGTTTACAGCACTGTTTCATACTGTATTTATGTGAGATTTAAGTAAAATTTGTATTTTAGCTTACAACTTAATATTGATTAATTTATCATAAGTGATGCCATAAACAAAGAATTTATGCGATAAAATGCAGATTAATCGTAAAAATCAGAAAATACCACTTGAAAACCTACTAAAAATATGGTATTATAGTATTTAACAAAGAACAGATCGCAAACAGTTCAGATAAACATGACCGAGAAAGGACTACAATATGAAGATATCGACAAAAGGACGTTATGTATTAAGAATGCTCATTGATCTTGCGGAGCACCAGGGCGACGGTTATATCCCTCTGAAAGAAATAGCTCAGCGACAGGGAATATCAAAGAAATATCTGGAGCAGATCGTGCCGATGCTGAACAAATCGGATATTCTGCGCACCAACCGAGGATTTCAGGGCGGTTACAGACTGGCAAAATCGCCTGAAAAGTACACGGTAGGCGACATATTAAGACTTACAGAGGGTTCACTTGCGCCAGTTGCGTGTCTTGACAGCGGAGTTGTCGAATGTGACAGAAGCGAGCGTTGTGCGACAATATCACTGTGGCAGGGACTTTATAAGGTTATAAACGAGTATCTTGACAGTGTTACATTACAAGATCTTATAGATAACGATAAGGAAAATGCTGCTGATGATTATGTGATATAAGGCAGGTGCTTTTTATAGCCGTGGTGTTACGCCACGGCTTTTTTGTGATGAATAGCGGTATGACAGAGAAAAGCAAAAGCGGCAGGCACATTTTAACCGTGCATGCCGTCTTATTTTTATCTATATCACGCTGTCAAACCGAATTGTAAAGCCAAATAATCGCTATACACGGCAACCCGCTTCACACGATTTTCTGTTTTACCCTGTGCCTGACAAATCATACGTCTTAACTGCCACAAACCGCATTGCTATGCGATTCGCAGTGCGTTCAGCTCCGCCGTTTCGCTATCGCACGAAACGCACCGACTATTCCAAAGGCGGAACTTGACGCGGCTCACAGCCGCAAAACGGCAGATACGCTTTCGCATACCTGCCGTAATTCGCTTATGAAATTTATGCTACCGTTTATTCCCGCCGCCAAGCTATCCTGCGGATAGCTCCGACAATTCCAAAGGCGGAATTTGGAGCGGCTCACAGCCGCCAGCCACCTTAGATCATGCTTTCTTGCCAGCAGTCAGGCGCTGTAAGACCGAGCATCTTAACGATGGTGGGAGCAACGTTTGCCAGACCGTACTTGGTGGGAACGCCGGGAGCGTACTTTGTGTCGTCCTTTATAGTGTACTTGACTTCCTTATCATAGATGATGAAAGGAACGGGGTTGAGCGAGTGAGCTGTTCTTACCTGAACCTCACCCTTCTTGTTCTTTTCGAGCATCTCGTCTGCATTGCCGTGATCGGCGGTTACAACGAGCGTAACACCGTACTCATCGCAAACCTTGATAAGTCTTGAAAGGCCGAGGTCAACCGCTTCAACACCGATTATTGTTGAGTCGAGACTGCCTGTGTGTCCGACCATATCGCCGTTGGGGTAGTTGCAACGGATAAAGTCATACTTTTTGCTCTTTATTACTTCGATAAGATCGTCTGTTATCTCAGCGGACTTCATCCACGGACGCTGATCGAATGAAACGTTGTCGGAAGGAATTTCCTTGTATGTTTCAAGCTCTTCGCTGAACTTATCGCTCTTATTGCCGTTCCAGAAGTAAGTTACATGGCCGTACTTCTGTGTTTCGGATACGGCATATTCGTTAAGACCTGCGGCAACGAGTACCTCTGTGAGAGTGTTTGTAATCTCGGGAGGATTTACAAGGAAGCGTGCAGGAAGCTTTAAGTCGCCGTCATACTGTAGCATACCTGCGAAGCATACGTCGGGCTTTGCGCCTCTGTCAAATGCAGTGAAGTCGTCATCGTCGAATGCCATTGAAAGTTCGATAGCACGGTCGCCTCTGAAGTTGAAGAGGATAACACTGTCCTTGTCAACTATCTTGCCTACAGGCTCGCCGTTCTCAGCGATTACGAATGCAGGGAGATCCTGGTCGATGATGCCGTCGTTTTCCTTACGGTAGGTTTCAACGGCTTCCATAGCTGATGCAAACTGTCTGCCCTCGCCCTTAACGTGAGTTTTCCAGCCAAGCTCAACCATAGGCCAGTCAGCCTGGTAGCGATCCATAGTAACCTTCATACGTCCGCCGCCGCTTGCTATCTTACCGTCAAAAGCGCCGTCCGCATTAAGTTCCTTGAGGAAGCTCTCAAGCTGTTCAATATATATCGGAGCAGAAGTAGCGGGTACATCTCTGCCGTCGAGCAGAATGTGTACTCTTGCCTTCTTGATGCCCTCGTTCTTGGCTTCTGTCAGCATCTTGAACAGGTGCTTGATATTTGAGTGAACGTTACCGTCCGATAAAAGACCGATGAAGTGCAGGGTGCTGTTGTTAGCCTTGCAGTTGTCAACGAGTTCTTTCCAAGCCTCAGACTGATACATCTTTCCGCTTTCGATAGATTCGTTAACAAGCTTTGCGCCCTGTGAGTAAATCTGACCGCAGCCGAGTGCGTTGTGACCTACCTCTGAGTTGCCCATATCGTCATCTGTAGGCAGACCTACAGCGTCACCGTGAGCCTTTAAACGAGTGTTGGGGCATTCTCTTAAAAGTCTGTCAAGAGTAGGAGTGTTGGCGAGCGTAACTGCATCGCCAAGACCTGTCTTTGAAAAGCCTACGCCGTCCATAACAACGAGTAAAACGGGTTTTGCCATTTGTTTAGTCGTCCTTTCGTAAATATCCGATTTTTGATTAGCCGTTTACGGCAGCCTTGATGATAGTTGTGAAATCAGCAGCCTTGAGTGAAGCACCGCCGATAAGACCACCGTCAACGTTTGTCTTTGAGAGCAGTTCTTCAGCGTTCTTTGCGTTCATAGAGCCGCCGTACTGGATTGTGATTGTTTCTGCAACATCTGCGCCGTAGAGCTTAGCGAGTGTAGCACGGATGAAAGCACAAACCTCTTCAGCCTGATCTGCTGTAGCTGTCTTGCCTGTACCGATAGCCCAAACGGGTTCGTAAGCGATTATGCACTTCTTGAGGTCGTCTGCGGAGATGCCGAAGAAATCAAGCTTTATCTGACGTGCGATAACTTCTTCCGTAATGTTGCATTCACGCTCCCAGAGAAGCTCGCCTACGCATACGATGGGCTTTAAGCCTGCTTCAAGAGCAGCCTTTGTTCTCTTGTTTACTGTTTCGTCTGTTTCAGCAAAGTACTGACGACGCTCGGAGTGACCGAGTACAACATATTCAACACCAATTTCAGCGAGCATATCAGCTGAAATTTCGCCTGTGAAAGCGCCGCTCTTTTCAAAGTGGCAGTTCTCAGCGCCGATCTTTATGTTTGTGCCTGCTGTTACAGCGAGAGCTGTTTCAAGGTTTGTAAAGGGAACGCAGGCTACGACCTCAACGTCCTTTACATCGGCAACCATAGGCTTTAATTCTTCTAAAAGAGCCTTAGCCTCGGGTCTTGTCTTATTCATCTTCCAGTTACCTGCGATAACTGCTTTTCTTACTGTCTTTTTCATGATACAGTGTTCCTTTCGTTTTTTATTATAAATTGCTTATTACACAACAATAAGGGCGGAGAATATCCGCCCTCGTTATTTTTACTTGTCCTGAATGCAAGCGATACCGGGAAGTACCTTACCTTCGAGGTATTCAAGAGAAGCGCCGCCGCCTGTTGAGATGTGGCTCATCTTGTCTGCATAACCGAGGTTGATAGCAGCTGTAGCCGAGTCGCCGCCGCCGATGATTGTTGTAGCGTCTGCCTCTGCAAGAGCTTCGCAGACAGCAACTGTACCCTTCTTTAATACGGGGTTCTCAAATACGCCCATAGGACCGTTCCATACTACAGTTTTTGAATCGAGTATGGCCTGTCTGTAAAGCTCGCGTGTCTTTGGGCCGATATCGAGGCCCATCTTGTCAGCAGGCATGCCGTCTGCAGGATATACCTCCGCAGGAGAGTC
>ERZ780139.2932-NODE-2932-length-11940-cov-3.733193_pt1 | contig 11940 bp, 9 predicted proteins | sample MGYA00511476_ERZ780139 | MGnify/ENA primary metagenome ERZ780139 (study PRJEB29588, sample SAMEA2158190) | human gut metagenome | biome: human gut; feature: human-associated habitat; material: faeces | place: Denmark | collected 2008/2010 ... | reverse complement strand
GTGGAGGGGCTGCCGCTTTATATCGCCGGCATGCCGGACGGGCCGCGGCAGCGGACGCAGACGCAGTATCCGCATCTTTTGCGGAATGCCGATCCCGAAGCCTATAAAATTTTGCTGGCGCACAATCCGACCAGGGCGAGGGAATATCTGGGGCAGGGGTTTGACTTGCAGCTTTCTGCCCATACCCATGGCGGACAAATCTTTCCTTTTCATCTGCCGGTGCGGCTTGCCAACAATTTTCTTTCCGGTTTGTACGAGTTGCCGGAAGGCAAGCTCTATATTTCCCGCGGCGCCGGTTACTGGGGACCGCCGATGCGGCTGCTGGCGCCGTCCGACATGACTTTGATCCGGCTTCTTCCGGCGGCGGATTCCCTGAACAGGGGTTGAAACAAAAATAAGCAATGAAAAAACTTGTTTTCAGGGGCAAAAAATGTTATAAGTAACTCCTAAACTAAATTATTGAATACTATGAATAATTATTTGCTGGCTTTGATCGTTATTTTGACGATGATTTTAATCATGGAAGCGGTTCGCTTTCTGCGTTTGAGAAAATGTTGCGGCAAAGATCGCTGCAAATGCGGGGAACGTGAAGATGCATTTTACCGGGAAAAACGCCTTTTTCTCAAACAACTCGGAGAAAGCGGCCTTTTGGCTCAGGAAATTGCGGAAAAGGAGAAACATGTTGGTCTGCAAAAAGTGCAAATCAATACTTTGTTGCAAGAGTTCCATTCGTTGGTTTTTTTCGGTTATTTGAAGCCCGATTATGAGGCTGGTTTTAAAAAAGAGCTGGAAAAACACTATGAAACTTTTGTGCAAAAGGCTGACAAAGGCGGCTACGCAGAGGACGAAAGAAGAGCCAAAGCCGATATTTACAAAGAGCTTTTGCAGAAGCTTTCGCTGACATGGCATGATCAGGATGAATCGAAAAAATGACAAAAGAGGCGTAAACATTAAAAAAACATCTCCCGCCGGGAGATGTTTTTTTGTATTGATGTCTTACAGATTCCCACCATTGTTATGGCGGTTGAATGGTTACGACAACGATGCCGCAGCGTCGGATTTTTCCTTTATTTGCGGTAAACCGGTCATCATTGTGTGAAAATTTTTCGGATTATCATTTTAACGGTATCGGTTACGCTCATGTCTTGCAAAATGTTTTTTCGGGAATGATTTTAATGTAATCTTTTTTATGCCGCCGTTTTTTCATTTCTTCTTCGCCAAAATCATCTTTGTTGCTTTTTGTGCCGTGTTTGATTAACGTTTCCGTAAAAGTAAGACCGCAATAATAATCCCGAATTTCATCTTTAAATGTGTTTTTTGCCAATTCAAATAACGGCATATACCATTTTGAGTTACAATATGCCCTCAAGAATAACCGTTTCGTAATTATTTTTTCCATACATAAGCAATTCTGACAGCAAGGGCAGCGCTTTTGTGCATGCCCCGTCTTTGACGCGTAACATTTCTCGACGGACGACGTCTTAAGAAACCACCATGACGTTGTGTCCCAATTCATGTTGCAGCACTTTGGCAACAGTTGTTTTGCCGCTCCCGGAATTTCCCCTTATAATCACCAATTTTGACAAGTCTGTTTCTCCGTCGGTTCCAAAGCGGATGGCAGGTCATTGGCGGATGAAACAGAGAAAATAAAGCGCATTGACGTTGCGTAATAATCACTGTCTTTACTCATCACATGCTTTTTGCCGTTTTTCCTGAATGCTTTGGCGATAGGAATATCTTAATCCTTTTCCGGATTTTTTGCGGCTTTCGGCAGATTCTTTTTCATGATTGCTGCGCCAAAAGTGTTCTCTTGGCAAATAACCGGTTTCCGCCGTTTTTACATTTTTATGCGCCTATTCCCATTCGATCATCGGATAGTCTTCTTTGCCGCCCGGCAGCTGAAAATGCCACCATTCGCTGTTGATAGTTTCAAAACCGACGGAAGTCATCAGTTTTTTCAGCAGTTCCCGGTTGTTGATTTCTTCCGCATAACGCGTGTCGAGAAAATCCTGCCGCGCTTTTTCCAGATGTTTGTAGAAAGGTTCTGTTTCCCCCTTGGTCAGTTGCTTGGCAAATTTTTTCTCATAGCCGTCGATTTCGGTCGGGAATTTCAGGTTGCGTCCCTTTTCGTCGGTGAGGCAGCAGTCGATTGCCGTACCGTAACAGTGCAGACTGTTTTCCGGTTTGCTGGCAAACAATCCTTCTACCGTGATCAGCTCCAGAATCCGCCGATGGGCAACCGGCGGGCGGTAGGCGTCGCGAATACGCAATTTGAGGTTTTGCTCGGCCAGTTCGCCTGCCAGTTCCTGCAACCGAACCGCGGCGTCAACATGGATATAGGCCCGGTCGCCGAAACCCACTTCCCAATATACGGGGTGTAAAATGATGTTTTCCGGCGTTGCGTACATCATGTCGATGATGAATCGGTCGCCGGTAATTTCCGTCAGATTGTTTTTAATAAGAAAATTTCTGTCCATGTTTTTATCCTTTCTGTTGCCAGGATCCGTTTTCGTTTTGCTGCCAGTAAAAAACGTCAGCGTCCTGTTGTTTCAGCTCTTTCCACATCTGGCGCGCCTGCATCAGGCTTTCTTCCGAATTGCCGTCAAAGATGTTGAATACCCTTTCAAAGCGGCTGATTGTTTCCCAATCGGTTCGCGCGCCGTCGGTCAGAAACAGAAATTCCGCGCCGTTGGGCACGTCGTCGCCGGCAGTCAGCCAGATCGGCTGCATGTCCGCAAAACCGTCTTTGCGGCTGCCGTGCGGCAGGAAAGAAGTGTCGTTATATGTCCACAGCAGCGAGTTCAAAAACTCAACGCGTTCTTCGTTGCCGATTTTTACCACGATTTTTTTGCCGGTGCCGTAAGCCTTTTCCAAAAGCTTCGGCAGCACGTCTTCCAGACGCTGGTTTTGCAAATGGTAAAAATCTACTCTGCTCATGGTCTTAACTTCAGCTGGAGAACGTTGATTTCGTCTTGTTCCGCATTCTGGATCATCAGGTGCAGCGGGCGTTTTTCTGTTTGGGCGTCCTGAATATGTCCCAATGCGGCGGAGAGGGTGACGCAGTCTTTCAGATCCATTTTCAGGATGATGTCGCCGCGTTTAATGCCCTGCCGGTCGGCGTCGCTGCCGAATTCGACCCCTTCGACCAAAAGTCCCATGGTGGTCGGCGACAAATTCATGTTTTTAACGATTTCCGGCGTAATTTCTTTCAGGATCATACCGCTTTCTTTTAAGATTTTGCCGCCGTCGGAATCCGGTTTGACCTGCTCGCGGGGGGCGGCTTTGGGTGATTTCGGCATATTTTCGACCTTAACCGTGATCGGCTCAATCTCCTGATTGCGCCAGATTACAAGCTGCGCTTCGCTGCCGGCCGGCATTTCGGCAATCAGCCGCGAAAAGTCTTTGCAGCTGTTGATTTCGGTCTGACCGAGGCTGATGATCACGTCGCCGGCCTGCAGCCCGGCTTTGGCTGCCGGTCCGTTTTCGCTGATGCCGGAAACGATGATTCCCTGAGAGTCTTTCAGGTTCAGGCTGCGGGCCAGATTTTTGGAGTTGGGCTGTACCCGGATGCCGATCCAGCCGCGTTTGACCTCGCCGCTTTGCTCCAGTTGTTTGACGATCCATTCGACAATGTTGATCGGGATGGCAAAGCCGATTCCCATGTTGTTGCCCGAAGTGGAGAAGAGGGCGGAATTGATGCCGATCACTTCTCCTTTGGTATTGAACATCGGGCCGCCCGAACTGCCCTGGTTGATGGCAGCGTCGGTCTGGATAAAATTGTCGTACGGACCCGCGGCAATGTCCCGCGATTTGGCGGAGACGATGCCGGCGGTAACGCTGCCGCCCAGTCCGAACGGGTTGCCGATGGCCAGTACCCAGTCGCCCACCCGGATGGCGTCGGAATCGCCGAAAGTTACTTTATCGAGTTCAAACGGCGGCTCGATTTTGATCAGGGCGATGTCGGTTTTTTCGTCGCCGCCGATGATGTCGGCTTCGACTTCGGTGTTGTCAAACAGTACCACGTTGACGACTTCGGCGTTCTCAATCACATGATAGTTGGTGATAATGTATCCGTCTTCGCTGATGATAAAGCCCGATCCCAACGCTATCCGGCCTTCCAGCGGATCATAATATTCCCCGCCGCCGTTGCTGCCTTCGGCCGGAATGTTGATCTGGTCGGGCTGCTGGATGGTGGAGATGTTGACCACCGTCGGGATCAGCTTTTCCGCCAGATCGGCAAAAGACGGAAAACCGTATTGCGCCCGGACGGGAAAAGCGGCGGCCGCGCAGCACAGAACCATAAGCCAAAGTCGTAATCTGTTCATCTTCCTATCTCATCGATTTGCGGAAAAACTGGAAAAACTCGCTGTCGGGTGACAAAACCATCGAGGCGTTGCCGTCGGTAAGCGCGTTTTTATAAGCCTCAAGCGAGCGGTAGAAGGCAAAAAACTCCATATCCTGCCCGGCGGCCTTGTTCCAGATCATGATCGCCTGTTCGTCGCCCTGACCGCGGATGATCTGCGCCTGCTTTTCGGCGTCGGCGAGGATGATGGTTTTTTCCTTGTCGGCGCTGGCCTTGATCTTCTGCGCTTCCTGCGACCCTTGTGCGCGGAACTCCTTGGCTTCGCGCTCGCGTTCAGTCTTCATCCGGGCATTGATCGCCTGCAAAACCTCAAGCGGCAGGTCGGCCCGGCGGATGCGCACGTCGGCAACGCTGACGCCGATCTGTTCCGCGTCGACCTTAACCGCGGCGCTGATGTCGTTCATGATCTGGGTGCGCTTCTGCGACAACAGTTCCTGTAAGGTGCTGCGGCCGAGGATCTTGCGGATGGAGGAATTGACGATTTCCGCCAGTTTGCTCTGCGCCTGATATTCGGTGCGCACGGTTTTGTAAAACTTCAGCGGGTCGATAATCCGGTAGCGGGTAAAACTGTCGACGTCCAGACGTTTTTTGTCGTTTAAAACCACTTCCTGCGCCGGCGGATCAAGGTTGAGCAGCCGCGCGTCATAGAAAACGACGTTCTGAATCATTGGAATTTTGAGTTTCAGTCCCGGTTCCTTTACAACTCTGACCGGACGGCCGAATTGCAGAACCAGCGCCTGTTCGCCCTGGTTGACGGTATAAATACTGCCGGCGGCCAGAATGACAACGGCCGCGGCCAGCGCAATCAAAACATATTGAATCTTACTCATCGTCGTCGTTTCCTTATTTCAAACTGTTCAGCGGCAGCAGCGGCACCACGCCGTTGCCTTTGGCGGAAGGGTCGAGAATGACCTTGTCGGAATTTTTCAGGACGTTTTCCATGGTTTCCAGATACAGGCGCTTGGCGGTTACCTCACGGCCTTTTTTATAGGCCTGATAAACCGAGTTGAAACGCTCGGCCTCGCCCTTTGCCTTGTTGACAACGGCTTCCTTGTAGGCTTCCGCGCCTTGCAGAATCTGCGAAGCCTGGCCGCGGGCGTTGGGAACAACCTCGTTGCGATAAGCTTCCGCTTCGTTCTTAAATCTTTCCATGTCGGCTTTGGCGCGCTGAACTTCGTTAAAGGCGTCGACCACCTGTTTCGGCGGATCGGCCTTTTGCAGTTTGACGCGGACGATTTCCACACCGGACCCGAAGTCGTCGAGCACTTTCTGCAGTTCAAGCTTGGTGTCTTCCTCAACCTTGCCGCGGTCGCCCGAAATGATCGGCATCATTTTCGACTGGCCGACGATTTCGCGCAAAACCGACTGTGCGGCAACGCTTACCGTCTGGTCGGGGCTGCGCATGCTGAACAGGTAGTCTTTGGCGTTTTTGATCCGCCAGACCACGGTCAGGTTGATGTCGACGATATTTTCGTCGCCGGTCAGCATATGGCTCTCGGTAAATGCGCGGGAAACGTTGGAAACCCGGCTGCTTTCGGCCACCCCGAGGTTAATGCTCCGTTCCTGGGTCATGCTTACTTTTTCCACCGTCTCAATCGGGTAGGGCAGATGGTAGTGCAGTCCCGGTTCGGTGGTGTCGACATATTTGCCGAATCTCAGCACCACCCCCTGTTCGTTGGTTTGCACCTGATAGAAGCCGGATGCCAGCCACAGGGCCGCCGCCGCGCCGATAATCAGTTTGGCGCCGCCGTCAAAACTGAAACCGCCGCTTTTTTTGATCCGGCGGAATTTAACGACTTTTTCCGTATTCGCTTCGCCCTGCCACGGGGAATCATCGCTGTCGTCCCACGGGCTTTTGTTGTCAGCCATGTTTTTACACCTCATTGTTTATTATATTGCATTAAATCCATATATAATATAAATGTATCCTAAAAACAATTAATGATACGACAATATCAACAGGAGAGAATTATGGAAGCAGAACTGCGCCGTATCGCCGGGCAATACTTTGCTCCGGAAACGATTGAGAGCGTCAGGGTCTTTAACCGCCGCGCGATCGTTACTCTGGTTAATGCCGCCGAAGACCCGGCCGGAGCGGAAGCAATGGAAAAGGCTTTGCTGGCATATCCGGAAATAGACAAAGTTTCGGTCGTTTATACCGCGACCCGCCGCGACGAAGGGGATACCCGCTGGCGGATTCCCGGAGTAAAAAAAATCATTGCCGTCGCTTCGGGCAAAGGCGGCGTCGGCAAATCCACCACCGCCGTCAATCTGGCGCTGGCGCTGGCGGATCTTGGCAAAAAAACGGCGTTGTTCGATGCCGACATTTACGGCCCTTCGGTGCCGACCATGCTGGGGTTTGAAGACGTGTCGCCGATTTCTTACGACGGCAAAACTTTCGAGCCTTTTGAAAACCTCGGCCTGAAGTCGATGTCGATCGGCAGTCTGGTGGACAAAGACACCCCGCTGATCTGGCGCGGGCCGAAAGCCTGCGGCGCCCTGCAGCAGCTTTTGACGGAAGTCAACTGGGGCGACATCGACGTCATGGTGATCGACATGCCGCCCGGCACCGGCGACATTCAGATTACGTTGGCTCAGCAGGTGAAGCTTGACGGCGCGGTTATCGTTTCCACCCCGCAGGACATTGCCCTGATTGATGCGGTCAAAGGCGTCAACATGTTCAAACGGGTAGAGGTGCCGATTTTGGGCATTGTCGAAAATATGAGTTATTACCTGTGTCCCGAGTGCGGTCATAAGGAATTCGTCTTCGGCGAACACGGCGCGCGGGAAACGGCGGAACGTCTGGGTGAAAAGTTTCTGGGGGAGATTCCGCTCAACATTAAGATCCGCAGTTATGCCGACGGCGGCACCCCGATCGTTTATGCCGAACCGGACAGTCCGTTCAGCGAAGCTTACCGCGAAATTGCCGCAAAAATAGCCGCGGCCTTATAGACGGAAAAGCCGGATATCCGAAAATATCCGGCTTTCGCAAGTCTGCAGCAAACATCATTTGCCGTTACTTTTCGATTTCGTCTTTTTCTTCGTCGTCTTCTTCCTCATCATCTTCTCCTGACAATACTTCGTCTTCACACCAGAAAAAGTTGTTATGGTCGTGTTGTGCCGCTTGTTCAAATTCGAAAAAGCGGGCAACGGGAACTCGCAGGAAATTGCTCAATGTCCACAACATGTAACAGGGAATGTGTCCCTTGCCTTGTTCGTATTGCCTGAGTGTTTGGAGCGGAACGCCGATTTGGTCGGCCACGTCTTTTTGTGTAAGACAGTATACGGAACGGCAGAAGCGCAGACATTTGCCGATGTCAATTTCGATCGGTTGCGGGATGTCTTTGCCGCGTTCCAATGATTGAAAAATAGGAAATCCCATGAAGCAATCCTTTCTGTTGTTGATTAAACGGTAAGGCCACTGTCAGACTTCAAAAGGGATATGAGCTTTTCGGCCGTTTTTTTTAAGACGGCGGGAAAAGCGCTTTTGAAATGAAGGTGGTCGGGAAGTTGACAAATCATATATGCTAAAATGATCCCCCGGGTCTTTGAACTTTTCAGTTGTTGGACATGCACCCGGGGCTCCCCGACCGTAGTCAGGGATATATTCATCGTTATCGCTATCAACAACGATAACAATTTGACGGCGAATATCCCTGTCGCCGTAGCATATATGGGCTTGTCAAGGCCCCGCGCCCCTTTTTCGGGCGCTTAAGTGCCAAAACCGTACATTTTCCGCAGCAGAACGGAAAAACGTTTGCCTGCTTTCCGAACAAACGGCGCCGGCACGTTTTCACGACCGTTCCGCGGGCGGATGTAATGGCTCTGCCACCTGGAAACATCATAAATAAACAAAAAAACGATTACAAGACGAAATATGCGGAATAAACAAAGGCAAGCGAAATTCGCAGCCGGAGAACCGGCTATCGTATTGACACTAATAGATTGTAGAAATAAGAAATAAAAATTAAAGGTTGTGGATAACATACCGCTTTTGTATTTTCGTTTTGATGCCAAAGCCGGTTTGTGCCAAACCCGTTTTTCGCTTTCTCAACAGCTTGCCCGGCCATGTTTCGGAACGGATGGCCGGAACCTGCACTTTTTCAGCGTCTGCGTTCGGGCAGTCCTTCTTCTTTTTCAAGTTGTTTGATTCTCATCAGCAGATCGTCGATCTTAAGCCTGAGCGTTGAAGACGGATTATGCCGCAGGGCGTTTTCCGCCTGCCGCCGGGCCGTTTGCGCGTCGCCGCCGAGAAAAGAGAATTCCGCCGCCGCGTAGTTGGAGGTTGCCATGTCGTTTTGCATGCCGCTGGCTCTTGCCAGAAGCAGCCAGGCATAGCTGTCGGGGTTATAAACCAGAACCTGGTTCAGCATGCGGACGATTTCTTTTAAGTCTGCCTGGCCGGGATTGTTTTCGAGCATGGCCTGCGACAGGTTAAGCTTGAACAGGGACGAGGCCGGCTGCAGTTTCAGCGCCTGCCGGTAAGCGGCGGCGGCCGGAACAATTTTTCCCGTTTCCATCATCATCTGTCCTTTTAATTCGTAAAAATAAGGGTTTTGCGGCTCGTCTGCGATCAGTGAGTTAACCTCGGCCAGCGCCTCTTTCATTTTCAGCTGTTTGAACAGGGCGATGGCGCGGGCGTAACGGGCGGGGACGGAATTGTCGTTGGGCGGATATTTGAGAAACGTCTGCCGCGGTTCTTCGGTATAGGCAAACAGTTTGGCTTTGATTCTTTGAAATTCCTTTTCCTGAGGCCCTTGCGCCGGCGCCCGCGATTCCCGTGCCGCTTTTTCGACGAAGGATATGCGTTCGTCGGTCAGCGGGTGAGTGCGGTAATAGTCGCGTTCGGCAATGCCCTGCATTTTGTTGCGGTGTTGTATTTTTTTCAGGAATGCGAGCATGCCGGCCGGCGACTGGTTTATTTTTTTCAGCAGGTTGACAGCGGCCTCGTCGGCGCTCCTTTCTTCGCTGATCTGGTATGAGAGCATCGAATTGAGAGCCGAACTCTGCGAACCGAGAATGGTGGCGATGCTCAGGTCTGCACGTCCGGCGGCGATGCCGGCCAGGCCGCCGACCAGCATTGAAGCCAGGCTGATGCTCTGCACCTCGCGCGATTTGATTTTGTGACGAAGAATGTGTCCGCCCTGAATATGCCCGGTTTCGTGCGCCAGCACGCCGGTCAGCTCGTTCTGGCTGTCGGCGGCGGTAATGGTGCCGATGTTGACGAACATGCGGTTGCCGTCGGTGACGAATGCGTTCAGTTCACGGTCGTTGACAATATAAATCTGCCCCGGGCGGAAAGCTACGCCGGCGGCGTTGAATACCGGCCGCAGCGTCTGATGCAGAAATATCTCGGTTTCTTCGTCCGAAATCAGGGAAATGGCCCGTGCCGTTTCGCAATTTAAAAAAACTGACAGCAGCACAAGACTGCCTGCCAGTTTTTTTGCCGTTGTCAGAAAAGAGTTTATCCGTTGATAAGCTTTTTCCACCATGCAACCTTCCTTTTTTCCGGTTTCTCTTCGTTTTCCGTATTGGTATTTGCGGGAGCCGGCGTTTCATGGCTGTTATACAGAATTACCGCTTCTTCTTTTGCCGGTTTTTCTTCCGTTTCACCGGACGGTTCGCCGCTGCGGCGTCTGCTGCCCCTGCGGCGGTCAAAACGGCCGCGCCGGTCGCGCCTGCCGCCTCTGCGTCGGAAACCGGCGTTTTCGTTTTCCCCTGCGTCGGCTTCGATTTCGTTTTCCGCGGCGTTCTCTGCAGTCGTTTCTTCCGTGTCGGTTTCGTCGCCGGCATCGTTTTCCTCATATTCGGAAATTTTGTTTTCCTTTGCCGTTTCTTCGCCGGCGGGTTTTATTGCTTTTATCCGTTCGATTTTGAAATCCGCGATGTTGCGGACGCTGTCGTCGGCACAGATGACAACCTGCATTTTATAGCGCTGTTCTATGTTGACCAGTTCGGCGCGCTTCTGGTTTAAGAGATAAACGGCCACGTCGCGCGGCAGCGAAACGGTAATTTTTGACGAGCGACCTTTGATGCCTTCTTCCTCAATCGTACGCAGGATGGAAACCGCGCCGGATTCGATGGTGCGGACAATGCCGCGGCCGTGGCAGTGCGGGCAGGTTTGATAATTGCTTTCAAAGAAAGAGGAATGCATCCGCTGGCGCGAAATCTCAAGCAGCCCGAAGCAGCTCATTTTGCCGATCTGCACGCGGGCGCGGTCTTTTTTCATTGCCTCTTTCATCCGCTTTTCGATTGCCTGGTTGTTTTTGGCTTCGTCCATGTCGATGAAGTCGATTACCACCAGTCCGGCCAGATTGCGCATGCGGAGCTGTTTGGCGATTTCATCGGCGGCTTCCAGGTTGGTTTTGAGCGCCGTTTCTTCCAAATCTTTTTCCTTGGTAGCGCGGCCGGAGTTGACGTCGATCGAAACCAGCGCCTCGGTGGGGTTGATTACCAGATAGCCGCCCGATTCCAGCTGCACGTTGGTGTCGTGCAGCTTGTCCAGCTGTCCTTCGACCTGGAAACGCTGGAACAGCGGAATGTCGTTCGGTTTGCAGGACTTGAGCTTTTTCATGCTGTGCGGCGACAGAATCTTCATAAAGCTGCGGGCAGCCTGATAGGCGTTGTTGCCGTCGATGATGATTTCCGAAATTTCCTTGGTAAACATGTCGCGCAGCGCCCGTTTAATCAGGTTTCCTTCCTCGTAGATCAGAGCCGGCGCACCGCTTTTCAGCGAATCAAGCCGGATTTGTTCCCAGGTGCGGATCAGGTAATTGTAGTCGCGGACAATGTCCGATTTGGTCTTTTCTTCACCGGCGGTACGCACGATCAGCGACATGTCGCTGGAAATCGGCAGTTCCCTGATGATGGTTTTTAAACGCTTGCGGTCGGAAACGTTGGTGATTTTGCGCGAAACGCCGCCGCTTTTGATCCGGTTGGGCATCAGCACGCAGTAGCGGCCGGCCAGCGACAGATATGTCGTCAGGGCGGCGCCTTTGTTGCCGCGTTCTTCCTTGACCACCTGTACCAGAAGAATCTGGCCTTCTTTGATGACGTCCTGAATTTTGCTTTGATGGAAAAGCTTGCGCATCAAAATCAGCTTTTTCTGGATTTCAAAGTCATATTCGCCGTCGTCATCGTCGTCGGCGGCCACTTCGTCGTCGCTGCCGTTGTCCATGCCGGCGCCGCCGGTTTCTTCCGTTTCGTTTTCGCCGTTGTTTTCGCATTCTTCGTCTTTTTCGACAATTCTTTCGTTTGCGGTGCCGGCGGATTCGGCAAGGGTTTTGACTTCTTCTTTCTTTTTGCCGTCGTTTTTCGCTTCTTCCGCGGGTGCGGCGGCCGTTTCCGCCGGCGCTTTTTTGCCTGCGGCGGCAGATGTGTCTTCCGCGCCCGTTTCGGCGGTTTCTCCGGCAGTTTTCGGTTTGCGTCCGCGGCGTCTGCCGGTGGTTCCCGCTTTTTTCTTTTTGCCGGCCTGCTTGCCGTCTGCGGCTTGGTTTTCGCCGTCTGACGCTTTTTCTTCTGCCGCTGCCGCGGGGGCTTCTCCGGTTTCCGCGCCGCCGTTTTCAACGATGGCGGCC
>ERZ780139.2930-NODE-2930-length-11948-cov-2.145380_pt1 | contig 11948 bp, 7 predicted proteins | sample MGYA00511476_ERZ780139 | MGnify/ENA primary metagenome ERZ780139 (study PRJEB29588, sample SAMEA2158190) | human gut metagenome | biome: human gut; feature: human-associated habitat; material: faeces | place: Denmark | collected 2008/2010 ... | reverse complement strand
AAAAAGAAATGATGAAGACAACAATCATAAAAAATATCGGATGCGGATTACTTTTGTTAGGTACGACAGCATGTGCCGACTACCTTGATAAAGAATCTTTCGACATCATCACTCCTGAACAGGTTTGGCAAGACCCTAAATTGATCAACGGTGTAATGGTTAATTTATATGACGGTCTGAACTTAGAAGATTTCAATTACTGGTATCGTGATGCATGGCGTTTACAAAACGCCTCTTCCATGTCTGACGAAGCGCAAGGTTCTTTCCAAAAAGATCCTCTTTTCGATAACGGAAATGCGACATACACATACGAAGACGCGTTGTTCGAACAGAAATTCTCCGATCGATACAAGAATATACGAAATTGCAACGACTTTATCTACCAATTACAGGAAGCAACGGCCTTATCGGATTCTGAAAAGAAACTGCTGTTAGCCGAATCCCGTTTCTTACGTGCCATGCACTATTTCACATTAGTTAAGCGATACGGAGGTGTACCTCTTATCGATGAACCGCAGCAGTATGATCCCAATAATTTGGAAGCTCTGATGGTTCCTCGCAACAAAGAAGTTGAAATTTATGATTTTATCGTAAAAGAATGCCAAGAAGCCGCACAAGATCTTCCCGAAACAAGAGAGGCAGAAGCCAAATACAGAGCAAATAGATATGTTGCATTATCTTTATGTTCACGAGCTGCTTTGTATGCCGGTTCCATTGCCCGCTACGGAACGGTCCAGCAAGAAGGACTTGTAGGTATCCCCGCTTCCGAAGCCGATCGCTTTTTCCAAACATCTTACGAGGCATCTAAAGCAATCATTACTTCTGGCAAATATGCCTTGTATAACAACAAGCCTGACAACAAAGCACAGAACTTTTGTGATATGTTCCTGAAAGGTAACGGTGATAACGGAGAATATATCTTCCAGAAGCAATATAACGTTGCAGGAGGCAAAGGTCACGACTGGGACAAACGTAACGCACCGTTCTCTTATCGTGCCGGTGGTTGGGGATGCGGTATCGCCCCGACACTTGAATTGGTGGAAGCATATGAATATGTAGACGGTTCCAAAGGAACTCTGAAGTTGGAAGAAAACGGCAAACCTCTTCGTTTCGATGATCCATACGAAGTATTTGCCAATAAAGACCCACGCTTGTTCGCATCCGTATATCTGCCCGGCTCTCCTTGCCAAAGCACAAAGATCGAATGGAAAAGAGGTGTCATCGAAAACGATAATAAGAGACATGTAGCAACCAGCCAGCCGGATGGTGGTAATACGGTTGAAATCAACGGAGTCACCTATAGTACATCTGGAAAAGATGGTGGATCCGATGCCGGAGATGCCTCCAAAACAGGCTTCTATCAGAAGAAATTCTGGGACGAAACATTGACCGATATGAATATGGGTAAGTCAGAAACTCCGTGGCCGGTTTTCCGTTTAGGAGAAATTTATCTAAATTTGGCGGAAGCTGCAATGGAGTTGAACAAATCATCCGAAGCTTTGGATGCAGTTAACAAGATCCGCGAACGTGCCGGAATTGCCTTATTGTCAAACATCAATATGGAAAAGATCCGCCACGAACGCAGAGTGGAACTGGCATTCGAAGGCCATCGCTTCTGGGACATGAAGCGTTGGAGAATTGCTCACTTGGATGTGACACAAGGCGGGCTGAATGGATTCAGAGGAACGGCTTTGTATCCTTGGTATGATATTCGTGATGGTAAATATGTATTTGAAAGAGGACGTAACACCCCTAAACAATTACGAATCTTCTTGGAAAAAAATTATTATACAAAAATCAACCAAGACGATATGAATTCAAATCCGAATCTCATTCAGAACCCGGGCTATACCAATTAATCATATAATTTAGAAATTTGATATGAAAAAGATAAGTTTATTACTGATGGCCGTTTGCTCATTATGCTTCACAAGTTGTTTGAGCGATATGGATAATTATGAATCCCCCAACGGAGGCATCAAAGGACAAATCTTAGATGCGGAAACGAATGAACCGATACCACTGCCTGTCCAAGGATCTACCGGTGTTATTATTAATATGTTCGAACAGAACACAGATGCAACACAATCGGTCGATTTCTATGCAAAGATGGATGGTTCATACGAAAACGCGAAGTTGTTCAACTGTGATTATAAAATTGTTGTAAACGGTCCGTTTGTTTCTCCTTGCGAAGAATTTGTAACCGTAAAAGGACAAACAACATTGGATCTGAAAGCAACTCCGTATGCAAGAATCAACGCTTCGGCCCAGGTTACGGGTAAAAAAATCACGATTACATACAAGGTGAATCCGACAAACAGCAATTTCAAGGTATCCGAAGTGTACGGCTACTGGAATTTTGCTCCGGGTGTTGATAATGGAAATGCCAACCAAGCAGGAAAGCAGACCGTTAAAGAGCAGGAAGGGACGATCGTTTTCGATCTGGAAAACGATAAAACCTATCAGGACAATCTGTACAAAATACAAGCAAATGGCAACAAAATATATGTACGTGTCGGTGCTAAAACAGAAGGCGCAGTCAACTACAGTACCATTATAGAAACGATTGTACAATAAATAACCTTTGGCACAGATATCCTTTTTGTTTGGATCTCTGTGCCTTTTTTATTCTTTAGAGCATGAAAAAAAGTATCTTACTCATCAGTCTGGCAGTTCTCCCCCTATTCGGGTATAGCCAAAATGTATTACCGGACTGGGCTTTAGGCGGCTTTGTCAGACCGGAAAAAGCCAATCCGATCATTACTCCCAATCCTTCCAATCAATTCGACTGTCCCATGCAGGACAAAAAAATAGGATGGGAAGAGAGCGATGTGTTCAATCCCGCAGCAACCGTAAAAGACGGTAAAATATATGTGCTTTACCGAGCTGAGGACAATTCTGCAACAGGAATCGGTAAACGTACTTCACGTATCGGATTAGCAGAATCCGAAGACGGTATCCACATGAAACGCAGGAAGACCCCCGTCATGTACCCGGACAAAGATAATATGAAGGAATACGAATGGGAAGGCGGTTGCGAAGACCCACGTGTGACAATGACGGAAGACGGTCTGTATGTCATGGCCTACACTTCCTGGAACCGGAAAGTAGCACGCCTCTGCATCGCCACCTCACATGACCTGGTCAAATGGGAAAAACATGGACCTGCTTTTGCTAAAGCCTACAACGGACGTTTCAAAGACATTTTCTGCAAATCCGGTTCCATGGTGACAACGATCAAAGACGGGAAACAAGTGCTGACGAAAATCGATGGAAAATACTTCATGTATTGGGGGGAACATGCGGTCTACGCAGCAACCTCCGACGATTTGGTCAACTGGACACCGATATTGGACGAAAAAAATGAACTGGCGACTGTCATCAAACCCCGTCCCCAATATTTCGACAGCGCCTTGACAGAGTGTGGTCCTCCCGCTATCCTGACAGACAAAGGTATCGTCTTGCTTTATAACGGCAAGAACCAGACAAACGACAGCAAGCGCGACAAGCGTTTCACAGCCGGAGCTTACTGTGCCGGACAGATTCTGACCGATCCGAAGGAACCGATGAAGGTTCTGCAACGTCTGGACGTTCCTTTCTTCCGTCCGATGGCTTCATTCGAAAAGAGCGGACGGAACCGTCTTTATCGAAGGTTTGGTCTTTTTCAAAAACAAATGGTATCTCTATTACGGATGTGCAGATTCTCAGGTCAGCGTAGCTATTTACGATCCGGCCAAGAAAACTCCTGGCGATCAGATCCCGAATTAAAAGAATAATTTATGAAAAACATTTTTACAGGAATATTTTTACTTGTGTCTGCCTGCTTCATGCAAGCTCAGACACCCAATTATTACCGAAACCCGGATAAAATATATCTGGATTCGAAAGAAGGACATAACGGAAGTTTTACCTGGCAGATGCATAAGGCCGACGAGACGAAAGATCCGGCTGAAAAAATCTCACAACCAGGCTATCAGACCGGAAAATGGATGCCGGCAATCGTTCCGGGTACGGTCCTGAATTCCCTTGTCCACAACAAGATGTATCCGGAGCCTTATTATGGCATGAACAACAAGTTAGACCGGAATATCATCCCAGATCTTGCCAAAACAGGACGCGAGTTCTACACCTATTGGTTCCGCACGGAATTTGACGTACCGGAAAACTATAAAGACAAAATCGTCTGGCTTCAGGTAGACGGTATCAATTATCGTGCCGAAATATGGGTAAACGGTTATCTGCTTGGCAATATGTCCGGCATGTTCAAACCGGAGTATATCAATATCACCGACTTCGCCCGTATCGGTCAGAAGAATGCCTTGGCAATCAAGGTTTATCCGGTCGATATGCCGGGAACCATCAAACCGAAGCAGTGGGGAGCTGCCGGCGAGTTTCACAATGGTGGAGACGGTAACATCGGACTGAACACAACCATGCTGATGAGTGTCGGTTGGGATTTCACCTTCAACGACGGCATCCGCGACCGTAATACCGGCATCTGGAAAAACATCAGTCTCTATGCCACAGATAAAGCAGTTATCCGCCATCCGTTCATCAAATCCGAACTTTCAAAACCCAACTACGACCTGGCAAAAGAAACTGTCAGCGTAGAAGTGACAAACCCGACACAGCGTGGCATAAAATGCACGGTCAAAGGAGAAATCATCGGCGAAAACATCACGTTCAGCAAAGACCTGAACCTATTCAGAGGAGAAACAAAGGAAATTTGTTTTACTCCGGAAGAATTCCCACAACTGACAATCAAGAACCCACGTCTGTGGTGGCCGATCTTCAAAGGGAATCCGGAACTGTACGAACTGAAACTGACCGTAAGCATAGACGGTAAAGTGTCCGATGAGACAAAAACCCGTTTCGGTATCCGGGAAATCACATCCGACCAGAATACACCGGACAAATCCCGCCAATTCTATGTGAACGGCAAGAAACTTTTCATCCGGGGAACCAACTGGATTCCGGAAGGGATGCTCCGTACCTCCGACGAACGTACTTATGCAGAATTGCGCTATACAAAACAATCCGGTATCAACCTGATCCGCATGTGGGGCGGCGGCATTGCCGAATCGGACTATTTCTTCCAGCTATGCGACGAAATGGGACTCCTTGTCTGGCAGGAATTCTGGATGACCGGAGACACCAAACATCCGCAGGATAAAGATCTATACCTGAGCAACGTCGAGGCAACCGTAAAACGCCTGCGCAACCATCCTTCACTGGCCTACTATGTTTCGTCTAATGAAAGCACGGAAATGCCAGGAGCAAAAGACCTGATCATGAAACTGGACGGGACACGCGGTTACCAGATGCAGTCGGAATGTGACGGCATGCACGACGGCAGCCCTTACAAACAGGTAAACCCGATGCAGCACTACGAGAATACAGCATCCGAACGCGGTAGCCGTGTCGATGGCTTCAACCCGGAATATGGTTCGCCCACTATCCCGACAGTCGAAACACTCCGCGAAGTAATGGACGAGAAAGACCTCTGGCCGATCAATAAGGAGGTATGGGATTATCATGATGGCGGAGGATTCCATCTGATGTCGACCATGTACACGGACCTTACCAACCATTATGGCCCTTCCTCTTCCATCGAAGAGTTTGCCACCAAAGGTCAGGCGGTCGGTGCGATGAACTCAAAATCGATCTGGGAAGTCTGGAACTATAACAAATTCGGTTATGGAGACCGCTACGCATCAGGGTTATTGTTCTGGTATCACAACTGCCCAGTCAGTCAGGTTTGCGCCCGTATGTGGGACTACTCTTTGGAACCGACCGCCTCTTTATATCATACTCAGAACGCATTGGAACCGCTTCACGCACAGTTTGATTACTTGAAAAATACGGTTTCTGTTTATAATGACTACTACCAGGCATTCAAGGACTATAAAGTAACTGCCGAAGTGTACGACCTGAACAGCAAAAAGGTATGGGGCAAAAGCCAAAAGATCGATATCCCGGAAGACGGTGTCGTAAACGATATCTTCACAATCGATTTTCCCCAAAACATCACGCAGGTCCATTTCATAAAACTACGCCTGTTCGACACGAAAGGGAAAGAAGTCGCCAATACATTCTACTGGCGTTCCAACGACAAGTATGAAGGACGCAAGACCTTAACAGGCCCGACCTCATCCGGCTTCGAAGATCTGTCGAAATTGAAACAGGTGCAACTGAAGACTCGCTACCAAACTTATCAAGAAGGTGATCGGCATTTCATTAAAGCTGAAATAAAGAACCCTTCTTCAACCGTAGCATTCTTCACCCAGCTTCAATTGCTTGGTCAGGACAAAAAGCCGGTGCGCCCCAGTTTCTACACAGACAACTTCTTCTCGCTCTTACCGGGAGAAAGTAAAACCGTCATCATAGAAACAGCCGCAAGCGATATGCCATCCGAACCGACATTCGTTGTGAAAGGTTGGAATATCAAACCGAGTAGTTTCAAATTGTAATTCCATAACGGTAAATGCAGTATATGGTAGTATTTCTTGCCGATATCAGCAAGAAATACTACCTTTGTAGATATAATGTCACTATCAAACTTGCCGATAGATGGAAAACCAACACGATCGGAGTGACGGATGAAGCGATTAATGTAGACGACATCATCGAAACCACCAATCATTTCCGTGCCGTAGACTACATTATCCAAGAGAACGACGGCAAACTTACCGAAACGTACATCAAACAACTCCACTTTATTTTGAAATCCGGTACATCTGAAGAACGAAAAGAAATGTTCTACTACAACGGCTTACGGCACTGGCCGCACATCAAAGGATATCTGGCCGATACCTGCCTGACGGCACAGGATCATTTCAAGGTTTTGCTGGAGAAATTTCATATCAAATACGACCATAACTAAATTTGTTTCCGTACTTTTGCCGAAAATTTACAACTATGCCGACATTTTTCGTTGTCCTCATCAGTATTTATCTTGCGGGAAACATCTATATATTCAGGAGAGGGGCACAGGCTTTGGTAGCTCAGCCTTTCGGTGTTAAAGTTTTATTAGCCGTACTATTCTGGTGCGGTGCCTTGGCGTTTATCGGTAGTTTTTTAGCACGAAACACCAAATTGCCGGTTGTTTTGGCTCATACAGCCCACGAGATAGGGACCGGCTGGTTAGTTTTCACGCTTTATATGGTACTATGCCTAATCATATTCGATTTATTCCGACTTTTCAACTTTCCATGCAAATATGGTTTCTATATATCCTTATTTCTGACACTTAGCCTATTAAGCTATGGATACTATAACTACCAACATCCGAAAACAGAAGTTTTCAACATAGTTATCAACAAGCAGACGGTTCATAATGAACAGCCGTTGAAAGTCGTTTCCGTCAGCGACGTTCATTTAGGGTACGGGACAGACAAGAAAGAACTCAAACAATATGTCGAGATGATCAACGCGCAGAAACCGGATCTGATCCTGATAGGCGGCGACTTGATCGACAACAGCGTAGTTCCCCTTTATGAAGAAAAGATGATGGAGGAACTGGCTGAATTGAAAGCACCTTTGGGAATCTATATGGTTCCTGGAAATCATGAATACATCAGCGGCATACGGAAGAGTATGCAATTCATAAATGAAACGCCGATCCGCCTATTGAGAGACAATGTCGTAACATTGCCTGGCGGTATACAAATAATCGGACGGGACGACCGCAGCAATAAATCCCGGTTATCCCTGCAAGAACTGGTGAAAAACATTGATCCGGCAAAACCTGTTATCCTTTTGGATCATCAACCGTACAACTTGTCGGATACGGAAAATGCGGGCATCGACCTTCAGTTCAGCGGACATACGCATCGTGGACAGGTATGGCCGGTCAGTCTCATTACCGACCATCTGTTCGATCAAAGTTATGGTTACCGTAAGTGGGGAAACAGCCACATATACGTTTCCTCCGGACTATCGCTTTGGGGACCACCTTTCAGGATAGGTACCGACAGCGAGCTTGTCGTATTCAACATTACCTGTAAATAGTTTGCAGACATGAAAGTTTTCATTCAATCGATAGTAGCACAGATATTACTGAATCCTTACATCTTCTGGCGAGGGTATCAGGCAATTCCCCCCAAAAAGAGTTGGAGGATTCCTTATATCTTGTTTTTTATCCTTGAATTATCAATCTTCTTTTTCGGATTTACGTTCCGCAATGTATTGCCGGACTCTGTCATGATTGCCATCCAATATATCTGTAACACCTGGTATATCGCATCTATTTATATCACGCTATCCCTATTGGGTCTGGAAGTGCTCCGGCTTAGCAACCGTTTCTTCCATTGGTTTCCCGGCTGGATTACGAGCCACTGGAAACAAACGAAACTGGTCCTGTTCTTTTTAGTCATGGCAATCGTTACCGGCCTGATGTTTCATGCTTACCATGTCGTCGCCTATCCGGTTGTCAAAGATGTATATGTCACCCTACCCAAAGGAAGTAGCGACCGTGACAGCATGACGATTGTCATGATGAGCGACCTCCATATCGGAGAAATGATCGGTAAGGAACTGGTACAGCGATACGTGAAGATGAGCAACGCACAACATCCCGACCTGGTCGTCCTAGTAGGCGATATCATGGATTATGAATCACGCTTTGCCGAAAAAGCACATATCGAAGAGGATTTGAAACAACTGAAAGCCCCATTAGGCGTGTATGTGGTTTATGGCAACCATGAGTATCGCGCCAACCGCATAGCCAAATACCGTTGGCTGAAGAAAACAGGGGCGACGCTTCTGATCGATTCCGGTGCACGTCCGGACACTTCATTCTATCTGATCGGACGGGACGACCATATCAACAAGAAAAGAAAGCCGTTACATGTACTCATGGCAGGCATAGACACAACCAAACCGATCATCGTATTGGATCATCAACCCTGGTCGTTCGCCGAAATGACAATGAACGGTGTGGATCTCGGACTCCACGGACATACCCATAACGGACAGCTATGGCCTTACCCCCTCGTAATGAAATTGATCTATGAATGTCCGTATGGCTACCATAAGAAAGGGCCGGTCCAGTTCTATGTATCTTCCGGCATCGGGATAGCCGGACCTCCCTACCGGGTCGGTACTGTATCAGAAATGATCGTGCTGCACATCCGGTTTGCCAATTAAGCAGGATGAAACATTGCCTCCATCATGGCGATATCCATCTTCACTTCCCCCAGCAACAGATATTGAGTTTGCTTTTGGACTACATTTTTATAGATTGCCAACGCTTTCTCCCGATCTCGCTCCTTATAAAGTGCCCAAGCACAGAGAAAACGCTGTTTTGAAGACATCAAAACACGGTATTGCCGGACGTAAAGTTCTATTTCTTTCGTGTATAACGTATCTGCCCATCGGTTATGCCCAGTCACCAGATCCAAATAGATGAGTTCGCAAACCACCTCTTTCGCCAAAAGCCCGATCATCTCCCCCTTGTGTCTTGCAATCTCTTCCAATGCAACATAGGCCTCTTCCATTTGCCCTAAATCCAGCAGTCGCCCTACTTGCAGCAAACGGATATTCAGTTGCATCGGTTCCCCGTAATCAATGTCATCCACCCAAGCAAACCACTCTTCCGGCATATCCTTTATCCGGATACCTTCTTGTATACAGGCATTGACGCGCAGCTGGACTATCATCGCCTTTTTACTCTTCGGGTACTTCCTCATCAAACGTACATTGGCCGCATCATTAGTAATTCCCCTCTTGAACGGGATGCCATTGAGCAATCCCAACGACACACCGGCAAAACACATCATAACCAGGAATTGTGCCAGCAGAGGAGAAGGATCTTCCACCACATACCAAACCACAAAAGCCAAAAGCGCTACCGACATATTGACAATAACGCCTCCCCAATGGTAAAGCGCAACAGGGATCTCTTCCAAAGGCTTGTCAGGCGGGAGCATCAGGCATTGTCCACCTGTCCCCGCGATGCCGAAACGCTTCAAACGGAATTTCCCTTCTTGGCGAATCAGCGTCCAATTGAAAATACGGAAAGAGACAAAACGATAGCCGGAGAGCAGCCCGAAAAGCAAATGGCCTCCTTCATGCAAAACAATTTGCAAAATAAAAGCGACCAACGTACAAACGATGCTCCCGGCAAATATCCCCACCACCTCAAGCGCCTCTATCTTGGCCAGCTTCTGCACCAGTTCATTCCATGTCATATCCGTAAACGACACGATACCGGCACACACCAAAACAATGCCGATCAAACATCCGATGCCCAAAAACACAAGCAACTTCAAAGCACTCTTCATGGCAAGTCTCTTACCTCGATTATAATGTAGCCGTTTTCTCTACCTTTCCCGGCGCTTCCAATGTCTGCTGGTATAATGCTGGATCACCCAACACTTCTAGCGCCTTATCCAAAACATCATCTTCCTTCAAGCTGTTTATCAACTCGCCTTTCTGGAAATAATAACGTTTCATAATCTCGGAAGTCAACAGTTTCTTAATCTGATCCTTGTTGCGGTCGAAATCCCGATCCAAGTCCGGAGTCAGTTTAGCTTCCAAAGAGTTGAAAATGGTAGAATCATTATCCATGTAACCTTCAAACTTAGCCACTTCTTTCAAGTTCTTCAACAGCTTTTCACTCTGCCGGTCATAGGTGAAGTTCTTTTCTTTAGCATATTGCTTGAAAGCCTCAAAATCTTCATCCGTCACCTCGAAGTCTTCGGGCGGAGCGATTTTCTTATGTTTCTGGGACCATTCGGCGACAAAGTCCGTCAAGAGAAAGTCTGTCACCAAATAGAACATCATAGTCGGTGTTTCCGGTTCTTCTATTTTAAAGTCAGGGGTAATACCGCCTCCATCCCGAACGGGACGTCCTTTGGAAGTATAGAATACAGACGTCAGGCTATCTGGAATAGCCCCGACGCTACCATCTGCTTTCCGGTGCGAATAGTCCATCTGCTGGATACAACGGCCGCTAGGGATATAATATTTGCTCATCGTCACTTTCACACTTCCATTATAAGGAAGTTCACGGGGAGACTGCACAAGTCCCTTTCCGAAAGAACGCTGTCCAATCAACACAGCACGGTCCATATCCTGTAAAGAGCCCGAAACGATCTCGGCAGCAGAAGCAGAGGCTCCATTAATAAGGACAGCCATCGGCATCACCGTGTCGAGAGGTTCGCCCGGTGTCCGGTAAGTGCGGTCCCACTGGCTGATCTTCCCTTTTGTCGAAACCACTTCTTTCCCCTTCGGGACGAACATACCGACTATTTGCGTAGCGCTTTCCAACAAACCGCCGCCATTGTTACGCAAGTCCAGAATCAGTGATTTTATATGATGGTTCTTTTTCAAGTCTTCAAACGCATTTTTTACTTCCTGCGCACTCTTATCTGTAAAACCCTTCAAATAGATATAGCCTACGCTATCACCACGCACACCATAATAAGTAACCTGATTTTCCAAAATCTGCCTACGCACCAGTTCCACTTCACGCGGTTTCTTGTCATACGGACTCTGTATCTTCAATACCATTTTCGTATTGGGGACACCTTTCAACAGGGCACTCACCTCATCCGAAGATTTGTCGGTCACATCCACCGTATCGATAGCCAGAATGCGGTCGCCCGCTTTCAATCCTGCCAAAGCAGCCGGCATCCCTTCAAACGGCTCAATAATATAGACACCGCCTTCTTTCCGTTCACGGATATAAGAACCGATACCGCCATATTCGCCGGTCGTCATGAATTTCAGTTTATCCATTTCCTGCTCCGGGTAGTATTCGGTATAAGGGTCCAAGCCGCCTAACATGGCATCGATACCCCGACGCACCGTTTTCTCGACGTCGACCGAATCCACATAAAACATTTCCACCTCTTTTACCAGAGCGTTAAAGATATCCAGGTTCTTACTGACCTCGAAACGATTGTCTTTCTGTGCCTGTCCGGGAATCACGCCTCCTAACAGAA
>ERZ780139.2924-NODE-2924-length-11957-cov-6.723156_pt1 | contig 11957 bp, 10 predicted proteins | sample MGYA00511476_ERZ780139 | MGnify/ENA primary metagenome ERZ780139 (study PRJEB29588, sample SAMEA2158190) | human gut metagenome | biome: human gut; feature: human-associated habitat; material: faeces | place: Denmark | collected 2008/2010 ... | reverse complement strand
TTCCCATTCTAATCAGCTGAAGGAGAAGAGGAAACAGAATGGACTATTACAGCAGCCAGATAAGCCGTCTGATAGAACAACTTTCCGGCTTGCCGGGAATTGGACCAAAGTCGGCGCAGAGACTGGCATTTCATATTTTGAATATGCCGGAAGAAAATGTGGAAAAATTAAGTCGTTCCATATTAGATGCAAGACAGAATATACACTACTGCAAAGAGTGCCTGACCCTGACCGATGATGAACTCTGCCCGATATGCAAAAATCCCCAGCGGGATCACAGCGTAATCATGGTAGTAGAGGACACCAGGGATCTGGCAGCTTATGAGAAAACTGGAAAATATGAAGGAGTATATCATGTACTTCATGGGGCAATATCTCCGATGCTTGGAATCGGACCGAATGACATTAAGCTCAAGGAGCTGATACATCGGCTGGAGGGTGATGTAAGAGAAGTCATTATTGCCACCAATTCAAGTTTAGAGGGAGAGACAACAGCAATGTATATCAGCAAGCTGGTGAAACCGACCGGAATCAAGGTCTCAAGAATTGCCAGCGGCGTCCCTGTGGGAGGGGATTTGGAATACATTGACGAGGTAACATTACTTCGCGCGTTAGAGGGACGTGTGGAGTTGTAATGGATACAAACAAGCTTATTCATGAGAAAGGTTAAGTAAAATGACGAATGCAGAGTTGGAAAAAAAGGCAAATGAAGTAAGACAAAGTATTGTTACGGCATTGCACAGTGCAAAATCCGGACATCCAGGCGGATCACTTTCCGCAGCAGATATTATGACATATCTGTATTTTGAAGAGATGAATGTGGATCCGAAGAATCCGAAGATGGCAGACCGCGACAGATTTGTGCTGTCGAAAGGACATGTAGCTCCGGCATTATATTCTGTACTGGCACACAAAGGATATTTTCCGGTAGAAGATCTTGTGACACTGCGTCATACAGGTTCTTATTTACAGGGACATCCGGATATGAAACATATTCCGGGTGTTGATATGTCCAGTGGATCTTTAGGACAGGGAAGTTCTGCAGCAGTTGGAATGGCACTGGCCGGCAAGCTTGATAATGCATCTTACCGCGTATATTGTGTACTCGGAGATGGTGAGGTGCAGGAAGGCCAGGTATGGGAAGCTGCGATGTTTGCAGGTGCCAGAAAGTTAGATAATCTGGTGTTTGTTGTTGATAACAATGGCTTACAGATCGATGGAGATATTGAGGATGTATGTTCTCCATATCCGCTCCCGGACAAGTTTAAGGCATTTAATTTCCATGTTATTGAGATTGATGCGCATGACTTTGAGCAGATTGATGCTGCATTCCGTGAGGCTCGTGAGACAAAGGGAATGCCAACGGCGATCATTGCCAAGAGTGTCAAAGGAAAGGGCGTTTCTTTCATGGAGAATCAGGCAAGCTGGCATGGTTCTGCACCGAACGATGAGCAGTATGCACAGGCAATGGAAGAGTTAGAGAAAGCCGGAGCAGCATTATAAGGCAGAATGGAGGATTAAAATGGCAGAGGTTAAGAAAATTGCTACAAGAGAAAGTTATGGTAATGCCCTTGCAGAACTTGGTAAAGAATATCCAAATCTGGTCGTATTAGATGCAGATCTTGCTGCAGCAACTAAGACCGGCATTTTCAAAAAGGCATTTCCGGATAGACATATTGACTGCGGTATCGCAGAGTGTAACATGGTAGGTATTGCGGCAGGACTTGCAACAACAGGCAAGATTCCATTTGTTAGTTCTTTCGCAATGTTTGCGGCAGGACGTGCTTTTGAGCAGGTTCGTAATTCCGTAGGATATCCAAAGCTGAACGTAAAGATCGGTGCGACACATGCCGGTATTTCCGTTGGTGAAGATGGAGCAACGCATCAGTGCTGTGAGGATCTGGCGTTAATGCGCACGATTCCCGGAATGGTTGTGATGAATCCATCCGATGATGTAGAAGCCAAGGCAGCCGTTAAGGCAGCACTTGATCACGAGGGACCGGTATATATCCGCTTTGGCCGTTTGGCAGTGCCGGTGATCAATGATAATCCGGATTACAAGTTTGAGCTTGGCAAAGGTGTTGTTCTTCGCGAGGGCAAAGACGTTACATTGATCGCAACCGGACTGGAAGTTTCGGAGACATTGGTTGCTGCTGAGAAGTTGGCACAGGATGGCATTGACGCACAGGTCATCAATATTCATACGATCAAGCCGTTGGATGAGGATCTGGTTGTCAGCGCAGCTAAGAAAACAGGCAAGGTAGTTACAATTGAGGAACATTCCATTATTGGCGGACTTGGCAGTGCGGTTTGTGACTGTCTGTGTGCTAAGGCACCGACACCGGTATATAAGATTGGTGTCAATGATACCTTTGGTGAGTCTGGTCCTGCAGTTGAGCTGCTCAAGAAATATGAGTTAGACAGCGAGGGCATTTACAAGAAGGTAAAGGCTTTTGTAGAAGCGTAAGCAAAGTAGATGATAATATAACGAAAAGGCAGGAAATGCAATAGCTTTCCTGCCTTTTTTGGTTGATAGGAAATTGCTGTTATGTGGCGTGACATTGTCAAGATTGTGTTTGATCCGAATGGAGATTGTGATGTCCGTTTTGTGCTAAAATATGTCGCAAAAGTTATGGCGACAATGGCAGGTTTAAGATATAGTAGACGTATGATCAATTTTTTCAAAGGGAATTTTTTCAAAGGAGGAACAAATTATGGTAGTTAGTAATCCAATTGTTAGAGGCTTTTGGCCGGACCCAAGTGTCTGCCGTGCAAATGGCAAATTTTATTTGGCTTGCAGTTCATTTCAGTATTTTCCGGGAGTGCCGATTTTTGAAAGTGATGATCTGGTCAACTGGAAGCTGATCGGACATTGTCTGACACGCAAAACACAGGTGAATTTACATAAAGTAAACAGTTCCGGTGGTGTGTTTGCGCCGACACTTCGTTTTCATGATGGACGTTTTTATATGGTTACCAATAATAATACATTTCAGAAAAACTTCTATGTATACACAGATGATATTTATGGAGAGTGGTCTGATCCGATCTTTGTAGATCAGGATGGTATTGATCCATCTTTGTTTTTTGAGGATGGCAAGGTATACTTTACATCCAATGGCAATGGACCGGATGGCAAGGGATGTATTATGCAGTGTGAGATCAATGTTGAGACCGGAGAAAAATTAACGCCAACGAAACCGGTTTGGAGTGGTAATGGTGGACGTTATCTGGAGTCTCCACACCTGTATCATATCGGTGACTGGTATTACATGATGGTTGCTGAGGGCGGTACAGAATATGGTCATATGGTAACTTATGCGAGAAGTAAAGATCCATATGGACCATTTGAATCCTATCCGGGCAATCCGGTACTTACCAACCGTAATTTGGGTGGTAATGAGAACCGTATTCAGGGTATTGGCCATGGTGATCTGGTACAGGATGAGGAAGGCAATACATTTATGGTCTGCTTAGGATTCCGTCAGAATGGTGAGTGGTCTCCATTCCACCATTTAGGCAGAGAAACGTTCTTGGTAGGTGTTCATTGGCGTGAAGACGGCTGGTTTGAAGCCGGAGAAAATGGAGCCGTATATCCGGAAATGGATATTCCGGGCATTAAAGCAGTGCAGAAACGGGATGGCATTTATGATGTTTCCTTGGACACACTTGGTGAAGGAGATCCAAGATGGTGTTATATGAGAGATTATGATGAGTCCCGCTATGAATTTGGTGACCATTCGATCACTTTGACCGGAAGTGAAGTAACTCTGGAAGAGGAGGATATTCCGACATTTTTGGGAATCCGTCAGTCAGAGTTTGAGACAGAACTTCTTGTTGCCTTAAAGACAGATGCAAAAGAGGCAGGTATCACCTGCTACATGGATGAGAGCCAGCATTACGATGTGGCGATCTTCCGGGAAGAAGATGGCGTGAAAGCAAAACTTCGTCTGCGTACAGGAGATGCGATCGGTATTGCAGGAGAAGTAACACTTCCACAGGATCTTTCCGAATATCATCTTCGCATTGTGAGTGAACACGAATGGTATCACTTCTATTGTGGACAGGGAACCGATGCAGCTTATTTAGGCAAGGCAAGAGCAAAATATCTGTCTACGGAAGTTGCCGGAGGTTTTACAGGAGTTCTTTTAGCCATGTATGTTATTGATGAAACAGGAAAGAAGGCTGAGTTTACAGAATTTACCTGGACGCAGAAAGGACACTGATCCGCAAATAATTCGAATTCGGATTAGCTTTGTGTTACTGTGGGGCTCTGCGTGTCTTTTATGGAAGGAGAGAAGAATATGCGAAAAAAAGGGTTTACAAGCAAAGGGGTATCCCTGCTGTTATCAGCGAGTTTATGTGTTGGCATGATGTCTACGCTGAGTGGTTGTGGATCGAAGAAGGATGAAGTGATCAAGCTGGATGTATACAGTCAGCTTGCCAATTTTTCCGGTAAGCAGACGGGCTGGTCTGCCGATATCCTGAAGGATAAGTTTGGTGTAGAACTAAACGTTATTCCGGAAGGAGATGGTGTGTTCCAGACACGAATGACCAGTGGAGATCTGGGAGATATTGTTGTATGGGCTAATGACAGCGACAACTATCCAAATGCAGTGAAGGCAAATCTGTTACTTAACTGGGATGATGATGGATTGTTGGATGAGTATGGCAAAACGATCAAAAAAATGATGCCGGATGCGTTAGACAAAAACCGAAATCTGACTTCTAAGATTACCAATGGCAAGAGCAAAGCTTTATATGGTTTTGGTAACAACGTTGCACTTAGCAGTAAGGAACACCAGTCATTCTTCTATACCTGGGATGTCAGATGGGATCTGTACAAACAGCTTGGCTATCCAAAAGTAAAAGATATGCAAGATATGCATAAACTGTTAAAGAACATGCAGAAGATCTGCAGCAAAGATGATGCCGGTAATAAGGTATATGCCCTGTCCCTCTGGCCGGATTGGGATGATGCAATGGTTATGTATGTCAAAGCGACGGCAACCGCTTACTATGGATATGATGAGCTTGGTATTGGATTGTATGATCCAAAAACCGGAACGTATCATGATGCTCTAGAGAAGAATGGACCTTATCTGGAAATGTTGAAATGGTACAATGATCTTTACCAGGACGGCTTGATCGATCCGGATTCTATGACACAGACCTTTGATCAGATGGCAGAAAAAGTCCAGAACGGTGGTGTACTGTTCTCGATCTTTAACTACTCAGGATCCTTGAGTTATAACACAGATGAGCATACTTCGAAAGGTAAATTGATGTATTGCATGAAACCGGAACAGGCAAGCCCGATCGTCTATGGTATGAATACACAGGGCGGCGAGTCTGTTTGGTCGATCGGAGCCAACTGTGAATATCCGGAAAAATGTATGGAATTGATCAATTATTTTGCAACACCGGAAGGACGTATGACACTGCAGTACGGACCAAAAGGACTTTGCTGGGATTATGACGATCAGGGTAATACGATATTTACCGAATTTGGCCGTAAGTGCCGTGCAGATGAAAATACAACAATGGGTAATGGCTATAAAGGAAGTTTCCACGATGGCTGCCTGCAGATCAACAATACGACATGGTCTATTGATGCAGAAAACCCAGACTCCAACGGAGATACTTACAACAGCGTCAACTGGAAGAGCAATCTGGAAAAAGCGAAGAGTGATATTGAGCAGGATTGGCGCGATTACAATAAGACCAATTCCATCAATGCTTACTTTGAAAAAGGTAAATACACGGTTTCTCCGGGAACCAGCTTTAGCATGAGCTCAAAAGATGACACATTAAAGACTGTTTGGGGACAGGTTACAACCTGCATCAAAAATGAGTCTTGGAAAGCGATGTATGCGAAGTCAGATGCTGCGTTTGAGAAACAGGTAAATCACATGATCAGTAGTGCGAAGAAGTATGGATATGACAAGTGCCTGAAGTGGTCCCAGAATGAGGCGAAAACACGCAAATCGTTAGAGGATCAGTTGACACAATAATTTAGCCTTCTTTGAAAAAAGTTAATATATAGCAAAAAGCGTTCTGTCCCTTTTACAGGTGTGCAAGAGCGCTTTTTGTGTATTAGATTATCAAGCACTTTTTATGTATTAGTTGCATTAGATTGTCAAGTGCTTTTTGTGTATTAGATTTGACAAAAACTCTTATACCGATTATTCTAAAAGGTAGGTTGCAAAAAGAGATAAAAAGTGAGGATTTACATGGATACATATAAAGTAAAGCCATTGGAAGAACCGATGGAGGTTTGTGTACAGGTACCGGGTTCTAAAAGTATGACAAATCGTGCACTATTGCTTGCGGCAATGGGGGAGGGAATGACTCTGTTACACGGAGTTCAATTTAGTGAGGATTCCTTGCATTTTCTTACAGCCTTACAGGATTTAGGGTTTGATGTACATGCTGATCAGGAGGCATGTACCGTTCGGATTCGAGGGTTTGGAGGACAGATCCCAAAGGAGCAGGCAACAATTTATGTTGGGAGCGCGGGAACAGCAGCCAGGTTTTTGACCGCTTTTGTTGCAATGTCAGCGGGCAGATATCGTTTGAATGCATCCGACCAAATGAATAAACGACCGATGCGGGAGTTGTTGCGGGCACTGGAGGAGTTAGGCGCACGCTTTACGTGGCTTGGTGAGCCGTATCGATTTCCTATGGAAGTTTATGGAATGGGGCAAAGATACGGGGAGTACCGCGTGCAGCTAAATATTGATCGAAGCAGTCAGTTTTTAAGTGCGTTATTGATGACAGCGCCGACTGCGATCGACATGCTTACGATAGAACTTACCGGTAAACGCAGTGCAAGATCTTATGTGGAAATGACGGAACATATGATGTGTCAGTTTGGACATTCCGGGGTATTACAGCATGAAGCGGATTGCTATCAGGTGCGTAGAGGAGACTATGAGGCGAGAGAGTACGTTGTGGAGCCGGATGTATCTGCAGCCTGCTATTTCTATGCGGCGGCAGCAGTGACCGGAGGAAGCACCGTGGTACGTTTTATGAAAAAGGATTCGCTGCAAGGAGATATGCGCTTTTTGGACGTATTGGAACAGATGGGCTGTACCAAGCAGTGGGGACACATGGAAGAAACCGGAGAGCCGGCACTTAAGATCTCCGGACCGGTTAATGGGGTGCTGCATGGTATTGATATCAATATGAGTGATTTTTCGGATCAGACGCTTACGTTAGCAGCGATTGCACCGTTTGCCGATTCTCCGGTGACGATACGAGGAGTCAGCCACATACGGGGACAGGAATCGGATCGCTTGTACGTGATCGTGACAGAGTTAGAGCGTATGGGGATTCGCTGCGATATGTTTGAAGATGGAGTTACAATCTATCCGGGAGAGCCAAAAGGCACACAGATCGAAACTTATCAGGATCATCGAGTCGCCATGGCGTTTGCAGTGACAGGACTGCGCACACCGGGTGTTGAGATCTTGAATCCGGGATGCTGCAGAAAAACATTTGCAGATTATTTTAATGTATTTTCAATAATATTTAATCAGAAATGATGGAAGGAAAGGAATAGAAACAATATGAAGGGAATCATTGATGTATTACAGGAAGAAGTAAAGCAGGCATTTGAGAAGGCTGGCTATGATGGAAAGTACGCTAAGGTGACGATTTCCAATCGTCCGGATCTTTGTCAGTACCAGTGCAATGGTGCGCTTGCCATGGCAAAAGAGTATCATAAAGCACCGATTCAGATGGCAGAGCAGATTGTTGAATTATTAAAACAGAGTGATACATTTGCGGCAATTGCGGCACAGGCACCTGGATTTATCAATATGACAGTCAGTGGAGAATTTTTGGCAGCGTATATTAATGAGATGCGTGCTGCAGACAAGTTTGGTTTGGAACAGCCGGCTAAGAAAGAGACGATCGTGATCGATTACGGCGGAGCGAATGTCGCAAAGCCGCTGCATGTGGGACATTTGCGTTCTGCAGTCATCGGCGAGAGCATTAAGCGTACTGCACGATACATTGGTCATAAAGTAGTTGGTGATGTACATTTAGGTGATTGGGGGCTGCAGATCGGTCTGATCATTACAGAGTTAAAGCATCGTAAACCGGAGTTAGTCTATTTTGATAATACCTATGAAGGGGAATACCCAACAGAGCCGCCATTTACCATGAGTGATCTGGAAGAAATTTATCCGTATGCAAGCGGATATTCCAAAGAGCATGAGGATTACAAAGAAGAGGCACAGGAAGCAACTGCACAGCTACAGGCAGGCAGAAGAGGTTATTTGGCGCTTTGGAAGCATATTATAGACGTATCGGTAACAGATCTGCGTAAGATATACACAAAGTTAAATGTTGATTTTGACCTTTGGAAGAAAGAATCTGATGCACAGCCATATATCCCGGATATGGTGCAGGGGATGAAAGATGGCGGATACGCACATCTTGATGACGGTGCACTTGTTGTGGATGTAAAAGAAGAGACAGACACGAAAGAAATCCCGCCGTGTATGATCTTGAAATCGAATGGTGCGACACTTTATAATACGACCGATTTAGCAACGATCGTTGAGCGTCGTAAATTATTTGATCCAACCCGTATTATTTATGTGGTAGACAAGAGACAGTCTTTGTATTTTGAACAGGTATTCCGTTGTGCTAAGAAGACCAAGATCATTGGTGATGATGTTGATCTTATCTTTGTCGGTTTTGGTACTATGAATGGTAAAGACGGTAAGCCGTTTAAGACGAGAGATGGCGGTGTGCTTCGACTGGAGCATCTGCTTGCGGATGTGACCGCACAGGTATCTGATAAGATGGCTGACCGTGATATGGACGATGAGACGAGAGCTGATGTTGCGGCCAAAGTGGCACTTGCAGCAATCAAATATGGTGATCTGAGCAATCAGGCATCCAAAGATTATGTGTTTGATCTGGACCGCTTTACGTCGTTCGAGGGTAACACAGGCCCATATATTATGTATACGATCGTTCGTATCAAATCTTTGCTTGCCAAGGTAGCACAAAATGCGATCGAAGTAGATGAGCAGTTACCGATCCTTCCGGCATCCGATAAGAGTGCAACGGATGTTATGTTGTCTCTGTCAAAATGGGGTGAAATCGTGCAGGCAGCTTATGAGGAGCAGGCACCGCACAAGATCTGCCAGTTTATTTATGAGTTATCTGATGCTTACAACAAGTTTTATCATGAGAACAAGATCGTTGCAAATGAAGATGCAGCACTAAGAAATTCTCATATCTGTCTTAGCAAGCTTGTTGTGAATGTATTGGAGACTGCAGTTGATCTGCTTGGATTAGAAGCACCGGAGCGCATGTAGTATATATTTGGATAAGAATGAGTTGATTGGAGGAATTGGATGTACCGTTTAATATCAAGATTGGTGATATACCGCGGCATGGAGGAAGATGGCATTTTATTGCGTTTGTCCGATATTTGCCAAAGGTTTTATAGTGGTGATTACGACAAGGACAATCTGGTAACGGAAATTTATGAGCAGATCCACAGTTTGTTGGATTCAGCGACTCGTTATGGATTTAACAAAAATCTATGGCACAATTATCTTGCTTTTCAATTGGCAATGAGTGAAAATCCTTTTACAATGGTATCGGAAAAGGTTGGCGGCAATGATGGTACGGTCAATGCATTTGCCAAAGCAGATTTTCAGATATTCAAGAAATTGTTTGACTATGATTTTTCACCGATTGAAAAAGCATTAGAGATCAATTGCTTTTCCGTGATCTGCAATTATGAGGCAGTGGGTAAAAGTGAACAGATCTTCAACAAGAGTGTGAGCGAAAAAGTGCAGGAATTAAGTGCTGCTATTGAAAAAGCGGATGATGAGGATGCACTGTATCGTATCGTAACGGACTTTTACAAAAAATATGGTGTTGGAAAGTTCGGGCTTAACAAGGCTTTTCGCGTCGCAGGATCGGAGGCAGAGGATATTCTTACACCGATTACAAATACCGGTGATATGCTGTTATCAGATATTATTGGTTATGAGAGTCAAAAACAGAAATTAATAGAAAATACAGAGGCATTTGTATCAGGCAGACAGGCCAATAATGTACTGTTATTTGGTGATGCAGGTACCGGTAAATCAACCAGTATCAAAGCAATATTAAATGAATACTATAGCAGGGGCCTGCGCATGATCGAAGTGTATAAACATGAATTTCAGTATTTGTCACAGATCATTGCAGAGATCAAAAACCGCAATTATCGTTTTATTATTTATATGGATGATCTTTCTTTTGAAGAATTTGAGATTGAGTATAAATATCTCAAAGCGGTGATCGAAGGCGGCCTGGAAACCAAACCGGATAATGTTTTGATCTATGCAACTTCGAACCGCAGACATTTGATCCGCGAGACCTGGAGCGATCGCTCTGATATGTCGCAGGATGAACTGCATCGTTCGGATACAATGCAGGAGAAGCTGTCATTGGCAGCGAGATTTGGTGTGACGATCGGATATTATCGTCCAAAGCAGCAGGAATATTTCGAGATTGTTAAACAATTGGCTAAAAAATATCCACAGATCACCTTGTCAGAAGAGGAACTCTGTTTGAAGGCCAATCAGTGGGAACTCAGCCATGGTGGTATTTCCGGACGTACAGCAACACAGTTTATTGCCAATCTGGCGGGAAGTGTGCTGCAGGATGAGGTCGATTGATGAGCCGGCTTAGTAAGACAGTGCGCCAGATGTTTGTAATCTGTGGGTTACTGTTTCTCGGGGGGATATCGTCAGTCAGAGCATCGGCTGCTCCAAAAGCGAACATTGCAGGAGCCAAAAGAGCGGTGATATTGGCCTTTCAGAATTATGAACGTCAGGTAGATGTGTCGAAATATCATTTGTACAACAAGCGCGACAACAAAGCGGTGAGTAATATGATGACGGAAATTGCGACACAGACATCGTATCTCTTTTACAGTGGGCAGGAATATACGAAGGTTGTCAGCTCACCTGACGGACAGGTGCGCCAGATGAAACTGAGTTATATGAAAATATTTCGGAAAGCAGATGGTGCGCCGGATCGGACCAAGATCCAGAAGGTTCGGCGAAAGATCCGAGCTAAGGTTGATCGGATCGTGGCAAAAGCACCGTCTGGAATGACAAAGCTTGAGAAAGCGTTGTATTTTCATGATTATCTGATCCGGAATACGGCATATTCAGATCAGAATACAACATATTGCACCAGTGAATGGGGTGTACTCCTGAAAGGAAAGGGAAACTGCCAGGGATATGCAAAGGCATATGCATTGTTATTGCAAAAGGTGCATATTCCTGTAAAATTTGCCAATTCCTATTCAATGATGCATATGTGGAATGTAGTACGATTACAGGGAAAATGGTACCATGTTGATCTGACCTGGGACGATCCCTTAAATCCAAACACGCATAAGGATCAGCCGGGGCTGGTACTTCATGAAAATTTTTTGTGCAGTACGTCCTATCTGAAAAAGAAGGGTTACCGAGGGATTCGATGTAAGCTAACAACATCTTCAAAATATGACCACAAATATTGGAAGCGGGTAAACAGTGCTTTTTATTATCAGAAAGGCAGATTTATCTATCAGACAGATCGAGCGGTCAGACAAAGAAAGCGGATCGCCGGAGGTGCTGCTCGTACTTTGGCGAGGGCTGGTGGAAGTTTATTTGTCAAAGGCAGCAAAGGGAGATTTTATTTTATCAACTTCAACCGCATATACTATTATAATGGGCGGACACACCAAGTGAAGCTTGTGTGGGAAGGCGGTAAAAAATATGCCTCTTATCAGGCAGCACAGTTGAGCTTCGCAAATGGCAGATTAAAGGTCGGATTGCTGCGAGGCAAAATATGCAAAATAATAACGGTAGCCGGGTGATTCCGACTACCGTTTTTTTACTTTATAGGAAACTTCTCGTTTCCTATAAAGTAAAAAACGCTCCGCG
>ERZ780139.2916-NODE-2916-length-11973-cov-3.371371_pt1 | contig 11973 bp, 7 predicted proteins | sample MGYA00511476_ERZ780139 | MGnify/ENA primary metagenome ERZ780139 (study PRJEB29588, sample SAMEA2158190) | human gut metagenome | biome: human gut; feature: human-associated habitat; material: faeces | place: Denmark | collected 2008/2010 ... | reverse complement strand
CGGGCGATTCTGGCGCAGGCCCCGCGTAAGGCCGCGGCCCTGAGCCTCGCCGGGCCGCCGGTCAGGGAGCGCATTTTGTTCCTAACGAAAAAGCAGCGCACAAGCGTTCTGTGTGTCATTCTGGCGCTGCTGCTCATCGTGTCTGCCGCTGGGTGCTCGATTACGGAGCTGACGCGGCAGAAATCGGGAGAGATCACGCTGCCAGAGGAAACAGAACCCGTGCAGCAGGAGCCGCTGAAAACCGCGATGCCGCTGACGCAGGCACAGATCGACGCGGTCAACGCGATCTTTGCCGACTATGAGCTGTCGACCGATGATACGCTCGGTCATTTCGCGGTCAACGGCTTCTTCACCTCGACCTATGACGATGTACGTGATCTGAATCTGAACAATTTCCTTGCTTACTTCGGAGAATGCGGCGAGGAGGATATTTCGGAGGAGGAATTTGCCCAGCTGAACGCCAAATGGGAATTCCGCGTCGACAGCGTGGAGGATTTCCCGCTGCCTATCCACCGGTATCCTGCGTCTGCGGTCGAAGGCGTCCTGAAGCGCTTCGCGGGCATCGGCCTTGCCGACCTGACGGATATGCAGACGCCGTTTTCCGGCTACACCTATCTCGAAGACACGGACGCATTTTATACCACCACCAGCGACTACAGCCCCGGCTATTTCCGCTGCACCAGCGGCGAGATCGAGCCTGACGGAGATACTGCGCTGCTGTACGGCAGCACGGCGGGATCTCTTTCCGGCAAGGCTGTTCTGAAGCTGGTGAAGGACGGCGAAAACTGGTACATTCATTCCTTTACGCTTGCTTCGCCGGAGCAATCGACCGTGCAGGAGGAACAGGTTCCGACGACTGAGCCGCAGAGTACGCTCCCCATCCCGGCCTCTTCCATGTTCGGCCTGACCGGGCGGGAGGCGGTGCTCTTTGACGCGGCGGTCGCGCAGCGGTACCCGCGCGACGACAATGATATCGTGCTGCCGAGCCTGCGCGAATACGGTTCATTTGAGGAAAACGGGAAAACCGTCGTCATATGCGACCTGCATTACGATTTTTACTATGACTACACCGGCCCCGACTGGGAATGGAACGGGGGCGCGATGAACACATATCTGAGAGCAGAGTTGGAAACACAGGACGGTGCAGAGGTCTGCACGGGTTTTGAAATCTTCCCGGGCGGCAGTCCAAGCGACTGGATTTCCGGAGAATGCGGCCCGCTTGCCATGCAGAACGCGGACGGAGCGTGGGTCTTGCCGGAGGCAGCGGGAGACTGGTTCCCGGCAGTCGAGAATCCGTTCCAGCAGTATCTGGAGGTGATCGCCTCCACTGCCCCATCAAGTGACGCGCCTGCGGCGGATTCTCTTTCTGAGGATATGATTTGGGAATATGTTCACGAAAAGCTGGACTATGCACACTGGGCGCAGGACATAACGGCGGAATATGAGGATATCGTTCGGAAATTCCAGATCGAGGACAGCAAAATGAGCGACCTGCCGGGCGATGTTTCCCAGTGGCCGCGCTATTATTCCGCGTTCATCGACTATTTCAGCGCCGCGAACGCCGATCTGCGGTATCTGGACGCGGATACCATCTGGACGAAGGACTTATCGGAAGACCGGCAATCATTGATCGTCACGCTGACGCGGGCGGACGTCATATTGATGCTCTCCTATTCGCTCCAGACCTCGCAGATCACGGAGGTCAGCACGCGCCGGAACGCAGTCATGCAGAGCGTGACCGGGGATTCCGTCACAGCCGAACATATCACGCTGCTGAATGCCTCTCTCGAAGAGGATCTGCAAACGCTCAAGGCGCTGAATATTCCGCCGCAGAATTATTGGTATGGATATTACCGGGTCGATTCCGGCGAAATTTATACCTACAAGGTAGACCCGAACACATCCGTCACGATCTACGATATCGAGCAGGAATATGGCGCGGGCGAGGATCGGCTGTACACGTTCAAAACATGGCGGGACTTTGTCGCCGCCGCGCAGGAAAACGAAGGGCTGCTCGTCCAGCCGTATACGCTTACTTTGAAAAACGGCGTCGTGGTAAAAATCGAGGAAAAATTCTATAATTAAGGCCGCATCCAGCGGGATACCGGGGGCAAGCCGACACTGGACTTATAAAAAGCAGCCTGCAAGCGGTTTGGGCTTGCAGACTGCTTTTGCATAATCGGCGGTCAAGCGGCTTCTTTCTGTGCAGTTTTGCGGATCAGCCCTTCGTGCATGACAATCATGAGTACCAGAATGGCACTCAGATAGACAGGAAGCAGAGAGACTGTAATATGCCCGGCGATCAGACCGAACAGCGGCGGCATCAGGCTGCTTCCGACATACGCGCAGGCCATTTGAATCCCAATGATCGCCTGCGATTTATCTGCGCCGAAATGGTCCGGCGTGGAATGGATGAGGCAGGGATAGATTGGTGCGCAGCCAAGGCCGATCATAACAAAACCGGCGAGAGAAACAGATGCACCCAGCGGCAGGAACAAAATAACGACGCCGCAGGCAATTAGAACCTGCCCCATACGAACCATCTGCGTATCGCTGAGTTTCATTGCAAGGAAGCCGTTCAGCGCGCGTCCGATGGTAATGCCAATAAAAAACATGCCGCCAAAACGGAGGGATAAAGATGGGATTGCAGGTATGCGCTCTGAACCGGAACAATATGCAGAAGGAATTACAGCCTCATGGAACCATCGAATTTCCATGCGCAGCTTATGCTTCCCGTCATACAGATGCACCCGGCGATGCGATTCCATGGCATTGGCATGAGGAGTTTGAGGTAATTTACATTGCCGATGGTACGCTGAAGCTGCAAACGCTCGGCATGGAGCATTTTTTAAACAAGGGAGATCTGGTTACGATCAATGGAAATGTTCTTCACTCTATCGTCGGTCATCCCATGGGAGAACTGCAATCCATCGTGTTTTCCCCATTTCTGATCACCGGAGGCGCCAGCACGGCATTTTATAAAAAATACATTGGCCGACTGACCGCTTGTTCGGATTTTACCGTTTGGAAAACAGATGCCGACACAGACAGCAAGTGGTTTCTGGATACTTTTTCCGCATTAAAAAACGATACTTTTGCGTATGAATTTACCGTCCGCGAAAACCTTTCCCATCTCCTTCTGCACTGCTATGCGCAAATGCGCCCGCATCTGTCCGCACAAACGGCCGAAAAACATGCAGACACAATACGCATTGAAAAGATGCTGCAATACATACAGGACTTCTACGCCGAACCGATTCCGCTCACAAAAATTGCAAACGCCGCCGGGCTAAGCGAACGGGAATGCCTGCGCTGCTTTCATCGGATGATTGGCGATACACCGATACAATATCTTCTGAAATACCGGCTCATGCAGAGCGCAGCAATGCTTCATGCCGCGCCTACCGCCTGCATTGCAGAGATCTCCGCCGCCTGCGGCTTTGACAATCCAAGTTACTTTTCCAAACAGTTCCGACGATTTTACCAATGTACCCCACGAGAATACCGAAACGCCGCGTGTGAATCCGGTATGCAAGCAAAGACAGAAGGTTCTTGACAGGCGAAAAGCCCGGCAGGTTTTCCTGCCGGGCTTTGCTGTTTGGGCTTACTTTGCGATTTTGGTCAGGTAGGTGTAGATTGCCATGGCAACTTCGGCACGCGTTGCGTTCTGCACTGCGTTTCTGGCCTGTACGGAGGTCAGGATGCCCTCTGCAACAGCCCATTCGACGTTCTTCCTTGCCCAGCCGGAAACGACTGCGTCTGTGCTCAGCTGGCCGTCGGCCTCGATGATTTTGGCGTCGTTATACTGTGCGAAGCGGCTGAGGAATGCAGCCAGCTGCTCACGGGTCACGGACTTGTCCGGCTTGAACGTGCCATCGGTGAAGCCCTTGACAATGTTATTCGCCGCTGCCCATTCGACAGCCTCGGTGTAGTAGCAACCTGCCGCTACGTCCTTGAAGCTGCCGCTCGTGTGAACTGCAGGTTCCCCTTGTGCTCTATACAGGATCGTTACGACCATTGCGCGGGTCAATTCGCCGTTCGGACTGAACTTCGTGCTTGAGGTGCCGTTCATGATGCCCTTGCTGTACAGATAATCAACCGCGTCGTAGCAGCCATCATTTTTGCTCACGTCCGTGAACGGGAAATTCTTGTCGGTCTTTCCGGGGTTCGCCGGAATGATCGGGCGCGTGTTCCCGCCTTCATCCAGAATCTTGCCGCAGTTCTCGCAGACGGTTCTTCTGGTACGCGGGTCCCAGCGGTAGCTGTGGCCGGTTGCAGGCAGGACTCTGCTGAACCGCACATCGCCGCAACGGGAGCAGACCTCTTCTTCCTTACCGTCCTTCTCGCAGGTCGGCTCGGTGCGTTTTGTCTCGTAGTTGTGCCCCAACGCATTGAGTTCTTCGGTCTTTGTCGCGCTGCACTTCGTGCAGGTATAGGTCTTGACACCCTTTGCGGTGCAGGTCGGCTCGGTGGTAACAACGCCGTTGTCCCAGACGTGTTCGCCGGTGGCCTTGATGCCTTCTGTCTTGGTATCGGTGTAGTTCTTCTCGCCAAAGGTGACGGAAGCAGTATAGGTGCGCAGGCCATCCTCGGTGCAGGTGGGCTCTTTGGTGACTGCGCTGGTGACGGCTGCGGCGACAGTCTCCTCGTGAGAAGCGTCGTTTGCGCAAGTGAAGGTTGCCGACGCGCTTTCATAGCCGATCCACGTCCATGCCGGTTCGCCATACTGGTGGCCGGTTGCGGGCAGCTTTTCGGTCTTTGTGCCTCCGCACGTCGAGCAACTGTAGAAAGCGGAGCCGTCAGCCGTGCAGGTGGGTTCCTGACGCTTTGCGGTGTTCTCTGTCCAATCATGGTCGCCGGACTCGGTCGGGCAGTTTACATAATAGAAATCGATCCGGTCGTTTGCCTGAAGGAGATACTTGTCCAGCGTGGCGTAGGTCGTTGCATCCAGCATAGGCATCTTGCCGTTGACGGTGTACATCCAGCCAGACCATTCGCCGTGCGCCGGATCACCTGCGTACAGGCGGCAGCCTGCGGGGTCGGTCACACCGGTCACATAATTGCCGGAGCCTGTGTAAGTGTAGCTGTTGGAGGTCAGCACGGATTCCAGTGCGTCCCATGCCGTCTGATAGGCATTGCTCTTGCAGGTATAGGTTGCAGCTGTCAGATCGGCGAAGGCCGGTGCAAAGGTGCTGCCGGTCACGTTCACAGTGATAGTGATATCCTCAACAGACGGGTCCTCGATACCGGTAGTTCCGATCACGGTGACGACCGTACTCACCGGCTGCTTGTAGAACTGCTTGAACTGCGCATAGGCAGGATCAGAACTGAACTTCTCGTAATACTTGCCATATTCAACATAAGTCAGAACGCTGTCAATCTTGACATGCGTGTTGTACTGCGGCTTCGTGACGGACAGCTTCTCGTGCGCGACCACACTGGGAACGCTGGAACGGAAGCAGCGGTACTGCTCGGAGTTGTACCAGCCGTCGATATCGTCCGCCTTCACGCCAAGCCACTTGACGCCCACGGCGTTGTAGTCCGCCATATCGCGGACGAACTTATAGCCGTCGCCGTCCGGAACGATCTCCATGAACGGCCACAGATCGCCGGTGACGCTGTCACGCGCGGTATTGGCCTTGCGGATGCCCTCCCAGTAGACGTCCTCGGTGCAGACCTTCTTCATAAAGGCCGCAGCTGCATCGATCTCGGTCTGGGACATAGCCGGGACGGTGATCTGGATCTCCTTGCTTGCGAGGACCTGCATATTGGCATAGTCCTTGCCGGAGCCGCTGGGACGGGACAGGATCTTGACGGTCAGCGTGACCTTTGCGTCCTCCTGACCGGGCAGGGGCCGGTAGACCCATGCGCGGGCAGCGTTGGCTTCCAGGGATTCCACGACGGATTCATCGCTGCTGGTAATCAGAATGGGGGTGTATTTTCCGTCAAAGTCCGCGCCGTAATTGTCGGCAAAGACCTTGCGCATATCCGAGGTGGTGGGGAAATGGATGTCGGTGGTGACGTTGTTCACGTCGATCTTCTCGCCGGTCGCGGGGACATAGAGTGCGCCGTAGGGGTCCTGCGTGCCGCCGGCCAGCCAGAGCTCCAGACCTTCCTGATAATCAATGGCCTTCTGGGTGCCCTTGACCGTTACGGTGTAGGTGAAGTAGACCGTCAGGTCGTCGCGGTCGCCGTAGGTCAGCTTCGCGGTGAGGGTCACGCTCGTGTCCGTCTTCGGACGGCTGACCTTCACGGTGTAGGGTGCGAAGTACTTGGAATTGTTATTGCTGATGCCGATCACAGAGGCGTTCGAGGACTGCCATGTGACCTCGGCCCACAGATGCAGATCATCGGACGAATTGTAGTCCACGCTGCTCTCGTCCACGCCTTCCTTGACCATGTAGTGCGGGACGGAGGTGAGGGTCGTGTCGTCGTTCAGCTCCTGCGGGATGCTGATGCGATTGCCCTGTGTGCGCAGCGCTTCGAGCGCCTTGCCCTCGTCCAGACCGAGGGCGACGGTCACGTCTTCCGCCTCGTCGTTGTACGCACCGCAGGCGAGGGTCAGCGTAGGCCGGCAGTACAGAGTGGTCGAGGAAGTCGTGCCGTTGTCGTTCCACTTATAATGCAGCGTGCCGTCCGCATCGATGCCGGCATGCGCGTCCGTGAACATATCCTTCGTGGAGACAGGGGCCTTCATCGCAACGGTAACGCCCTCGATGCTGCCAGCGGTCAGGCGGGCCTGCGCCATATCCAGAAGATTTTTATCCGTTCCGTATTTGGGCTGATAATTCTTCTCCAGAAGCGTCTTTGCAGCGTCCAGCTTTTCGCGGGCGGCCTTTTCCTCGTCGGACATATTTTTGCTCCAGCAGGCGTAGAGGTCGAAGAATTCTCCGTCCTCGCTGCCCTCATCGCCCCAGTCCCAGTCGCCGTCATCCCATTCGCGAAGCAGCTCCGCGCCGTCGGCGTATACCGCCTTGCCGCTGGCACTGGTGGACCAGCCCGCGAACGTGTAGCCTTCGCGGCTCAGCGTGCAGGCAGACAGGTGAATGGTCTCGTCAAACGGGGCGCGCTGGTCTTCCATGCTGCCTGTCACGTCAGCGCCGTTGGCGTTGTAGCGGATCACGTAGCTGAGGCTGTACCACTGCGCCTTGAGCGTCACGCCGCTGTCACGGTAGGCGCTGAGGTCATAGGAGGCCGTCACGCGGTCGCCCAGCGAGCCGTCCGCCAGCACGATGTACCAGTCGTAATACCTCTTTCCGCTGGGGAATTTGGCGCTGTTCAGCGCGGGAAGCACCGCATGGCCGTTTTCGTCAATGTCGGCGTCCAGAATGGCTTCCTGATAGCCATTGCCGTCAAAATGAACGGGCAGATTGGACTGCTCGGCCTCCCAGAGCGCGTAGAGCGTGGTGTCCGCCGTCAGCTCGACTGCCGCGCCGTCGTTATAGACCTTTTCGCCTGCGGGCAAAAGCGCCCAGCCCGCGAAGCGGAAGCCCGCTTTCGTAAAGGCGTTGGGCGTCAGCGTGCCCTTGCCCCCGGTCAGCGTCTGCGCGTCCATCGTGCCCTCGCCGCCGTTCGCGTCGAAGGTGACGGTGACATCCTGCACAGCCTTGTCGACCCAGTTGATGATGAAGGTGACGCTGCCGCCGGGGATTTTCTCTGTGTAATCATAGGGCTCATCCAGCGGATAGACCTTATCGCCGAGGGTGCCGTCGGCATTCCTGATATACCAGCCGCCAAAGTCCTTGCCGGCGGGGAAGCTGCTGCCGCCGAACTTCAGCAGATTGTCCGTTACGGATTTCAGCTGCGTGTCCATGGTGGCAGTCCACCAGGTATTCACGCCGCCGAGGTTGCCGCCATAGCCGTTGCCGTCCAGCGTGACATTGAGCCGTTTGGACCATTGGGCGTAGAAGGTAACGGGGCCATTGTTGACCATCTCCTGCGTGACGCGGGCCGTAACGACATACTTGCCCGAAATATCGTCCTTTTCCGTGATGGTCTCGCCGCCCTTCGGGAGCGTCCACCAGCCTCTGAAGGAGTAGCTTACGCCGTCCTGTGTGCGGGTCGGCGCGGTGGGAATGGAATACTTGTCACCGACTGCGCTGGCCGTATCGTTAATTTCGGGAGCGTCCGGATAGTTTGCGTCAAAATGCGCCGTCAGGTTATGTCCGGCCCACTGCGCATAGAGCGTGGTGTCCGCCGAGGCAGTGATATCCGCGCCGTCGGCATAGCTGTCGCCGGTGCCGTCCGCCGCAGTGTTCCAGCCGAGGAATTTTACGTCTCCGCCGTACTCCTTGCCGGAGAATTTCCTGCTGTATACGTTGGTGAAGGCGTTTGCGTTCAGCGCCGTCGCCGTACCGGCAGGAACAATCTGCGCGGCCATTGTGCCGGAAACCGTTCCCTTGGTGTTGGCCTGATTGCCGTCAAAGGAAACGGTGACGTCCTGTGCGGCAAGGTCGGTGCAGCGGATGTTCTTCAGCGTCATTGCGCAGGGCGTCATGAAATCTTCTTCCGAGTAGAAATCGATCTCGAAAATGTCGCCTGCTTTTACATCCACGTTGTACGGACTTGCGAGTTTATCGCTGCTGGTGCCCTTTGCGATTGCAGTCCCGTTAAGACGCAACTCGGCGTAGCTGTAGGGAGAACGGTTACCGATGGAGAACAGATGCTTGAACCAGAAGTTGCAGTTTTTCTTGAACGTAAACGTCAGAATCGCGTGCGTGTCGCCATACAGCTTGCTGCCGTCCTTGTTGAAGACGGCCACACTGGTTCCGTTGTTGCCGGTGTTCCATGTCGTGGTCTTGTCCGCTGTGGAAAGCGGCGTGGAGGTCACGGTGAAATAGTCGCCGAGGTTGTTGGGCCGGGGCGTTTCCGTCGTGTAATTCTGCGTAAAGATTGTTGCGTTGGGGTCAAACGTGTAGCTTGCTGCGAATACCTGTGCGGGCAGCAGGCTCAGGAGCATGACCAGCACAAGCACGATGGGTAGAATTCTCTTTTTCATCTGCAATGATTCCTTCCTTTATTTAATATCTATCTGAAAGCCCATTTAAGCAGCCGATAACTCCTTCCGATTGAATCAGCGGTTACTTGGGCTGAGTGCACGCAGAAAAAAACGCCCAAGCGAGTCTCCGCGTTCGGGAAACTCACTTGGGCGTCGGTTCTTCCGATGGCCCGGCCTCACAGCCTGCAAACCATATGTTACTTTTCCTCCAGCTTTTCGCTCCGGGTCGCTTCCATCTGAACGGGCACGCCGTTGCGCATGACGATGCGCATCTCCCCGTATTTCAGCTGGCGCAGTTCCGCGATAATCCGCTTTTCTGCCTTTGTCAGCCGAAGTTCATTCTGCTGCTCCATATTGCGGCTCCTTTCACCGTCCGATACAAAACAAAAAGCCGTGCGCCCCGATTTGGCCGCACGGACAAAGGCGTATAAACGCCCATCCTGTTCGGCTGCGGTGACGGCGCAAGCACAGGACAGCACTCGGCGTATCTGACTGATCCCTCCATGCCGGAAGGCTTCACAGTGACCCACTCGTGGGGCTTTGCACCCCGTTCCGCCTGCGGGTCAAGACCCGCGCGCGCTGTCCTTGATTCAGTTTGTTTGATCTATTTGTACTATAACAAATACGCTGTCGGAAATCAAGTCTGCAAACGGGATTTTAACAAGAATGCGCACGCGCATTTTCCGGCAGTATATTGCTCTTCCAATGTTCGACCAGCATTTTTTCCAGTTCCTTGGCGGCGACGCTGAGCGGCTGATCTTTGCGCTTAACAAGGCAGACACTGCGCGGCGGAAGCGGTTCAGCAAGATTAATGACGCACACATTGTCGGATGGGCGAATAAAATCCTGTGGGACGATGCCAACGCCGAGGTCAGATTCGACCATCGGGAGAATCTGATCGGCGGTAAAGGCCTCGATATCCGGACGGAACGGCAGGCCGTGAGCCGCAAAGAAGCCGGAATAAAGCGCATAGGACTGCGTATCCGCGCCGAGTGTGATGAGCGGATGGGTCCGCAGTTCCTCCAGCGTGACGGTACGATCCAGCAGGTCCCGGAAGGACGGAGAACAGACGGCAACCTCCTGGATCTGCCGGATGTTTGTCTGTTGAAAGGCCGCCGCGTGCAGAACCGGCGTCGTGACAACGGCAAAATCTGCAGTCGTCTCTCGCAGAGCGGCGATAGCCTGCGGGGTCGAATGATTGCTGATGCGCAGGCTCACGCCCGGATATTGGGTGCGGAATGCCTCGAGCACCGGCAGGAGCACGCAGCGCAGCGCGCCCTCGCTTGCAGCAAGAAACACCGTACCGGCTTGCAGAGAACGGCTCTGCGCGAGTTCCGCTTCCCCGGCTTCCAGCTGTTCTACTGCAATTTTGACATGCCGGTAGAGCCGTTCGCCCTCCGGCGTTAACTTCATGCCGCGGTTCGTCCGGGAAAAGAGCGTGCAGCCCAGCTCCGCCTCGAGATTTTTGATCGAGCGCGTCAGGTTCGGCTGGTTGTTGACCAGCTCTCTTGCCGCCTGCGAGAGATTGCCGCATTTCGCAACATAATAAAAGATCCGGTAATAGTCATAATTTACGTTCATACATGTTTCCTCTGATATGTCATATTCATATGAAGACCATATTTATTTCGGATTTTACACATATCTGCATGCGCATTATAATATGGGCACTTCGGGAAGTCAAGACAGCGTTCAACTGCTTTCCGAAAGAAAGGGAAACCAAAATGGCACTTACAATAGAGGCGCTGGCCGCAGCCGTCATCGATCTTGTCCTGCTTCGCGTCATGCTCCGTCTGGAAAATGAACCGGGCGCAGATCACCCGAAGGAGCGGCGCTGGATGCTGGCCGCGGGCGTTTTACTTCTCGTGGGCTGCATCGCGGAGATCGCACTGCGCGGCGCGCATATTATGCAGATCCTGCTTGGGATCGGCTTCAATCTCGCGTTTGTCGCCTACTTTTTCAGCTTCCGCGCCGCTGCGCAGGAAGCCTGAGCGGCGGCAGGCCTGATCAAAGGAGGATGCATATGAGCAAGAAGCGTAAGATCATTTCGCTTGCGGTCCTCGGCGTTCTGCTGCTTGCCTCGCTGGCGCTCAGCCTGCTGCTGGGCAAGGGCGGCGCGAAGGAATCCCTGCAGACGATCATGCGGGACGCGGTTCTGCATGAGGACAATAAAATCAGTCTGTTCGGGCTGATGAACGTGAATCCGGCGGTCGTTTCCGGGTTTATCGTCACGGGCGTGCTGCTGGTGCTGGCGGCGCTGGCGCGGATCTTTGTGATCCCGCGATTCAAATATAAGCCCGGAAAGCTTCAGCTGCTGCTGGAAGAGCTTGTGACATTCTTCCAGAACCTCGCGCAGACGAACAGCCCGCACCGCAATGGCTTTCTTGGCGCGTATCTGTTCGGTGCGGGCGTCTATGTGCTCTTCGGCACGCTCTTTGAGCTGTTCGGCCTGCAGGCCGTGACGACGGCCGGCGGCTCCATTTCCCTTCCCGCGCCGCTGTCGGATATCAACGCGGCCATCAGCGTGGGCTGCATGTCCTATCTCGTGATCCTTGGCGGCGGCATCGCGGCAAACAAGCTCCGCGGCGCTGCCAACACGCTCAAGGATTTCTCGCTTCCCATCTCCATGAGCTTCCGTCTGTTCGGCGCGCTGCTGAGCGGTCTGCTGGTCACGGAGCTTGTTTATTATTCGCTCAGCCTGAGCTTTGTGCTGCCGGTATTCGTGGGCGTCATGTTCACGCTCCTGCACGCGCTCATTCAGACGTATGTCCTGACGACACTCGTGTCGATCTTCTATGGTGAGGTCACAGAGCCGCATAACAAAAAAGTCAAGCAGGCCGCTTGACGAATGGAGGAACAGAAAAATGAAACTGACTGCAAAACGAATGGTATCCCTGATGCTTGTCATGCTGCTTGTCTGCGCGCTGCTCGCCGTGTCGGCCAGCGCTGCGGATACCGCTAACGCCGCGCCTGCC
>ERZ780139.2904-NODE-2904-length-12039-cov-5.818758_pt1 | contig 12039 bp, 8 predicted proteins | sample MGYA00511476_ERZ780139 | MGnify/ENA primary metagenome ERZ780139 (study PRJEB29588, sample SAMEA2158190) | human gut metagenome | biome: human gut; feature: human-associated habitat; material: faeces | place: Denmark | collected 2008/2010 ... | reverse complement strand
GCGAGGACGGCCTGACCTGGACCTTCACCATGCGTGACGGCCTGAAGTGGAGCGATGGCACCGACCTGACCGCTAAGGACTTTGAGTACACCTTCAAGCGTATGGTCAACCCCAATACCGCTGCTCCCTATGCAGAGACCTGCCTGGGCATGATCGACGGCTTTGAAGAAGCTGCCGGCTTCCCCGATGCAGACGGCAACCCCACCGCGGAGCCCAACCCCGATGCTCTGAACGTTAAGGCAAGCGACGACGGCAAGACCCTGACCATCGTGCTGTCCTACCCCTGCTCCTACTTCGACAAGATGGCCGCATTCGCATCCATGAGCCCTGTGCAGCAGGCTACCGTTGAGGCCAACGGCGATGCATGGTGCACCTCCGCTGAGACCTTCGTCTCCAACGGCCCCTACATGATCACCGAGTGGACCCCCTCCGAGCGTATCGTCCTGACCAAGAACCCCAACTACGTTGGCGGCTGGGACAGCTCCAAGATCGTCTCTGACACCATCACCCTGCTGCTGCTGGAGGACTCTTCCGCTTCCTATGCAGCTTACAACAGCGGCGAGGCTGTCCTGATCAAGGACGTGCCCACCGACGAGATCCCCAGCCTGACCAAGGCAGAGGACGGCGGCGACTTCTATGTTGACACCATTCTGGGCACCTACTACGTCAGCCTGAACCTGCAGCATGATGCCTTCAAGGATGCCAAGGTCCGTAAGGCTCTGGCTCTGGCTATCGACCGCGACTATGTTGCCAACACCATCATGCAGGGCACCTACTCTGCTGCTTCCAACCTGGTCGGCCCTGGCATCGTGGACGCGCAGGGCTACTTCTACGATAACGCGAACGGCGGCTCTCCCTACATTGCTGATGACTACGAGGCAAATATGGCCGAGGCTAAGAAGCTGCTGGAAGAGGCTGGCTACCCCAATGGCGAGGGCTACCCCACCATCGAGTACAGCACCAACGATTCCGGCTACCATGTGCCTCTGGCAGAGTACCTGCAGCAGACTTGGGGCGATCTGGGTATTACCCTGACCATCAACAAGATGGAGTGGTCTGCCTTCACCGCTGCTCGCCGTGCAGGTGAGTACGATGTTGCCCGTAACGGCTGGGTCATGGACTACAACGATCCTTCCAACATGATCGAGCTGTTCTCCACCGGCAACGGCAACAACGATGGTAAGTACTCCAACGCTGACTTCGATGCTGCTATGGAGGCTTCCAAGGTTGCTGATGTCACCGAGCACTTTGCTCAGCTGCATAAGGCTGAGGACATCCTGATGGAGGATATGGGCTGCATCCCCGTTGCTTACTACAACGACTTCTGGCTGCAGAGCCCCGCTCTGAAGGGCACCTGGCACAGCCCCTACGGCTACTGGTACCTGCAGTACGGCTACATCGAGGAGTGATTTCCTCCCTGTGCTGTGCAGCGTAAGCTGAACCGTAAACTATAAGCACTAAGCACTCCGCTGACCGGAAACGGTTGGCGGGGTGCTTTTTTGCTGTTATTTTGTAAAAAAAGACGAGTGCTCGGTTTCGCCGATGCACTCGTCTTTTATATGTAAACCAGATTGAAAAGGTACCATGTGCTTACACCGCAGCCATGGCAGCCAGAACGCTCTGCCAGCTCTTGCTGCGTGCGGCAGGCACCGGGGCGGGCCGGGTGCGCCGTGCAGCAGGGGCACTATGACCGGCCGCAGAGGATACCGTCAGGGCAGGGGAGGGGCAGAAGAACACAGCGGTGTCCTTTGCCAGCCACTGCGCAGCCAGTGCAGCGGCCTGCGGGTCAGACTGCAACGCGCGGCGCTCGTTCCCGGCCAGAAAATCAGCCAGCCAGTACAAAATTGCGGCCAGCGGCAGGCAGGGGGAAGCGTCCTGATTCCAGTAACTCCAGCGTGCACCGCAGCCAAGATGACTTTCCACCGTGATCTGTGCGCCGGTGCGGGCATTCTGCGGGATGAAGCCAACATAGTTGGTCCCGGCGCGCTGCCCCAGCTCCTCAATAAGGCGCTGGGTGCGGGCAGCATCCAGCCGATCCTCCCGGCAGTAGGCGCGGAAGTCGGTCTGACTCAGCAGGCTGTCGGCACTGGACGGAAAACGCCCGGTCAACTGCCCATCCGCATTGTGGCACAGCTGCCAGCCCTTGCGGAACAGCTGGAAATTCAGGCAGCGCCGTCCCATGGTGGAGTAGCACACAAGGGCGCTCTGCTCCCCGGGCAGCTGTTTTACTTCAAGATAGGCATCGTTGCCGCAGGTGTCCTGCAAACGGACGGTAAGCAGCAACTGTGCACCGGCGTGCTGGGTGGACATGGCGTTGTGCATTGCGTCAAAATAGCGGGAAGCGTCCATGATTGATCTCCTTCCTATAGCAATTCAACTTTTTAATGCAACAGCAACAACGTTGAATTGCATATCGCAAATATGCTGTTTGAATGTTGCACTAACTTCTTGCCTTGCAATAAAAGCAAACAGCGAAACGTTGTAAAAGCACCAGCCGGGTGATCGGGCCGACAGGCTGCATAAAACTTCTCTGAACGTAGTATAGCATACTTTTAAATAAAAAACAACTGTAAGTTTTCCGAAATGACAAACTTTTGCAAAAATTTGTGGCACAGAGCGAACAAAGGTTCAAAGTATGGTTGTGCTTTGAAATAAACGGTTGTAAAAACGACCCCTGCGGGAAATGCCGACTAAGGCCGGTACTGCTCCCACCGGGGTCGTTTTATTTTACTTCAATCGCCAAGTTCCCGGATCTCGTTCTGAATCAGCCGTCCGGCTGCCCGGGCAAGCTGATCCATGCCGCGGATACGCGCCATATTTTTGCCGTAGATCTGCGTGGCGGCACCGGCGCTGCTGTCCTCGCCCATAAAAACAGCAGACACCCGCACGCCTTGCCGCTGCAAGGTGCGCACCTGCGCGGCGGTATCGGTAACACCGGCGGCGTCCTCGTAGGCGCAGCCAAGCGGGTTCTCTGCTGTGGGTGGGATGCGGCGGCTGTCGTTGGGGCTGGCATCGGTCAGCAGGATCATCAGGTGGCGCGGGGCGGGGCCGGGGACATATCGGATCAGATCACCTGCTGCCCGCAGCGCCAGACCGTCCCGGTTCCAGCCTGAGGCGAAGTAGCGGAAGATGTTCTGCCGGTTTTTGTCCGCAAAGCCTTTCAGCACCCGCAGCACCGTGTAGCCCCGCAGGCTGCTAAAGGCGCTCACCCGCACCGGAATGCCGCAGTTGGCCAGACTTTCGGCCAGAATGGCACCCTGCGCTGCAATCACTTCCTGACAGTGCAGGCGAGATGCGGAAGCGTCCAGCAGCAGATCCACCGTAAAGGAGGGGCAGTTTTCTTCCTCCGGGCACAAAAACACCCGGTTATCGTTCAGGTAAGGGGCGCGCCACACCCGCCCGGCGCACAGATCACCGCTGCGTGCCACCCGCTGGTCGGGCTGCTGATGCACCAGAATGCAGTTGCGGATCTGCTCGGTAAGGCGCAGTACAACGCTTCGATGCAGCTCCTGATTTTTTGCATAGTAGGCGCGGTTGCGTTCGGCCTGCAATTCGGCCTGCTGTGCCAGCTGTCGCGCTTCCGGGGTGGGGGCCTGTGCCGGGCTGGGCACACCGGCGCTGAACCACAGGTGACAGCCCAGATGCACTCCGGTGCACAGCTCCTGCTCGGCCTTGCGCAGCTGCTCCGGCGGGTAGAAGCAGCGCCCGAAGCAGCTTTCGATGTAGGCACGATCCTGCGCGGCGCGTTGCTTCAGGGTAATGTTTGCCCGGCGCTTGTCCACCGCCAGCCCGCTGCCGGTGGCATCCACCGCACCGGAATGTTCCACTGTCACCCGGTCGGTCTTGATCATCTGGGTGGGCATGGTTTTGGTGGCAAGCTTTGCCCAAAAGCCTTGCAGCCGCAGATGCAGTGCGGGCTTCTGGCGTACCTCGCCGTCAAACAGGGCAAATTTTGCAAACAGCGCCAGCAGGTCGTTTTTGAGCTGTGCTGGTTCCGGTACGGTCTCCGGTTCCAGCGCGGCGGAAAGACTGCTCTCGTAAGGGGTCATGACCGGGGCGGTGCGTCCCAGCACCCTGCGCCAGCGGGCAGCCTGCATGGTGTACACCAGCTGGTTTTTCGCCATCCACTCCTGCCGCGAAAGCTTGTACTGGATGGCAAAAAAGTAGTCTGCGTGGGCAAAGCGCAGCGCTTCCAGCACCGGGCGGCGGGGCAGCTCCAGCCGATAGGCTGCGTTTTCCAGATACAGCCACGCCATGTCGTCCAGCATGGGCTGGCGCACATCGCCCTCCCAAGCAGAAAAAATGTCCCGGATCAGCGTGTCACCGTAGTATTTATGAACCAGCCCTACGATGCAGTTCATGTAAAAATCAATGGTGCCGTCCGTGTTGCGGGCCAGAAACAGCGGCTCAAAGCCGTAGGCTCCGGCAGCGGCCCAGACCTGATTGGCCGCGCGCCGCTCCTGCGCGGTGTAGCTTTGGGCGTCCATCAGGCAAACAGCTTTCCGGCATCCAGCTTGGCCGGGATGCGCGCGGCGATCACGTCCCGGATCAGCCCCTGCTCGTAGGAATCAAAGGCCTTGTTGGTGATGCCCATGTCCAGCGCAGGCCCCGCAGCCACGCCCCGGCGCATCAGGCGCAGTGCGTCCAGCATTCCGCGCAGATCCAGCGCTTTGGTGGAAATTTCGGCGCTGTCGCATTTCTTTTGCAGGTCGAGGAAGAGCAGAGCAAACTGGTGCACATATTTGTCCGTCAGGTCGGCAAACTGGGCCCGCAGCAGCTTTTCAAGGTTTTCCTCCGTGATGGTGGGCATCTGGATGACTGCAAAGCGGGAAGTCAGGGCCTCGTTCAGCTCCCGGGTGCCCGCGTAGCCATAGTTCATGGTGGCAATGAAGCGGGTCTCTTCGGCCAGCGGGATGCGCTCGTAGCCGGGCACATCAATGGCGCGGCGGAAGTCCAGCACGGCGTGGAGGACGGCCAGGGCCTCGTTTTTGGCCATGTTGATCTCGTCCAGCACGCCGAAGCCGCCGCACTGGGCACAGCGGTAGACCGGCCCGGGCCGGAAGGTGACCGCCCCATCCACAAAGGTGTCCATGCCGATGAGGGAGGCTGCATCCATGTTCACATGGAACGAGATGTCCCATGCGGGGCGGCCAAAGGCAGCGGCCAGATTCTCGGCCAGCACATTTTTGCCGGTGGCCTTGCCGCCAGCCAGCAGCAGGTTCTCGCCGCAGAGCAGGGCCGCCAGTGCCTGCTCCCAGACCTCCCGGCCATAATAGGTAAAGCCGGAAACGGGGATGCGGGGGCGCAGGGCCTCGGGCAGAGCGTGGGCGGCGCGGTATTCTTCCACAGCGCGCAGCAGGTCGGGGCTGATGCCCTCCTGCCGTAATGTTTCCATCAGATCAGACATCCAAGACATCTCCTTGCGGTTGGCTTTGCCAAACCGATTTTTCAGCCTTATCATAGCACAACCGCTCCGGTTTGTGTAGGGGGCGCGGGGGCATTTTTTGCCGGATTTTTGCCCGGGAAATGCCGCAGGGTGGAACGGATCTGTGTGCTGCCGTGCGGACGAAGGCGTTTTTCGTGCCCGGGGATCGTGCGGCAGCGGATATTTTGTGGAAAGCTGTCGAAATGGCAGGTGTTCCGCGTTGTGGGTATCCACTTTTGGCTCAGAATGGTAAAAATTCCGGAAATTCGATTGACAAATCCGAATATTTATCGTATAACCTATATATGGGAACAATTCCGGAGGGAATGCGGAACTCGTGCCCCTGCCCGTTCCTGTCGGAGGAACCACGGTCTGGTTCTGGTGCCGGTGCACTTGGTTTGGTGCAGATGGTAAGTATAGATTGATTTGAAAGAGAGGAATCCCCGTTATGATGAACAATGAGATCAAAATGCCCGCTAACTTTGCTGCGATCGATGAGAACGAAATGGTGTACCTGCAGGGTGGCGCAACCACCGAGGCTACCGCTTGGGACGTGTTCCTGAACGTTGGCAAGCTGTTCAACTACATCGCCCGCGTGTTCTCCGCAGGCAGCTCCATCGTCAACAACATCAATGTTATCGTGACCACCTTCCAGACCCTGAGCACCTTCAGCCTGACCGCTAAGAACTAAGGTTTGGGCCAAAACCGAATCAGCATTCACAGGGCATCCGCTCCGGCAGGCGCGGGTGCTCTTTTTTGCTGCACAGGGCGGGAAGGCATTCGCCCCCAAATGCAGGAAAGCAGCCTTTTTTCTGCAAAGCGGGCGGATTGTCCATTGACAAGGCTCAAGAGGGTGTCGTATACTAACGATGCCTTGCAAGAAACCCCGCATCCGCGGAATAAAAGAGGAGAGAGAATATGAAAAATAACAACAGCAGCATCAAGCCCGTTGTCGCTGTCGGTATCGGCGCGGCATTGTTCTTTGTTCTGGGACGTTTTGTGGCCATTCCCAGCCCGGTGCCCAACACCAACATCAGCCTGCAGTACGCCGTTCTGGCCCTGCTGGCTGCCATGTACGGCCCCGTGGTCGGCGGCCTGATCGGCTTCATCGGCCACACCCTCATCGATCTGTCCTGGGGCGGCAGCCCCTGGTGGAGCTGGGTCATCGCCTCCGCCTTTGTGGGCGTTGTGGTGGGCCTGTTCTCCAAGAAGCTGAACCTGCAGGAAGGCGAGTTCAGCAAGAAGCAGGTGGCTTTCTTTGCACTGGCCAATATCGTGGCCCATCTGCTGGCCTGGATCCTGGTGGCCCCCGTGCTGGATATTGCCATCTACGCCGAGCCCGTCAAGAAGGTGTTTGCACAGGGTGCATTTGCCGCCGTGTCCAACAGTATCACCGCTGTGGTGGTGGGCGGCCTGCTGGTGCTGGCTTACACCAGAACCATCGCCAAGAAGGGCTCTCTGGATCAGGAGTGATCCCCGCATGAAACCCGGCCTTTCCATCTGCGCCGTCCGGCCCGTTGGAAAGGCTTTTTTGATGAACAGCTGAGGTACCACACCCATGGCAGAACGTAAACCCATCATCTCATTCCGCAACTTTTCCTTCCAGTACCGGGCCCAGAAGCGCCCCACCCTGACCGATATCAATCTGGAGATCTACCCGGGTGAGCGGGTGCTCATTGCGGGCCCCTCCGGCAGCGGCAAGAGTACGCTGGCGGGGTGCATCAACGGGCTGAACCCGTTTTCCAACCCCGGCGCGTGCACCGGCACCCTGACCGTGGACGGTGTGGATGCGCCCCACAGCAGCATCTTTGAGCTTTCGGCCCATGTGGGCACGGTGCTGCAGGACCCGGACGGCCAGTTCATCGGGCTGACCGTGGGCGAGGACATTGCCTTTGCACTGGAAAACAGCTGCACCCCGCAGGATGAGATGCACGCCATCACCCGCCATGCTGCTGAGCTGGTGGGCATCGAGAACCATCTCGGCTATGCACCGCACGAGCTTTCGGGCGGGCAGAAGCAGCGGGTGAGCCTGGCGGGCGTGATGGTGGATCAGGTCAAGATCCTGCTCTTCGATGAGCCGCTGGCCAACCTCGACCCCGCCACCGGCAAGCAGGCCATTGAGCTGATCGACGAGATCCAGAAAAAGACGGATACCACAGTGCTCATCATCGAGCACCGGCTGGAAGATGTGCTCTGGCGGAACGTGGACCGCATCGTGCTGGTGAACGGCGGCACCATTCTGGCAGACCTGCGCCCGGACGAGCTGCTCTCGGGCAGCCTGCTGGCGGAAAACGGCATCCGGGAGCCGCTGTATGTCACGGCTCTGCGCTATGCCGGGGTGGAACTCACTCCGGACAAGCACCCCGCCCATGTGGACAGTCTTGTGCTGGACGATACCGACACCCAAAAGCTCCGGGACTGGTTCACGGCCCGGCCCCGGCCCGCCGCGCAGCCGGAACGGGAGCCGCTGCTGGAGGTAAAGGGCCTGAGCTTTGGTTATCAGAAGGGCCAGCAGACCCTGCGGGATGTCAGCTTCTCGATCGGCAAGGGGGAGATGGTGAGCATCGTGGGCCGGAACGGCGCGGGCAAATCCACCCTCTCCAAGCTCATCTGCGGCTTCGAGACCCCGGATGCGGGCGAGATCTTCCTGAACGGCAAGCCGCTGGCTGAGGAGAACATCCGCCGCCGCGCCCAGCACATCGGCTATGTGATGCAGAACCCCAACCAGATGATCTCCAAGACCATGATCTACGAGGAGGTGGCTCTGGGTCTGCAGCGCTCCGGCCTGACCGAGGAGCAGATCCGGGAAAAGGTGGAGGCGACCCTCAGGGTCTGCGGCCTGTATCCCTTCCGGAACTGGCCCATCTCGGCACTGAGCTTCGGCCAGAAAAAGCGGGTGACCATTGCCAGCGTGCTGGTGCTCGACCCGGAACTTATCCTTCTGGATGAGCCCACCGCCGGGCAGGATTTCCGGCACTATACCGACATTATGGAGTTCCTGCGGGGCCTGAATGCCCGGGGTGTGACGGTGGTGATGATCACCCATGACATGCACCTGATGCTGGAATACACCCGCCGCGCGCTGGTGTTCTGCGACGGACGGCTCATTGCCGACCGCACCGCGGCCGCCGTTCTGTGTGACCCCGCGCTGGTGGAACAGGCGGCCCTGAAGGAGACCAGCCTGTACACGCTGGCCAATCGCTGCGGCATTGCGCCCGCACAGGAATTTGTAGAGAGATTTATTGAGCAGGACCGGGAGGTGAGAGAGGGTGGCTGCTAAGACTGTTTTGAATTATCTCCCCCGGGAGAGTGTCATCCACAAGATGACCGGAACCACCAAGCTGGCGTTCTTCCTGCTGTTCACCTTTGCCAGCATGATCACCTACAACACCTGGGTGCTGCTGGGCCTGTTGGTGGTCAGCCTGCTGGCCTTCAGGCTGAGCCGGATCAAATTCCGGGAAGTCCGGTTTATGATGACCTTCATGCTGGTGTTCCTGCTGCTGAACAACCTGTTCATCTTCCTGTTCGATCCCAATCAGGGCACCACCCTGTACGGCACCCGCACGGTGCTCTGCCACCTGTTCTGGCGGTATGACCTGACAGCGGAACAGCTGTTCTATATGATCAACATCAGCCTGAAATATTTTGTGGCCCTGCCGGTGGCCATCCTCTTTATCTCTGCCACCGACCCCAGCGAGTTTGCTGCCAGCCTGAACAGCATCGGCATCTCGTATAAGGTCGGATATTCGGTGGCCATTGCCCTGCGCTACATCCCCGATATCCAGCGCGACTACCACAGCATCAGCCAGGCCCAGCAGGCCCGCGGCGTGGAGCTGGGCAAAAAGGAGCCCTTCTTCAAGCGGATGAAGAACTCTGTCAACATCCTGCTGCCGCTCATCCTGACCAGTCTGAACCGCATCGACACCATTTCCAACGCGATGGAGCTGCGCGGCTTCGGCAAGAACAGCAAGCGCACCTGGTATACCCAGCGCCCCTTTGCCCGGCGGGACTTCATTGCCCTGGGCGTGGGCGCGGCCCTGCTGCTCATCAGCCTGACCGTGACCATCCGCTTTGGAAGGTTTTATAATCCGTTCCTCTGAACAAAAAGGCATCCCCGCACTTCCTGTTTCGGCAGGCCGTGCGGGGATGTTTTGCTTTTACAGACCGTTGGTTCAATGATGCCGCAAAAGAAAGGGGCCGTGTTACGCCGCGTCCACGAACTCCTCCGGGTCTTCCACGGCATCGGTGATGGTCTCCTCCGCGTCATCGGAGGAGTCGGCAGGCTGCTCCGGGTGGAGCAGGGCGTTGAGCAGGTCACGGAAGTCGATCAGGCTGTCGTCCACCTGCTGATTCCGGGCCAGCAGATCCTGCACCATGTCGGGCTTGTCGGTGATGAGGTCGTCCACGCCCAGCTCCAGCATGTGGGTGGCGACCTTTTCGCGGTCGATGGTCCAGGCAGAGACGGTCTTGCCCCGCAGATGGACGGCGTTGACCATGCCGGAGGTGATAAAGGTGGTCTCCACGCTGAAAAAGTCGGCATCGGGCAGGTCGTAGTAGTTGCCTACGCCCAGAGCCAAAATGTAGCCGGTGGGGTACTCAGGGGCCAGCGCCTTGACCTTGTGCAGGGTCTCGTAGCTCTGGGAAGTGATGACGCAGTTGGAGCTGTCGAAGCCGTATTCCCGCAGTAGGCGTACGGTCTCAGCCTCCAGAGCAGGGGTGGCGGCGCTGGGCTTGATCTCCACGTTCAGGCCGATGCGGCCCCGGCAGAGCTGCAGCACCTGTTCCAGGGTGGGGATCCGGGTGTCGGCAAAGCGGCTGCTGAACCAGCGGCCCGCGTCCAGCTGTGCCACCTCGGCGTAGGTCAGATCATAGACTTTTGCGTTTTTGCCGGTACAGCGTTTCAGGTTTGAATCGTGGGTCACCACGACCACGCCGTCGCTGGTCATCTGCACATCCAGCTCGATGCGGTCGCCGCCCTTGAGGATGGCCGACCGGAAGGCGGGAAGGGTGTTTTCCGGGGCCACGGTGCAGTCGCCCCGGTGGAAGGTGACCAGCGGGGTTACGCCGCCCACAGCAGTGAGCAGGGCATCGTCCTGAGGCAGAGCGTAGAGGTAGACTGCCATCAGCCCGGTGGCCAGCGTGACCCCGGCCACCGCAGCGATGAGCAGGGGCCAGCCGCCAAAGCGGTACGGTTTGCCCTCCGGCAGTTCTTCCGGCGGGCAGTCACGGCAGCGATCGTAGAGGAATGCGATGATGGTGCACTGGGCCGTGGTGACCTTGCAATCCAGCAAAAAGCCGAAGAAGGGGATCTCCAACAGATACAGCGCACGGGCGAGCAGCAGCATGGCGCGGGTGCTCCGCAGGCCGATCAGCGCTGCCACGCTGTAAACCAGCAGGGAAGCTCCGAAAAAGACCAGAACAGACCGGATCAGCGCACTGAGGTTCCACCGCAGCAGCACACCGGCCAGCCGGGGCAGCTGTGTTTTGACATGGGCTGCGCTCTCCTGAACGGCTTCCCACAGGCTTTTGCGTTCCAGCGTAAAGAGGGGGAGCACCAGGACCCAGAACAGGGTGAACAGGAACGCCGCACCCAGAATGAGAAGAAAAAACACCAGATAGAGCGGCTTTGCCCGGACAAGCCCAAGAATGTACTCCGGCACGGCCAGCTGAGAGATATAGTTGTAAGTCACGAATACATCTGTAAAGGGGATGAGCAGGGCGCAGTAAAGCAGGATGGGCCAGTTTTTGGGGAGCAGGACATGGCGGATATCCCCCAGCGACCGGACGAACAGGGAAACAGGACGCAGTGTTTCATCCCGGCGGGCCAGTTCAAACCCGTGCAGGAGGATGGAAAAGCCGTACAGGTTCCAGAACGCCGCCAGAAGGACGATGAGCACGATCCCGCCTAAAATGGTCGGTGAAGTAAAGATCTGATGCGCATTGTTGTTGGTCAGGTAGTTCACCGGCGAGCAGCGCAGTGTCAGCGACCAGATGCCATTCATGGCGGGCAGAAACAAAAGATAGGTCAGGACTTTGTACACCAGCACGGCTGTCAGAACGGCAGCGGAGGCCTGGTGCAGCAGGGTCAGGGCATGGTTCCGGGTATCCTTGTAGGCCCGGCGTGCCCGCGTGAGGGAGCGGAAGAGATGCTTCAATTTGGATTCCACCTCGGTACTGGGATATGGTTCTGTCATTTTACAGTAGTATATCACAAAGCCGGGAAAAATGGAAACGACACGGATCGACAGTTTGTTCCAGAGGGCACAGGCGCTTTTCAGCGGAGCAAAAGCGTGTTACAATAGGGGCAGAATAAAACAGACAGGGGAGGAACACCCAATGCAGATCATGGATCAATTCGGTGCAGCACCGGGGGCAGAGAGCGTCCGGATGCCCGATGGCACCGAGCGGACACTGGCGGCAGAGCACGCCGCGGCCATTCTGGTCAACGAACAGCCAGCCTTCCCGGTGGTCTGCACGCCGGAGCTGCTGCCGCAGCTGGCGCTGGGGCGGCTGCTGACCGAAGGATGGATTGCCTCCGCAGAGGAAGTGGAACAAATTGCCGTCTGCGCGGAAGGCTTGAAAATCAATCTCTACCTGAACCACCCGCTGACGGC
>ERZ780139.2900-NODE-2900-length-12063-cov-4.057628_pt1 | contig 12063 bp, 7 predicted proteins | sample MGYA00511476_ERZ780139 | MGnify/ENA primary metagenome ERZ780139 (study PRJEB29588, sample SAMEA2158190) | human gut metagenome | biome: human gut; feature: human-associated habitat; material: faeces | place: Denmark | collected 2008/2010 ... | reverse complement strand
CCGATGCTTGGCATCGGTCCCTGCAACGCAATATTCTATAGAGCATAAAAAGTATATAAGAAAGAGGCTTCCATGATTATTTCCACTAAAAAAGGTACGCCCCAGGTCGAGCTGGACCGCATTGTCGATAACTTCGAGAAGCAGGGCCTGTCCGTCACGCTGATCCGCGGTACCGACTACAACGTCTTTGGCCTTGTCGGTGATACGACGAAAATTGCCGAGAAGGACGTGCTGGCAAACCCCTGGGTCGAGAACGTGACCCGTGTGTCCGCCCCTTACAAGCGCGCCAACCGCCTGTTCCACCCGGAGGATACCGTCGTGGACATCAACGGCGTCAGGGTCGGCGGCAATGCGCCCATCGCCGTTATGGCAGGTCCGTGCAGCATTGAGGGCGAGGAGCAGGCCCTGCGCATCATGGAGGGGCTGCGCGACCGCTACGAGGCGCATCATCATGTGCGCTATTCCGACGAGGCGCTGCAGGCCGCCGTCTCTATGTCTTCGCGTTATATTCAAGATCGCTTCCTGCCCGACAAGGCAATCGACGTGCTCGACGAGGCTGGTGCGCGCATGCGCATTCGCAATCGCACGCTGCCCGATGAGATTCGCAAGTTCGATGACGAGCTTCGCCGCGTTCGCCTTGACAAGGAAGAGGCGGCGTCGGCGCAAGAATTCGAGCGCGCCGCGCAGCTTCGCGACGAGGAAAAGCAGCTTGAGGAGCAGCGTGCCGAAGCTGAAAAGCGTTTTTCCGAGGAAAGCGACAAAGAACTCGCCAACATCACCGAGGTCGAAATCGCCGACGTGGTGAGCATGTCGACCGGCGTGCCCGTAAGCAACCTCACCGAAGCCGAAGCCGACAAACTGATTCGCGACGCCCATTTATTGGAAGAAGCAGGCTGTTTTGCCATTGTACTCGAAAAAATCCCCGCTACCCTTGCAGAGCGTGTAGCTTCCGAACTCACTATTCCTATCATCGGAATCGGTGCCGGCGGCCACGTAGACGGTCAGGTATTGGTTATTCAGGACATGCTTGGCATGAACAACGGATTCCGTCCGCGTTTCTTACGTCGTTATGCTGACTTGTACACAGTGATGACCGACGCCATCAGCCGTTACGTTTCCGACGTGAAGAATTGCTACTTCCCCAACGAGAAGGAACAATATTAAGATAGTATATGGCAGTTAAATTGTGGACAGTTCATTTTATGCGGATATGTGTAGCTAATTTGCTGTTGTTTATATCCTTGTATGTGTTATTTCCGGTACTTTCCGTAGAGATGGCCGACCGTCTCGGAGTGCCGGCCGCACAGACAGGAGTAATCTTTCTTTTTTTCACCTTGGGGATGTTCCTTATCGGTCCTTTCCATGCCTACCTGGTAGATGCCTACAAACGTAAATACGTATGTATGTTTGCCGCTGCCCTGATGGTAGTGGCGACGATTGGGTACGCCTTTGTGACGAACTTCACAGAACTAATCCTGTTGAGTACCGTGCAAGGACTGGCCTTTGGCATAGGCACTACTGCCGGTATCACCTTGGCTATCGACATCACCAACTCCACACTGCGGAGCGCGGGAAATGTCAGCTTCTCGTGGACGGCACGTCTGGGAATGCTTTTGGGGATTATCCTCGGAGTGTGGCTCTATCAAAGCCACTCATTCCAAAACCTGCTCACTGTATCTGTCATAACCGGAGCTGTAGGAATTCTCATGCTATCGGGGGTATATGTACCTTTCCGTGCGCCGATTGTCACTAAACTCTATTCCTTCGACCGCTTCTTATTGCTTCGTGGATGGGTTCCCGCTATCAACCTGATTCTGATAACATTTGTTCCGGGCTTACTGATTCCAATGGTACACCCTTTCTTAAACGATTTCGTACTCGGAAACGTGGGAATCCCCGTACCGTTCTTTGTCGGCACAACCCTCGGATACATTATCTCCCTGTTCATCGCGCGCCTGTTCTTTTTTAAAGAGAAGACACTGCGCTTGGTCATTATAGGAATCGGGTTGGAAATGGTAGCCATGTCCTTATTGAACACAGACCTTTCGATAGGCATCTCTTCCGTACTCTTGGGATTGGGTTTAGGTTTAACCATGCCGGAATTCCTGATGATATTTGTGAAACTATCCCATCATTGCCAACGCGGAACAGCCAACACTACCCATTTGTTGGCAAGCGAAGTTGGTATCTCCCTGGGTATCGCTACTGCGTGCTACATGGAATTGGATACAGACAAGATGCTCCATACCGGACAGATGGTAGCTTCTATCGCTTTGCTGTTCTTCGTATTGGTCACTTATCCTTATTATATAAAGAAGAAGGTAAGATAAAATAGACAGAAGAACAAAAGAACATATTTCAGGAGTGATGATTGTTTTTTGATTTTCATCATACGTATCCAAAAATATGTTCTTTTGTTCTTCTGTCTTAACTTTAATTCCTGCTCACCTGTTTTACTCCCTTCACCGTCCGTAATTTCTTGATAAGAGCCTCCAAACGCCCCGTATCACCCACCATTACCGTCAGTGTGCCAGAGAATAACCCATCGTTCGAATCAATACCGATAGAACGTAGCGTGATACCATTCTCTTTCGAGATGATCGAAGTAATATTTGTTACGATACCAATATCATCATGTCCTACAACGCGCAGCGTGATCGGATATTGCGTACCTTCCGACTTGCCCGCCCAGCGAGCCTTCACAATCCGGTAGCCGAAACGTTCGCGCATCTGGTTCGCGTTCGGACAATCCGACCGGTGTATCTTGATACCGCCGCTCACCGTTACGAACCCGAACACATCATCGCCATAAATCGGGTTACAACATTTAGCCAGTTTAAACTCCAGTCCTTTCAGATTCTGGTCAATCACCAGTACATCCTCTTTAGATGTCGTTTCCTCCTGCGCGGTTTGCAAATTATACCCTTCGGCACTCCGATAAACAATTTCATCGTGCGTATCGCTGTCCCGTTTTTGCTGCTCAATGTATTTATCCAGAATCTCGTTCACATCCAGTCCGCCATCGGCAATCCGTTGATAAAACTCCGTCACGTTCTTGAATCCCAAACGCTTGATGAGGCGCATCATGGTCGCTTCATCATACTCCAGTTTGCGGTTCTTGAATTTTCGTTCCAGCGTCTCTTTGGCAAACGCATGTTGGCGTGCCACCATCTCTTTGAGCGCCTGGCGTATCTTGGTGCGTGCTTTGGAAGTCGTCACGATGTTCAGCCAGTCCTGTTTCGGAGTCTGGGTATTTGAAGTCATGATCTCCACCTGGTCGCCGCTGTTCAACTTCTGCTTCAACTGCACATTCTTGCCGTTCACTTTCGCGCCGATACACTTGCATCCCAACTTACTATGTATATGGAAAGCAAAATCGAGCACCGTAGCCCCTTTAGCCAGCTTGAACAAATCCCCCTTGGGCGTAAAGACAAACACTTCATCCTCGTAGAGATCCATCTTAAACTGATCCATCACCTTCATCGAGTCGTTGTCCGCGTTCTCCAATGCCTCCCGCACGGAAGTCAGCCACTCGTCCAAGCCCGTTTCTCCTTTGATACCTTTATATCTCCAGTGCGCAGCCAGTCCGCGTTCCGCGATCTCGTCCATCCGTCGGGTACGTATCTGCACTTCCACCCATTTCCCTTCCGGGCCCATCACGGTGATGTGCAACGACTCGTAACCATTACTCTTCGGTATTGAAAGCCAGTCGCGCAGACGCTTCGGGTTCGGCTGGTACATATCCGTCACAATCGAATACACCTGCCAGCACTCCTGCTTCTCCTTCGCCGGATCCGGTTCCGAATCCAGGATGATACGGATGGCGAACAAGTCATAAATCCCCTCAAAAGGAGTCTTTTGCTTCTGAATCTTGTTCCATATCGAATGAATCGACTTCGTGCGTCCCTTGATGTCGAACTTCAGTCCCGCTTCCGCCACCTTCTTTTGGATCGGTTCGATAAAAGCGGCGATATACTTGTCGCGGGAAGCCTTCGTTTCGTTCAGCTTATCCTTGATGAAATAATATGTCTCTTTCTGCGTATATTTGAGAGACAAATCCTCCAGTTCCGATTTTAGCTTATACAATCCCAGCTTGTGGGCCAGCGGAGCATACAGATACGCTGCTTCGTTTGCCACCTTGATCCGGTCCTCCTCGTTGCCTGTATCCTTTATTTTGCGCATCACGTTCACGCGGTCGGCAATCATAATCAGGATTACGCGCATATCCTCCGCAAACGACAGCAGCAGATTACGGAAATTCTCCGACTCGATGGCAGGGCTTTTGGCATACAGCTCGTTCGTCTTCACCAATCCCTTGATGATGCTTGCCACGTCTTCACCATATTCGGCGTTCACCTCGTCGATAGATAATACATGACCTTTCACGATTTCGTGCAACATGATCCCGATCAGGCACGAACCTTTCATACCGATTTCCTCGGCAACGATCACTGCTGTTTGTAAATCTCTGATAACGGGATTCATCCCGAAGTTATTGCGTTGCAGACCGTTACATTGGGCCGCCTTGATAAGATGTTTCTTTAACTTTTGGCAATCTCTCCAGAAAATACTGTCTCCGGCAGACTGCAATAAATGTCGATAGAGTGAAAAAAGCTCCTTTTTTTCCTCCAATGTAAAAAAGTCGTCCATATTCAATCTTGTTAATTCGATGTAAAAGTAGTTTTTTTTCCGGTTATTCGGCAAGAAGTAAATAACATTTTGTATTTTTGGGCATCAATTAATAAAATTAGATATTATGATAACGACACAGGACAAAGAGTTGCTTGCCAAGAAAGGCATCACGGAAGAGCAAATTGCAGAACAATTAGCATGCTTCCAGACGGGATTTCCCTTTTTAAAACTGGATGCGGCAGCTTCCATCGAAAAGGGCATATTAGCTCCCGACGCAGAAGAACAGAAGGCTTATCTGGCCGCCTGGGATGCATATACAAACACAGATAAGACTGTTGTGAAGTTCGTGCCTGCCTCCGGTGCTGCAAGTCGTATGTTTAAGAATCTATTCGAGTTTCTGTCCGCCGATTATGACCAGCCGACTACCAAGTTCGAGCAGGCCTTCTTTGACGGAATCAAGAATTTTGCTTTCTATGACGATCTGAATGTGGCCTGTCAGCGAATCTCCGGAAAAGACATTCCCGGACTGATGGAAGAAGGCAACTATAAAGCAGTGGTGTCCGCCCTGCTGGAGACTGCAGGACTGAACTATGGCGCACTACCGAAAGGTCTGCTCAAATTCCATAAATATCCCGAAGGCTCCCGCACTCCGATGGAGGAACATCTTGCCGAAGGCGCTCTGTATGCAGCCGGCAAGAGCGGCAAAGTGAACGTACACTTCACCGTGTCTACCGAACACCGCGAACTTTTCAAGAAGCTCGTGACGGAAAAAGTGGACGACTTCGCCAAACGTTACGGCGTAGACTATTACATCACCTTCTCCGAGCAGAAGCCAAGTACCGACACCATTGCTGCCGATATGGACAACCAACCGTTCCGCGACAACGGCAAACTGCTGTTCCGTCCCGGTGGTCATGGCGCGCTGATTGAGAACCTGAACGACTTGGACGCAGACATCATCTTCATCAAGAACATCGACAACGTAGTGCCCGACCGTTTGAAAGCCGACACCGTTACGTATAAGAAACTGATTGCCGGAGTGCTCGTGACCCTGCAAAAACAAGTATTCGAATACCTCACGCTGCTCGACAGCGGCAAGTATACGCACGACCAGATGATGGAAATGCTTCAATTCCTGCAAAAGAAACTCTTCTGCAAGAATCCGGAAACAAAAGACCTCGAAGACTCCGTATTGGCTATCTACCTTAAAAACAAGTTCAACCGTCCGATGCGTGTCTGCGGAATGGTGAAGAACGTAGGCGAACCCGGCGGCGGTCCGTTCCTTGCTTACAATAGCGACGGAACCATCTCCCTGCAAATCCTCGAAAGCTCGCAGATCGACATGGACGATCCGGAGAAGAAAGAAATGTTCGAGAAGGGTACGCACTTCAATCCGGTAGACCTCGTATGCGCTGTGCGTGATTATAAAGGACATAAATTCGACCTGGTGAAATATGTAGATAAAGCCACCGGCTTCATCTCCTACAAATCGAAGAACGGTAAAGACCTGAAAGCCCTCGAACTTCCCGGTTTGTGGAATGGTGCGATGAGCGACTGGAATACCGTCTTTGTAGAAGTTCCTCTTTCTACCTTTAACCCGGTGAAGACAGTGAATGACTTGTTGCGTGAGCAACATCAGTAATTGTATATCTATGTTCACCACAGATTACACGGATTAACACAGATTCTTAATTACCGATAATGGTTGAGATATAAAAAGAAAAAAGGATGCATCCGAATTCAATCTGTGTTAATCCGTGTAATCTGTGGTGAAACTTAAAAAAGAGTGTTTAGAATGAATCAGATAGAGAAGAACATCGATATTGCTACTTGGAAGAGAAGAGAACATTACGAACATTTCAGTGCTTTTGACGATCCTTTTTTTGGAGTGACGGTCAACGTAGATTGTACGCGCGCGTATCAGGAAGCCAAAGACAAAGGCGTTTCCTTTTCCCTGCTCGTCCTTCACCGCATCGTGACTGCCGCGGCTGCCGTGGAAGAGTTCCGCTACCGCATCGAAGGCAATCGAGTGGTGTGTTATGACAGTCTTCTGCCCGAAGCCACTGTGGGGCGTGCCGACCACACCTTTTCTTTTGCCGCTTTTGAATACGATCCGGACGAACTCGTCTTTATTCGTCGGGCAAAAGCCGAGATGGAACGCCTGCAAGCCACTACGGGACTCAACAAAGGAGGTACGTTTCATCCCAACGCCATTCATTATTCGGCTGTGCCGTGGCTCTCTTTCACCGATATGAAGCATCCCACCAATATGCGTTCGGGCGACAGCGTTCCCAAAATCTCCACCGGTAAATACTTCCGCGAAGGAGAAAGGCTGATGATGCCCGTTTCCGTCACTTGCCATCATGGATTGATGGATGGCTATCATGTAGCGCAGTTTATCGAGAAGCTCCATTTATAAACTTCGTTCTGAAAAAGACTAACCAGACTATGATATGAGAGTAAAGATACCCAGACGGGAAATCATCCTATTCTGTTCCGCCTTGCTTTTCCCCGTTGCTTCGCTGTGCGCACAAGAAGTGGGGCAGGAGGTGAAAGAGGTCAGGCAAGACGTGGAGCAACTCCAGCAGGACGTCCGCGAACTTCGTGAAGAAGTGCGTCGATTGCAGGACGAACTTCATGGATTCCGGCGCAACAGTTTCCCGCAATGTGGCATGGACACGGTAGCTCCTTACGTTCCCCATCGGTTCATTCACCGGTTGGGGATAGAAGCCCGGCCGCAATATGTGTTCCCCACCAATCCTTTCCTGCAAGGAGAGAACGAACGGTGGAAGCCCATCCAAAGTTCCTTTGCTGCTCATCTGAAATATTCCTTCAAGTTTCGTCCCAACACCTGTGCCGACCGTATCTACGGCGGAGCCTACCAAGGCTTCGGCTTGGCCGTCACCACCTTTGGCGACCGTAAGCAACTCGGTGATCCGGTGACGTTCTACGTCTTTCAGGGCGCACGCATCGCCCGTTTCAATCCCCGTCTTTCGCTCAATTACGAGTGGAATTTCGGCCTTTCTGCCGGATGGAAACCATACGATAACGATTACAACTCCTACAACGGAGCGGTAGGCTCACGGGTGAACGCGTATCTCAATGCAGGTATCTACCTCAATTGGTCGCTTTCCCGTTATTTCGATTTTATCATCGGCGGAGATTTTACGCATTTCTCCAACGGCAACACTAAATTCCCCAACGCAGGAGTGAACACCACCGGAGCGAAAATCGGTCTGGTGTACAACTTCAACCGTGAAGAATCCGACCTGACCAAGTCCTTGGTCAAGCCGTATATTCCCCGTTTTCCCCGTCATATCAGTTACGACCTTGTGTTGTTCGGCTCGTGGAGACGGAAAGGTGTGTACGTAGAAAGCGGGAAGCAGATAGCTTCGCCGGGCAGTTACCCCGTGGCGGGATTCAACTTTGCCCCGATGTACAACCTCAACTATAAGCTGCGATTCGGCGTCTCGCTGGACGGTGTTTATGACGGTAGTGCCAATGTGTACACCGAAGACCGGATTGTGGAGTACGATTACGATGGAGGCAGCGGCACTTCCGGACGCAGGTTTCTTGTGCCGGGCATTCAGCATCAGCTTGCTCTCGGACTTTCGGGACGGGCGGAGTATGTAATGCCGTTTTTCACCATCGGTGTCGGTTTGGGAACGAATGTGCTGGGACGTGGCGATTTGCGGGGGCTATATCAGGTCTTTGCGTTGAAGATAGACATGACACGTAGCTCTTTCCTTCACATCGGTTACAATCTCCAAAACTTTCAGACACCTAATTATCTGATGCTCGGCTTGGGATTCCGTTTCAATAATAAGTATCCTAAGGTGCGTCATTAGAAATGTCCGTCCGGTGGTCTGTCGAATCAAGTAAGGAATCTCAAAATGGAAAACATTATTCAAAAAATCAGAGAAATCTATCCGGTATCCGATGAAGCGCTTCAGGCGCTTCAGGCGAATATGGAACTGCGATATTATCCTAAAGATACCTATATCGTCCAGTCGGGGGTAACAGACCGCCTGGTTTATTTCATTGAAGAGGGCATTGCCCGTTCCGTATTCCATCACAACGGACAGGACACTACTACGTGGTTCACGCTGGAAGGCGACATTACGTTCGGCATGGATTCGCTCTACTATCAGCAACCGTCGGTGGAGAGCATTGAAACGCTTTCCGATTGCAAAATCTACGTCATCCATATCGACAAGCCGAATATGCTCTACGAAACCTATATCGACATAGCCAACTGGGGGCGCATCTTGCATCAGAATGTCAACAAAGAGCTTAGCCACATGTTTGTGGAACGGCTCCAGCTTTCGCCTAAAGAGCGGTACGAACAGTTTAACCGTCGCTATCCCGGACTGATAAACCGGGTGAAGCTGAAGTATGTGGCTGCCTTTTTGGGCATTTCCATCTACACGCTTAGTCGGGTACGTGCTAAAAAATAGTTTTCGGCAGGGCTTTTTTGCTTTTAAGCAAAAGAACTTCGTTTCGCAAAGCGTATCTTTGCCATCTGAAAATACTAACTAATAGAAAAACAGATGTCGAACATTTCTTCTTCAGCCTTTGCAGACACCAAAGCACATTATGATCTTCTTGACGGACTTCGCGGTGTAGCGGCTCTTATGGTGATATGGTATCATGTATTCGAGGGCTATGCTTTTGCCGGTGGTGGCAATATCGAGACTCTCAACCACGGTTATCTTGCCGTGGATTTCTTCTTTATCCTTTCGGGTTTCGTGATCGGTTACGCTTATGACGACCGTTGGGGCAAGAGTCTCACCATGAAAGATTTCTTTAAACGCCGTTTGATACGTCTTTATCCGATGGTCGTTATGGGTGCCGTATTGGGGGCTATCACATTCTGTATTCAGGGTTGTGTGCAATGGGATGGAACGCATGTAGCCATCTCCATGATTATGTTGTCTCTTCTTTGCACGATATTCTTCATTCCTGCCATGCCGGGGGTGGGATATGAAGTTCGTGGCAATGGTGAGATGTTTCCGTTGAACGGCCCTTGCTGGTCGTTATTTTTCGAGTATATCGGTAATATCCTGTATGCGTTGTTCATCCGCCGCTTGTCCAACAAGGCGCTGACGGTATTTGTGGTGTTGCTGGGGGTAGCATTGGCAGCGTTTGCCGTCTTCAATGTCTCCACTTATGGAAACATAGGAGTGGGCTGGACGCTGGACGGGGTTAACTTCCTGGGCGGCTCCCTACGTATGCTTTTCCCTTTTTCGCTGGGTATGCTGATGTCGCGTAACTTCAAGCCTATGAAGGTGAGAGGTGCTTTCTGGATCTGTACCGTTGCATTGATTGCCCTGTTCGCTGTTCCTTATCTCGAAGGAATGGAGCCGCTTTGCATGAATGGTGTTTATGAAGCGTTTTGTGTGATTGTGGCTTTCCCTATCATTCTTTGGATAGGAGCGTCGGGCACCACTACGGACGTGCAATCGACAAAGATATGCAAATTTCTGGGGGATATATCCTATCCGGTTTATGTGATCCATTATCCGTTGATGTATCTGTTCTATGCATGGCTGATTGAGAATAAGCTCTATACGTTGGGCGAGACTTGGCACGTAGCCGTGTGCGTCTTTGTCTTGAGTATCGTGCTTGCTTATCTGTGCCTGAAACTGTATGACGAACCGATACGTAAGTATTTGGCTAAACGCTTCTTGAGTAAAAAATGATAGTTTCATTGTTATGCATCTGAAAAACATTTCATAAAGCTAAAAAAAGAACTCCAACCAAGTGGCGGATAAAGTCGCATTGGTTGGAGTTTTTTATCAATAGAATAAGTTTCTCTTCGTCAGTAAATGAGACTGATTCTATGTCTTTGCATTTTAGATGTGAAACGATATAGATTAATAGAGTTGCTTGCTCATTTTATAATTGGTGAGACACATTTGATTAGCTTTCCGTTTTTGTTCTTCATCAACCTGAAAACCTTGTTTCTCGAAAAACGGTTTTGCTGTGATGCTAACCTCCGATGTTAATCTTTTCGTACCTCTTTCTCGTGCGTATGCTTCGAGATATTTATACAAAGATGTCGCAATGCCTTGATGCTGAAAGTCCTTATGGACAAACAGCGTGTGCATATATCCGTCATCGTTGACAGAGCCGAAGCCTACAATCACACCTTCTTCATTTTCTGCAACCACATAATGTTGCTCTTCGAAAAGCTCACCCCAATGTGATGTATCGTCTCCGCACGAAGCCCAGTCTGCTACTTCTTCGGCTGTATAATCTTTTCGGTTCACAGTCAGAACTGTATGCTGATATAGCTCTTGTAGTGCTGGAATATCAGACAGGTTTACTTGGCGGATTCTATTCATCTTATCTCTAAATTTCTTATTTAGTAAACTTCTACTTTCTCTGCAATTCTCTTAGCCTTGTCGCGCAACGTATCCAAATCAGTATCGAGCGGAGCGTAGCAAAGCACCACACCCATACGACGGTTGACGCGTGTAAACGGTTTGCCGAATATACGTAGATAGGTATCTTCTTCTTTGGTCACTTCTTCCAGTCCACGATATTGAGGGCGTTCCTGACTGGCAATCGGAGAGAGGATGACGGCACTTGCACCTATCCGTTCTTGCTTGATGCCCGGAATAGGCAGACCGAGCACGGCACGCAGGTGCAATTCAAATTCATTCAGATTTTGTGTTCCTGCCAAAGTCACCATGCCGGTATCGTGCGGACGTGGAGAAAGTTCGGAGAAATAGACTCCGTTTTCATGGCTTAGGAAGAACTCAACTCCCCAAAGTCCTGCGCCTGTCAGCGCGCGGGTTACTTTTTCTGCCATCTCTTCCGCTTCTTTCAAATGAGCAGGATCGATGTGTGCAGGCTGGAAACTTTCGCGATAGTCGCCACCTTTCTGCACGTGTCCGATAGGGGGGCAGAACAGGGTGGGGCCGTTCTTTTGAGTAACGGTGAGCAGGGTGATTTCGCTGTCGAATTTGATAAATTCTTCAATGATAAGTTCGCGGATATCGCCACGGCTTCCGCTGCATCCGTATTCCCAGGCGTGTTCAAGTTCGTCGGCACTCTTCACCAGCGACTGTCCTTTACCGGAGGATGACATCAACGGTTTAACGACACAAGGGAAACCGATTTTAGCGGCAGCTTCTTTCAGTTCGTCCAATGTTTTGGCGTAGAAGTATTTGGCTGTTTTCAGTCCGAGCTCTTTGGCGGCAAGGTCGCGGATAGCTTTACGATTCATCGTGAAGTTCACGGCACGGGCGCTGGGCACTACCTGTATGCCTTCTTTTTCGAAGTCATACAAACGTTCTGTGCGGATCGCTTCAATCTCCGGAACGATAATGTCCGGCTGGTGTTTCTTTACGACACGCTCCAGTTCTTCACCGTTCAGCATATCGAATACTTCACATTCGTCGGCTACTTGCATAGCAGGCGCTC
>ERZ780139.2897-NODE-2897-length-12070-cov-2.281981_pt1 | contig 12070 bp, 9 predicted proteins | sample MGYA00511476_ERZ780139 | MGnify/ENA primary metagenome ERZ780139 (study PRJEB29588, sample SAMEA2158190) | human gut metagenome | biome: human gut; feature: human-associated habitat; material: faeces | place: Denmark | collected 2008/2010 ... | reverse complement strand
CGGTGAGCCACATGTCCACGACGATGGCGATCTTGAGGGAGTCGGAATCGTCCTTGAACCTGCGTTCCATCTCCTTCTTGTGCGTGGTGCCGCCGCACACGTCGAACCATTCCTCCGGATCCTGGTTCGACATGGTCATCACTACGCCGACCTTGTCCTTCCATTCGGGGCGCAGCTCCATGATCCTGTAGTAGATCTTCATCGCGATCGGCCGGCTGTACGCCACGATCAGGGCCTTGCCGGCCAGGACGTCGGCGCGGTTGTTCTCGTAATGATCCACGATGTCACGGCACAATGCGTCGATGGTCTCGGGAGTGTCGAAGATGGCGTCGAGACCGCCGAGATCATGCTTGGATTTCTCCACGCTCGCCTCGTCGGCCTGGTCCGCGAACTCCTTGTAGACCGCGTCGATGCGGCCCAGCGCGTTCTCGTCAAGATGGAGCGAGACCACACGGCTTTCGTAGTAGACCGGCTTGGTGGATTCGTCCTCGACGGACTGGGTCATGTCGTACACGTCGATGTAATCGCCGAAGATCTCGCGGGTGTTGCGGTCATCCGTGGAGATCGGCGTTCCGGTGAAACCGATATAGGACGCGTTCGGCAGTGCCTTGCGCACGACACGGGCCGCGCCGACCGACACATGACCGTCCGCATTGATCCGTTCGGTCAGACCATACTGGCCGCGATGCGCCTCGTCCACCATCACCACAACGTTGCTCCGGTCGCACAACGGTTCGTCGCCGTCCGAGAACTTCTGCATGGTCGTGAAGATGATGCCGTTCGCCTCACGACCCTCAAGCAGTTCCTGAAGATTCCTGCGGCTCTCGGCCTGGACCGCCTTCTGGCGCAGGAACCTGGCGCAGCGGCTGAATTGTCCGAAAAGCTGGTCGTCGAGATCGTTGCGGTCGGTGATGACCACGATGGTCGGGCTTTCGAGATAACGCTGCAGCAGATGTGCGAAGAACACCATCGAAAGCGATTTTCCGCTTCCCTGGGTGTGCCAAAACACGCCGATCCTGCCATCCCCATTGACGGCCTCTTCCGCTCTGACGATGGCTTTCCGCACCGCGAAATACTGGTGGTATGCGGCGATGATCTTCACGACCTTCTCGGAGGAATCGTTGAAGCATACGAAGTTTTGGATGATGTCGAGCAGCCGTTCCTTCGGGAGCATGCCGTCAATCATGGTGCTCCATGCCGCGGCTTTCGTTCCGGAATAGTCGCCGTCCGCCGACTTCCAAGCCACGTAACGGTCCTCGTCGGATGTGATCGTGCCGACCCTGGTCTGGGTCATATCGCTCATCACGCAGAACACGTTGGGCACGAACATGCTCGGTATCTGCTTCATGTACTGGCGCAATTGCAGGTACGCGTGTGAAGCGTCCGTCTCCTCTCTCGACGGGGACTTCAGCTCGAACAACACCAACGGCATGCCGTTCACGAAAATGATGGCATCGGGACGTTTCTCGGAATACTCCACGAACGTCCACTGGTTCACGACATGGAAATCGTTGTTCTCGGGATCATCGAAATCAAGCAGCCGGACGATGTCATCACGCTCTTCCTTGCCGTCAAAGAAGTGCACTTCGACTCCTGATTGCAGGTAGTCATTGAATATCTCGTTGCGCTGCTCCAAGCTGCCGATCTCGACATTCTGAATCTTCCGAATGGCCTCCTCGATGGCTGCTTCCGGCAGATTTCTGTTGATTCGTCGCAACGCATCCGGGAGAATATCAGGAAGGAATATGTCGCGATACGAGTCGTCGGTGCGACGGACGTCGGGGCCGTACAGGTGCTCATATCCGAGTTTCTCCGTTAGATGTTCGACGATCAGATTTTCGTACCATTCCTCGTTCAGTGGATCCATGGACGTGATGTTGTTCAGAGAACACTCCGAGGCCGTACGAGATTCGACTTTGGAAACAGTCATTGTTCACCCCACAAACATATGGATTCTCTCGCAAACCATCTTTCGGTTTAGTCTATCAATTAACCTATCGTCTGGATGTAACCAACATGAGTGTCTGCTGTTTTTAGATTACGTCATGCTGTCTTATTTTTGTTCAGTAGAACAAGAAAAACGCCCGCAGCTTAAACGCCGACGGGCATATTATCTCTTCCTCTCATCTACTTCCCAAACTCAAGCCTCACACCTCGATTCTCGTCTGGAAGCCCGCCGCATGATATTTTCGAAAGCAGACCCCCTCAAAAAACGCACCGCACATCCGATTATCGAATTCACCTCTCAACAACCGAGGCTCGTTTATCACAGGCCCTTCATCTATCACCAGTGCACATCTCTGCGCAGTCCTTTAAGAGCTTCGTTTTTTGTTAAAAACTCCGATGGTTCAGCATCTCGTAAACCATCTTTGTTGTGCCGTTGAGACCCCAAAGCAATATAGCAAGCTTTCTTTGCACGGGTTATTCCGACATAGTGCATGCCAAGAGATTGCTCAATATCTTTTTGTACTCCTTTATATGGAGGCATGATAAAACGATAGGCTTCAAGACAAAAAACGATGTCAAATTCAAGTCCTTTAGCCTTATGATAAGTAAGCACATTAATCTCATCTGACTGAGCAGGACGAAAACCCCTTCTAAGAATATCCACGTCTTTAACGGTGCTGCAATATGCCTCGATATCTTCATCACATCCCAACCCCGGCCCACATAGGTCAGCTATAGCAAACGCTAAATCTGTTTGGTTTACCAGATCTTCTTCACGAACTCCAAAGAAGTCATCAACAAGAGCAAGTCCCTGATTCCGCTTTGTTGTTTTGACATTAATCCCTAAATAATTATCAAGGAAGTCCCCACTGAAATGTTCAGGATTATAATATTCGGTCAAAAGACCCGAAAGAATACGTTGCCATCGGCTAAAACTCTTAAGAGTAGTGTCAGCAAATCTTTTATGCGGAAGAGTAAGTGCACTGCTAACTCTTTCAAGAGTCCTATTTCTGCACCCAATAATTGCCACTGAACTACGATTCTCCACCTGATATTTCTTCATGATACGAGGCAGGAATCGTTCGATAGTTCTGGAAACGTCTCCCTCATCTCCGGATATATGAACAGCAAAGACTCTCCTTTCTCTCTCCGGAATCGTTTTAGCATGAGTCCCGCCAATGAGCACTCGAGAATACTCCTGAATTGAAGGATCACATCTATGATTTTCATTGATTACGAAATGCTCATATTTTTCGGAACTAATAAGTTCTCTGAGATAGTTAGGAGAACTGCCATTATATTGAAATATCGACTGATCAATATCACCAATCGCCACGCTGCGAAGGCCATAAGACATCAAGGTCTTCATGAGCTGATGCTGGTAGTAATCACAGTCTTGATATTCGTCGATAAAAATACTCGTATATCTCGCTTTGATAAAAATGCGAGCCTGAGGCACCATTTCAAGGACCAATAATGCAGCTGCCCCTATGATATCTACCTGAATAGACTCCACTTCGAACGATTTCAGGATAAAATCTCTACGACATTCCTCCGGCAGTTCTTTCCATTGTCCATAATTAAAGTTGTTATCCTCAGCAACCTTAAGATTCAAAGGTCTGTTAATGATCTGAGGAGCAAAAGGGATAATAATCTGGCTAAGGCAAAAACTATCGACAGTCCCAAAAAAAGACTTCTGCTTTTTTACACCAATTCTTTCACATCGTTTTCTCAGCTCTTCACTGGCCTTATTGGTGTACGAAAGCGCGATGACGCCCTGGAATGAAAGCAAGTCAACAGATTCACGAGCAATCATTCGCACAAGGGTAAAAGTCTTCCCACTCCCAGGACACGCAGTAACAACAGCATTCCCTTCACAATCGATTGCAGCTTGTTGCGCAGACGTTGGCTTCATGTTCATCTGCTCAAAGCACCACCTGATTGATGATGTAGTCCAGCGGAGCAGCCAACGCACTATTCTCCAGCTGACTAAGGTCTGGAACTGATTTAATAAATGAATACATATTTTCTGCTTTTCGCTGCTGCATGACTTTCCGAACCTCCTGAGGCTCATCTCTTTCAAAAAAATCAATTAACTGACTCGCTATAGAACTGGCAACCAAATCATCCTCAAGATCAGAATGCTCGGACAAGAAGAGACCTCGGTCCGCAAAAGCTGCTTTTAATGCGAGGACAGCATCCTTAGCGCTCTGGGGGATATTTGAACCTTTGGAATTGTCAGGCCAAATTAGATCGTTCCTATGCGCAGCAATAAGGTCAATTAGCTCCTCATCTTTGATATAGCTCTCTACAATTCCTATGAGACGCTCTACTCCAGCTGCACGATATTCAGCCTTGCCTTTGATTTTAAACACATCATTATCTGTACGAATTGCATATGGAATACCAAGTTCCGTACATACTCGAACATACGGTTCGAAACCAACACCGTCAACGGAAAGAATTGAAATGTTAAGCCTATCGATATCTTTACCTAGAGCCTGCGCCAATGCAGTATAGAGAATCCGCTCAGACGGACCTTCAACGAAAAGAACACCTCTTGAAAAGAACACCTCAGAGGAAATGACACTAAGCCGATATCCCATACCTGTTAGCGCTGCATCAACTTCTGCACTGCATCCCGATGCATGACTACCAGTCATGCCATTTCCACCACTCGATAACCTCAGGACGCGACCCTTTTGAAAACGTTCAACAATCTGCGGTGAGTGCGTTGTCATGAAAACCTGACCATCCATCACCGAAGAAAGATATTCCGCAAGCCGCCTCTGCTGGTGCGGATGCAGATGCGCCTCAGGTTCCTCGATAACATATACAACTGCCTTCTCAGGACGTCTCGTAAGCTTATGCTCCGCAATCCAAGTTGCGAAATAGAGTTGATTACTTCGACCGTCCCCGCCAAACACTAGCTGAGAATCGTCACGTAAATATGTCAGCCGAAGGTTATTCAACAGCTTCCCTGCATCAGTATTTCCCGCCACTAGCTCCGCACGGTAACCTTCATTCCCTATGGAAAGCTCGCTCATCTCCCCATTAACCACCTCGAGTGAATTCGCAACATAATGAAGAGAATTGATGTCTTCGTTAAGCTTCATAAGATTTGACTGGATCTGTTCAACGGCGTTAGCATCCTCTTTTTCTTGCACTTCATTTCTTTGGTCACGTGCGATATCTAGTAACTTGCTCTGTTGTTTTTTGAGAAACGAAGAAAGATCCCTGCCACTGCCAACATATTCAACAGTCAGATTTCTGATATATGGACGACCATCACAAGATACAAGCGCTTCGCTATCATAACCAACCAGTATTTCATAGTCTTCTCCCTTGATAAGGGAATAGCGCACGTATGCAACACCATCCTTAACTGCTCCCTGCAACACACTAATCAAATAATCTTCATGAATATCTTCCAATTTTGCAGTAATCTCGATTGCATCAGAATTCGAGTAGATACAAAAATCCGTGTCTTCAAGCTCCAAATCTCGACGACTTAGGTTTGGATCAAAAAGAATACGCAAAGCGTACAATAAATTGGACTTGCCGACATCATTGCCGCCGATAATAAGCGTTTTCTCATCGAGATCTATTGATTCATCTACATAATTACGAAATCCTTTAATGTGTAGATTCGAAATTCTCATGTCTATCCAATCAACTGTTGCAACGAGCCAAACTAACTAGGGCTCTCTCATCAATAATTGTCTACTCTTACAAAAATACAGTCTCATACACGTATTTCATAGAAATCCTGACGCGATAACCACATCACCGGTTCCTTCACTACGAGGAACGAGTCGGACGAATTACCATCCCGCCCAAGGGACATAGCCTAAGCCTTGCTTTACCCAACCCACACATTTGCCCATAACAATCTCCTATGTCAGCTCGTTACACAAGTAACCCCGAACTACATAACCACGTAAAATCCCACTCATAGCTGAAACAAGACACAGAAGCACCCCAACGACCTGCATCTCGGTAAACGCCTACGAAGTGCACACGAAACAAGACTCATCGACATCACCCGATTACTCCTCAAGTTCGCGATCTACGCATATGAAAACAGAAGTAAGACGACGTCAATCGGAACGCCCTTAGAAGCCATGCCGATCAACTCATCCTTGATATCCTTCGTCCTGTTGTCAACGTTGTCTGTCTGGCGACCACTCGCTCCATCCCGATTGTAAGGCCCAGCGAAAGCAGCATCCACAATATGCGGGAAGCCAACGGTGGCGTGGCTCACAGTATCAAACTGTCTCATGCCAAAACGCCCTTGACCCAATACCCCCGAATGTGTAGTCCTGGTTCTTGGCTGGGGGAGCTTTTTGCTGAGACCTGTTACGGAATCCTTAGAACCTGTGAGTCAATGCTCGCGTAGGGAAGCCGAACCACTCCAGAGGCGGTTCCTCCGGTCGAGCGTAACGGCATCATCAGATTGGAGGATCTCAAAAATGGGCAAGGCAAAATTCGACGGATACGCGCAAGAATACGACATCTGGTTCATGACCAACGAGAACGTGTTCCTCAGCGAACTCAAACTCCTCAAGGCCGCACTGGACCTGACCGACGGAGGCAGGATTCTGTCCGTAGGCTGCGGCTCCGGACTCTTCGAAAAAGCACTGAACGACGAGTACGGCATCACTGTGACCGACGGCGTGGAGCCGTCCGAGGATATGTCAGGCATCGCTAGGAAGCGTGGCATGCAGGTTCAGATCGCCACCGCCGAAACCGCGCAGCTGGAGCCGGAATCATATGACGTGATCTACTTCAACGGAAGCTCCAGCTACATTCCGAACCTCGACGTAGCTTACGGCAACATCCTCAAGGCACTAAAGACCGGCGGCAAGCTCGTTCTGCTTGACGTGCCGAAGGAAAGCGCGTACGGTCTGCTCTACCTGCTCGCAGGCAAGCTCGACACCTACACTGCGCCAGAATTGCTCGACACTGCTCCGGCCTGCCCTTACCCGCTCGAGCTGGTTCATACCGCATATTGGCACACCACCGAGGAGAAGTCCCAGGTTCTCACCGAGCATCTGGGACTGCATGACCTTGAATACCGCCAGACGCTCGTGGCTCATCCGGTGTACACGAACCGTGCCGTCGAGGAACCCATCGAAGGCTATCAGGCCGGTGGCTACGTCGCCATCGTCGCCACCAAGTAAAAAAAAACGATTTGCGTGGCATTCACGACATTATGTGGATGCCACGCAAATCGTTTTTATTAGATATTTCCGCTTATAAAGCACGGACCTGCCATTCAACGCGCTGAACTCAGCGCTGGTTTTTAGAACCGTTTGGCAAGCTGCTTCTCGCATACTCCTTGAAGCCAGGTCAGTACCGTGCAAAAAGCAAGATAGATCACACCGACCTCGCAATAAAGCACCAGTGGCTCATAGGTGGTGGCGACAATGCGCTGCGCGGCCATGAACATCTCAACCACAGTAACGTTCGAGGCCAGTGAAGTGTCTTTCACCAAAGAGATGAATGTATTGAATAATGCTGGGAATGCCGATCGAAAAGCCTGGGGCAGCACGATCAGCCTCATAATAGTCAGATAGCCGAGATTCGTGGTCAGACCGGCTTCGATCTGTCCCTTTGGTACCGCGAGAATAGCTCCGCGAAGCGTTTCAGAAGCGTACGCGCCGACATTCAGGGAGAAAGCGATAAGCGCCGAGGGGAACGCTGGCACGACGATGCCCACGGACGGCAGTCCGAAGAAGATGACAAATAGCTGCACCAGCAGAGGTGCCCCTCGGAACACCCACACATAGAATTGCGCGATTCGATGCACCACAGGAACCTTGGCTACTCGAACAAGCGCCACGGCGATGGCCAACACCAAACCTATTGCGAACGATATCAGTGTCAGCGGGATGGTTACCGTCAGCCCAGGAATCAGCAATTTCGTGAAGGAACCGATGATGATTCCCAACAGTCTGTCATCCATGATGCCCGATCCTCATATCCGGACCGCTTTCGTCGGATCCGCACGCATTATGCAAATCCGTTGAGAACAGGCAAACCCATCTTTCTACTGCTTTACCGAAACGTCCTCTCCAAAGTACTTGACAGACAGTTTCTTCAATGTGCCATCTTCCTGCAGTTTCGCGAGAGCATCGTTCAGTGCCTTCACCAGATCGTCCTCGCCCTTGCGAATCGGGAAGGCCGCCGCAGGACTGATTTCGGACTTCGCCGCAATCTGCACATCCGCATCCGGCTTCTGCTTAAGATAGTCCAGCACGGCGAGCTTGTCGTTCAACGTAACATCGGCACGACCGGAGGTGATGGCGTCGACCGCCTGCGCGAAATCATTGACGGAAACGATGTTCGCCCCATTCTCCTGGGCCGTCTGGTTCCAGTTGCTGGTCTTGGTCTCCGCTGCGTTCTTGCCCTTGAGATCGGAGAAGCTCTTGATGTCGTTATTACCCTTCTTCGTCACCGCGACGCCTTGCGAGTAGGTGTACAGGTCGGTGAAGTCGTACTTCTGCTTGCGCTCATCGTTCGGAGTCACCTGGTCGGCAACCGTGTCGAACTTCTTCGCGTCTACGCCAGCGAGTAGCGAATCCCAGTTCGTTTCCACGAACTTGGCCTTGACACCAAGCTCTTCAGCGACGGCGGTGGCGACCTCCACATCGTAGCCGGTCAGATTATCGTCAGTGTCGTGGTACGAGAACGGGGCGTACGTGCCTTCCGTTCCGAACACGATCTCACCGTTCTTCTTGATCTGCTCAAGCTCGCTGGTGGCGGAATCATCGGATCCCGCACCACTTGAGGATCCGCATGCGGCAAATCCAACGATCGAGACGACCGCAATCGCGGCGGCAGCGTATTTCTTCCAGACAGACGTGGTATTAGACATTTTTGTTCCTTTTCTTTCTTAACGATTTGTATGGTTTGTCGATTATCAATTACTGAATTCAGACGTTGAGGATTCGGAGTGCACCTGCGGATTTTTCACGAGTTCTTCTAGTTTCCAATCGCCCAGTACATTGGCATCGTGTATCGATGACAGAAAACGTGCGGTTCGCGGTTCGTTTGGATGATTGAAGATGTGTTCCGGCTTCCCCTGCTCCACGATGTTGCCGCCTTCGAAGAACACAACCTGGTTGGAAGCGTTACGGGCGAAACGCATTTCATGGGTGACCATCAGCATGGTTGTTCCGGAATCCGCCAAGGATTTGATGACCGCAAGCACACCGTCCACCATTTCCGGGTCGAGGGCCGAGGTCGGTTCATCCAATACCAGCAGTTCGGGATCCATGGCAATCGTGCGCGCAATGGCCACGCGTTGTTGCTGTCCGCCAGACAGTTTGCTTGGATATCGGTCAGCGAATCCAGCCATACCCACCCGGTCGAGTTCGTCATATGCGATTCGTTTGGCTTCTTTCTTGCCTTTTTCCTTGGCGTGAATCAGACCAATGGCGACATTGTCCAAAACTGTTCTGTTCAAAAACAGATTGTAATTCTGGAACACAAAACCGATTTTCGTACGAACCGAAACAACGTCTTTTGGTTTGCTGCTGGTGAGGGATACCGGCCCTTCTCCGAAATCGATAGTGCCAGCGTTGGCGGTCTCAAGAAAGTCAATCGTTCTCAGCAAAGTGGATTTCCCGGATCCGCTTGGACCGATAATCGAGACAACGCTACGTTCCGGAATGTCCAGGTCGACGCCGTCAAGCACTAATTGCGATTCGAACGACTTTCGAACTCCACGAATTCGTATCATATTCGCCTCCCCCAGTTCATCCAATCGTGACGGTCAGGCCAATGCATCTTCTGTGATCGCATCGTTCCACTTGTCGGAGTGTTTCTCCGAGGCCTTCTCGAACGCCTGGCCCAGATCCTCTTTGAGATCGGCGACATCTTCAATGCCGATGGCGAGACGAATCAACTCATCCGTAATGCCTACCCTCAGCCTCTCCTCACGGGGAAGTTCGAAGTGGGTCATACGGCACGGAAGCTCCGCCAGGCTTTCAACGGCGCCCAGTGAAACCGCAAGGCGGAACAGTCGAAGATTGTCGAGCACATCAACGGGATCGATTCCGTCGACGACCTCAAAGCTCAATACGCCGCCAGCGCCGCGCAACCCCTTGGCCGCCAGGTCCTCGCCATCGGTAAGACCCGGATAATAGACCTTCTTCACCAACGGGTGGGCAAGCAGGTATTTCGCCACATCGGCGGCATTCTCCTGCTGTCGTTCCAAGCGAAGAGCCAATGTTTGGATGCCCTTACGCACGGAATCGCATTCAACGGGTGCGAGGACACCACCGAGACGGTTCTGGGCGAAGTAGACACGCTGCCCGATCTGCTCATCCTTCACCACGACTAGGCCAGCGATGACATCGGAATGACCCGCGAGATATTTCGTGGCGGAATGCAGCACGATATCAGCTCCCAGATCAAGGGGATTCTGCAGATAAGGCGTCACGAATGTATTGTCCACGATAACGATCGTTCCGTATCGATGGGCGATTTCAGCGATCGCGTGGACGTCGTTCACCTTCAACAGCGGATTCGTGACCGTTTCAAAATACACCGCCTTGGCTGGCTGGATTCCCCGTTTCGGATCCCCTGCCACAGCACGCTCTACATCTTCCAGAACGCGGGTGTCGGCTGACGTGACCTCCAGACCCCAGCGGTTGAAATGCTCGTTCAGCTGCGAATACGAACCGCCATAGACATTGTCTCCGGCAACGATGCGGTCTCCAGGCTGGAAAATGGACAGCACCGCATGGATCGCCGCCAGACCGGAGGCGAAGGCAAATCCCCTAGTACTATGTTCGAGCTGCGCGATCTGCCTTTCGAAGTATTCGCGCGTTGGATTTCCGCTACGTGCGTAATCCCAACGGGGCATGGCATCGACCGACTCAAATGCAAAAGTGGACGATTTATAGATCGGCGGATTCACGGCTCTGGTGTCATTGTCGTTCACCGGTTCACCGTGGACCAGCTGTGTGTTGAATCTTGCCATCACGCACCCCCTCGGGTTGTAGAGTTGTTTCGCGCGCACATCTTTCATGCTTTCACGATCATCTACTTAGCCCGAAAAGAAAATGCGCCACACGCTTGGACTTATCGACATAATTTATATGACGTTTAAACTGTTATCAGGATAATTTATTAGCTTTTATCAATGGAGCAAGACATCGCTCTTTGGTTTTTCTTTCGTCCTATTTGGCTTCCCATGCACCGCAACACGCACAAATTACCACCCTTTAAAGGTGGAACAATGGGTACACCATTCGAGAGAGACTAGGCGTCATAAAGATGCTGTGGTGCACTCCAAGGGCAAGATCATCCAAGTCATCGAAGACAGCGGCCAAGCCACCCAGTACCGTATTAGCGTGACGCCCACGGATTATGGCGGATGGGATGAGCAGGTCGATGATCTGCCGCACGAGCGAATCCTTCTCGCCGATCTGGCGCAGCCGTTCGTTGCGTTCGTCGCGCAGCGTGACGACCTTCTTCGACAACTCCTCGCGCTGGTTTTTCTCCTCGGCGGTGAGCTCCTCCTCCTTTTTCTTGTCGATCGTCTCCTCGAACCGCTTCTCCTCCTGCACGGCGGCATCGATCTTCTTGGTGATCGATTTGAGTTTGTCGCCGTACTCCTTCTCGACGTTTTGGAGGATGTCGATCACGATCGGGTGGTTGCCGTTGACGACGAGGGTGAAGTTGTCGGGCATCTGACCGTAGAACTGGCTCATGCCTCCGCCGCTCATGGCGGCCATCTCCTTCATGCGGCGCATGAACTCGTTCTGGGTGATGACCACCGGAGCTTCGTCGGGCGACATGGCCTCGAACGAGATGTTGTAGTGTATCTTGTCGTCCTTGGGCATCTGGCTCTCGAAAACGGGCGTCAGCACCTCCTGCTGGCCCTCGGTGAGCGACATCTTGACATTCTCCTCCTTCTGGATCAGTTTGTCGACCACGTCGCTGTCGACGCGCACGAAACGCGACTCCTTGTTCTTCGACTCGTACCAGTTGATGTAGTGGCTGTCCAGCTGGCCGTCCATCACCAGCACGTCGTACCCCTTGCCTTTGGCCGCTTCGAGGAACGTGTGCTTCTCCACGGGATCGTCCACCTAGAGGAACACCTCCGTCT
>ERZ780139.2882-NODE-2882-length-12121-cov-3.335571_pt1 | contig 12121 bp, 10 predicted proteins | sample MGYA00511476_ERZ780139 | MGnify/ENA primary metagenome ERZ780139 (study PRJEB29588, sample SAMEA2158190) | human gut metagenome | biome: human gut; feature: human-associated habitat; material: faeces | place: Denmark | collected 2008/2010 ... | reverse complement strand
CAGGCATCAAGCCCATCATCGGCTGTGAGGTCTATGTGGCCACCCGTACCCGCTTTGATAAGGTGAACAAGATCGATGGCAACAATCATCTGATCCTGTTGTGCAAGAACGAGACAGGCTATAAAAACCTTGCCAAGCTGGTTTCTGCTGCCTTTATCGAGGGCTTCTACTCCAAGCCGCGTGTGGATAAGCAGCTGCTGGAGCAATACCACGAAGGTCTCATCTGCCTGTCTGCCTGCCTGGCGGGTGAGATCCCGCAGGCGATCCTGTCCGGCGATTACGAGCGCGCTAAGGCTTCTGCCTTGTGGTATCGCGACCTCTTTGGTGAGGGCAATTACTACATTGAATTGCAGGATCACGGGCTGGAAGAGGATAATATTGTGCTGCCCCAGCTCATCAAGCTGGCACGGGAGACCGGCATCCCCATGGCCGCCACCAACGACTCCCACTACCTGCGCAAGGAGGATGCCAAGATGCAGGCGATTCTGCTCTGCATCCAGACCGGAAAAACCATGCAGGATGCCGACCGTATGGAGTTCCAGACCGACGAATTCTACGTTAAAACAACGGATGAGATGTACGATCTGTTTGCCATGGTGCCGGATGCCTGTGCCAACACACAGATCATTGCTGACCAGTGCAATTTTGATTTTGAGTTTGGCAACACCAAAATTCCGTATTATAAGGCCCCTGGCGGCATGGACAATCAGGTGTTCTTTGAAAAGCTCTGCTGGGAAGGTCTGGAGCGCCGCTATGGTTCCAATGTGCCGCAGGCCAACAAAGACCGCCTGAACTACGAGATCAGTGTCATCAAGACGATGGGCTATACCAACTATTACCTCATCGTCTGGGATTACGTCAACTATGCCAAGAGCCAGGGGATCCCGGTGGGCCCGGGCCGTGGCTCCGGTGCGGGCAGTATCGCAGCATACAGCGTGGGTATCACTGACATTGACCCCATTCGCTATAACCTGATCTTTGAGCGCTTCCTGAACCCGGAACGTGTCAGTATGCCCGATTTCGACGTGGACTTCTGCTACGAGCGCCGCCAGGAAGTGATCGACTACGTCAACCGCAAGTATGGCGCTGACCATGTAGCCCAGATCGTTACCTTTGGCACCATGGCTGCCCGCAATGCGATCCGCGATGTGGGCCGTGTGATGGGAATGCCGTATCAGGAAGTGGATGTAGTGGCAAAGCAGGTCCCGGCGGAGCTCAAAATGACCATCAAACATGCGTTGGAGGTCTCACCGGAGCTCAGGCGGATGTATGAAACGGACCCGAAGGTGACGGAACTGCTCGACACTGCCATGAAGGTGGAGGGAATGCCCCGCCACGCTTCTACCCATGCAGCCGGTGTTGTGATTACCCCGGAACCAACGGATTACTATCTGCCCCTTGCCACCAACGATGGCCTGCCCGTGACCCAGTTCAACATGACGGAGATCGAGGAGCTGGGCCTGCTGAAGATGGACTTCCTCGGTCTGCGCACCCTGACGGTCATCCGGGATGCGGAGCTGGCCATTCAGAAAAAAGAACCGGATTTCTCCATCGCCAAACTGGATTATGACGATCCTGAGACCTACAAAATGCTTTCCCGGGGTGAGACCGAAGGCGTGTTCCAGCTTGAATCCTCGGGTATGAAACAGGTGCTGGTGGGCCTGCAGCCGCAGAATTTGGAAGATGTCATCGCTCTGATCAGCCTGTACCGCCCCGGCCCGATGGATTCCATCCCGACCTACCTGCGCAACCGCCATGAACCGGACAAAATCAGCTATAAGACCCCGCAGCTGGCCCACATTCTGGATGTGACCAATGGTTGCATCGTCTATCAGGAACAGGTCATGCAGATCTTCCGGGAGCTGGCAGGCTTTTCGTTCGGGCAGGCAGATAATGTCCGCCGTGCCATGAGCAAGAAGAAACACGCTGTGATGGAGGCAGAGCGGGAACATTTTGTCCACGGCTGCACAGACCCCGGCAACGAGTGCCCGGGCTGTGTGGCAAACGGCATCTCGGAAAAGGTTGCAAACGAAATTTACGATGAGATGTCCAGCTTTGCATCCTACGCCTTCAACAAGAGTCATGCCGCCTGTTATGCCTATGTGGCATTCCAGACAGCCTACCTCAAGTGCCATTACCCCAGTGAGTTTATGGCTGCGCTGCTGACCCGTGTCCTGGACAACACCGGCAAGGTCATTGAGTATTCCGGCGAGTGCGCCCGGCTGGGGATCAAGGTCCTGCCGCCGGATATCAATATCTCGGGCAGCGGCTTTACTGCAGAGGACAGCGGTCGGATCCGGTTTGGCCTGAACGCCGTGAAAAATGTCGGCACCCGGCTGATCGAGCGCTCCGTAGAGGAGCGGCAGGAAAAGCCTTATACCAGCCTGTACGATTTCTGCAAACGGATGCATGGTACCGAGCTGAACCGCCGCACTGTGGAAAGCCTCATCAAGGCCGGTGCCTTTGATAATCTCGGCTCCAACCGCCGCAGTCTGGTCGAAGCAACTGAGGGCGTGCTCAAGAGCATCGAGAGTGACAGCCGGAAGAATCTGGATGGTCAGATCGACCTCTTCTCGATGATGAGCGGCATGGACGATACGTCTGCCGCCGACAGCTATGAGATCAAGCCCTGCCCTGAGTATACCCACGCCGAGCTGCTCCAACAGGAGAAAGAGGTCAGCGGCCTGTACCTTTCCGGTCATCCGCTGGATGCCTACCGGGAGCAGTCGGCTCAGTTTGCCACCCACACCATCAAAGCTCTGACCGGTGAGGATGCCAATGTGCCGGACAATAGCCATGTCCGCATCGTCTGCACCATTGTCAAAAGCAAAATGGTGACGACAAAGACCAACAGCATGATGGCCTATACCAGCGTAGAGGATCTGACCGGCACCATGGAGGTCATCGTGTTCCCACGTACACTGGAAACATTCCGGGACGTGCTGCACGATAACGCGGTCGTGGTCATTGAGGGCCGCCTGTCTATCCGAGAGGATGAACCTGCCCGCCTGGTCGCCGAGAGTATTTCGCCCATTGAGGGCTATAACCCCGTCAGGCCGCAGGCCAACCGCCCCAATCAGATGCGGGATGCAGCCCGTCGGCTCTACGTCCGGCTGCCCTCCCGCACCAGCCCGGAGTACGCCAAGGTGGTCAATCTGCTGGAGATTTTTGACGGTGATATGCCGGTGATCTTCTATCTGGAGGACACAAAACAGAAGCTGGCGGCTCCCCGCAGGCTGTATACGTCAGGTCATCCGCTTTTCTTTGAGGAACTGCAGCGCATCGTGGGTGAAAAGAATATTGCAACAAAATGACATGCGCAGGAACGATTCAAACCAGGTACACGTGTGCCAAAAACAACACCAAGACGTACGCCTGTGAATTTTAATAAACTTTTAACGAAGTGCCAAAAAGGTATTGGATTCAAGCGGGAACTGTGTTATAATGTCTAAAGGCAAGTTATGATCTGAGCAAGGCGATGGAGCTGGTGCCCAAAGAGAGAGGGTAAGTGCTCCATAGGTAAATGACGAAACAATTGGAGGGAATCTTTCCATGGAAAAGCAAATCAAAACGATTGGTGTGCTGACCAGCGGCGGCGACGCTCCGGGTATGAATGCTGCAGTTCGCGCCGTTGTCCGTGCAGGCCTGCACAAGGGCTTCCGTATGATCGGCATTCAGCGCGGCTACAATGGCCTGCTGGATGGCGAGTGCTTTGAAATGAACCTGCGCAGCGTTTCCAATATCATCTCTGCCGGTGGCACCATCCTGTATACGGCCCGCTGCCTGGAGTTCAAGACCAAGGAGGGTCAGGATAAGGGCGCTGCAAAGTGCCGTGAGCTGGGCATTGACGCGCTGGTGGTCATCGGCGGCGACGGCTCCTACCGCGGTGCCCGTGAGCTGGCACACCGCGGCATTCCGATGATCGGTCTGCCCGGCACCATCGATAATGATATCGCCTGTACCGATTACACCATCGGCTACGATACCGCAATGAACACCGCCTTGGAAATGATCGACAAGCTGCGCGATACTACCCAGAGCCATGACCGCTGCAGCGTGGTCGAGGTCATGGGCCGCAATGCGGGTTACATCGCTCTGAACGTTGCCATTGCCTCCGGTGCCATGGCTGTGTTGCTGCCTGAGAAGGAATTCGATATGCAGCACGATATTCTGGATAAGATCACCGAGACGCAGCGCACCGGTAAGCGCCACTTCATTGTTATCGTTGCCGAGGGCATTGGCCACTCTCAGGAGATCGCCAACGAGATCCAGGCCCGCACCGGCATCGACACCCGTGCCACCATTCTGGGCCATGTCCAGCGCGGCGGCTCTCCCACGCTGCGTGACCGTGTGAACGCTTCTGCTATGGGCTACCACGCCGTCTGCCTGCTCGAGCAGGGCAAGTATAACCGCATCGTCGGCATGAAGGGTGAGGAGCTGGTGGATTACCCCGTAGATGAGGCCCTCGAGATGACCAAGAGCATCGACCCGGTCCTCGTGGACGTATGCAATACGATCTCGATTTGATTTTTTGAACATACGACGGAGCTGCGTTTTCCACGACCGGAAAGCGCAGCTCTGCTTTTTATATTTACGCAACCCGAAGTTTTGTGGTATACTATCGCAAGAGAATCAAGACGCGGCGCTCTGTCCCGCGTCAGGCAGGAGAGTGGAACTGTGGAACTGGAACAAGCCAAGAAGCGCGTAGAGGAACTGCGCGCTGTTATCGAGAAGAATAACCGCCTTTATTACGACCAGGACGCCCCCGAACTCGAGGACTTTGAATACGACGCCCTGACGCGGGAATTGAAGGAGCTGGAAGCGCAGTACCCGGAGCTGGTCACTCCGGCTTCGCCCACCCAGCATGTCGGCGGTACCCCCAGCGGGCGCTTCGCAAAAGTGACACATACCGTCAAGATGGAAAGTTTGCTGGATGCATTTTCCTACGATGAACTGCGTGATTTCGACCGCAGAGTGCGTGACGCGGGTATCGAGCCGGAGTATGTCGTCGAAATCAAGATCGACGGTCTTTCTTGCAGCCTTGAGTACGAGAACGGTGAACTGGTCCGTGCTTCTACCCGCGGCGACGGTGTCGTAGGCGAGGACGTCACCGCCAATGTCCGGGCTATCAAAAAGATACCGAAAAAGCTGAAGAATGCCCCTGAGTTTCTCGAGGTGCGCGGCGAGGTTTATATGCCCCATGAGGCGTTCCAGCACCTCTGCGCCGAGCAGGAATTGCAGGGCGCGGCACCCTTCAAGAATCCCCGCAACGCCGCCGCCGGTTCGCTGCGCCAGAAGGACGCCAAGATCACCGGGAGCCGCGGCCTTTCGATTTTTGTTTTCAACGTCCAGCAGGTGCGTGGCAAGGAGCTGACTACCCACGCGGAAAGCCTCGATTACCTCAAAAGTCTCGGCCTGCCGGTCTCTCCCCGCTACCACATCGTCCATGACATTGAGGACGCGATCAAGGAAATCGAGCAGATCGGGCAGAACCGCTCAAAGCTCGATTTCGACATGGACGGTGCGGTCATCAAGGTCAATGACTTCGCCCAGCGCGACCTGATGGGCTCTACCAACAAGTTCCCCCGCTGGGCCATCGCGTTCAAGTATCCGCCCGAAGTCAAGGAGACGACCTTGCGCAGCATCGAGGTCGCTGTGGGCCGCACAGGCGTATTGACCCCGACGGCCTGCTTCGACCCGGTCTTCCTCGCCGGTACGACGGTGGCCCGCGCGACCCTCCACAACGAGGATTTCATCCGCCAGTTCGGCCTCTGCATCGGCGATACCATTCAGGTGCGGAAAGCCGGCGACATCATCCCGGAGGTCATCGGCGTCGTCCATCATCCGGAGAACGCAGAGCCTTACCAGATGCCGACAGTCTGCCCGTCCTGCGGCGCACCGGTCGTCCATCTCGAAGACGAAGCCGCCCTGCGCTGTGTCAACCCGGAATGTCCGGCCCAGTCTCTGCGCAACATCATCCATTTTGCCTCCCGTGATGCGATGGACATCGACGGCTTGGGAACTGCCGTAGCGACACAGCTGGTGGAAAAGAACCTCGTCCACTCGGCGGCAGACCTTTATGATTTGACGCTCGAGCAGCTGCTGACACTGGAAAAGTTCAAGGAGAAGAGCGCAACGAATCTCCTCCACGCCATCGAAAATTCCAAGCAGAACAATCTTGACAAGCTGCTGTTCGGTTTCGGCATCCGCAACATCGGCGACAAGGCCGCTGCATTGCTGGCTGAGCACTTCGGCACACTGGAAGCCATTCGGGAGGCAGATATTGAAAAAATCAGCGAGATCGACGGTTTCGGAGGCGTGATGGGCCAGAGCGTGGTAGAGTTCTTCGCCAAGGACGGCACCACAGACCTTATCCATCGTCTGGCTGACGCCGGGGTGAACATGACCTGGAAGGGCGAACCGAAGGGCGACAAGCTGGCGGGAATGACGCTGGTCGTCACCGGCACCCTCGAGACGCTCTCCCGCAATGAGGCAGAGGCTCTCATCGTCAAAAACGGCGGCAAAGCCAGCGGTTCGGTCTCCAAAAAGACGGCTTACGTTGTGGCCGGCACAGCAGCAGGTTCCAAACTGACCAAGGCACAGGCCCTCGGCGTACCTGTGTTGACGGAGGAAGAATTCCTTGCCATGCTGCGGGATGAATCGGAAGCTTAAATAGAATCGACTCAAAAGGCTCATGCAGTGGGTGTCCCCGCTGCGTGGGCTTTTTTGCGTTCTAAAAACTCTGCCGCCGCATACAGTAGGAGCAAGAAGCCAAAATGACGAGACCGAAGGAGAAACAAGATGGACGAGTATTACCGCGCTGTTCGGGCTCTGCCTGCATGGCTGGCGCGGCCTTTGAGCGCCCTGCCGCCGGGCATTGCAGAACAGGTACATGAGATACGCCTCCGGGTCGGCTGCGGAGTACAGCTGACCATCGGCGGAAAGCCCTGCTGCCCGGCGGAGCTGCCTGCGCTGCAGAAGCTCCGGCTGACGCCCTTGCAGATGGAAGAGATATTCGTCACCCTCTGCGGCGGGTCGGTACACAGCCACGAGACAGAAATTGCGGCGGGCTATGTCACGCTCAGCTGTGGGTGCCGCGCCGGGCTGGCCGGACAGTTTTACTGCGCACCGGGGCAGAGCGCCGTCTTGCAGGAGCTGCGCTCGGTGAATATCCGCGTTGCCCGGAACCGGGAATTTCCTCTGCCACAAAAACTCCGGGATATTCTGCAGCAGCGATTTATCGGGATGCTCCTGATGGGGGAACCCGACAGCGGCAAAACGACCCTTCTGCGAGGTGTCGCCCGGGAACTTGCAAAACAGAACAGGGCCGTGGCCGTCATCGACGAGCGGAGAGAGATATTCCCCTCGGAAGAAAGCGCGGCGCTTCCGCTCGACATCCTCAGCGGCATACCCAAGGGACAGGCGGTGCAGATGGCTCTGCGTACCCTCTCGCCGCAGGTCATCTTGTTGGACGAGCTGGGCGGGATGGACGAGCTTTACGCGCTGGAGCAGGGGCTTTTCAGCGGGGTGGAATTTATCGCGACACTTCATGCCGCCAGCTGGGAAGAAGCTGCCCGCCGTCCGCAGGTGCAGTATCTGCAAAAGTGTGGTGCGCTCCATGTGGCAGTGCTTCTGAACGGCCGCACTGCGCCGGGGCAGCTGAAAGAGGTGCGTGTTTCGTGAAAACGCTTCGAGTCGTCTGTGCGCTGTTCTGGCTGGGCTGCGGCTGGTGCGCAGGGGATGCCGTCTGCATCCGCACGCAGGATCATCTGGAAGCACTCCGGCAAACCATTGCGCTCCTGGAGGAGATCGAGCAGGAGATCACATTCCGCCGGGCTGACCTGAACATGCTGTCGAAAAAGTTACAGCGTGAGCACAAACTCTTCTGCTCCGCCAAAATGATTCAGACGGCCATTCCACCGCAGAGTTTCTCTCCGCAGGAAGCCGCCTGCTTTGCGGAGTGTTTTTCCGCCCTTGGCCACACGGAAGCAGAACAGGCGTGCAGCAGGCTGGCATTTTATCAAGAGCGCTTCCGCAGCTTTTTGCAGCAGCAGGAAAAAGCTGCGCAAAGCCGCCTGGTGCTTGCCCCGAAACTCGGGATACTTCTTGGACTTACGGCAGCCATTCTCCTTTTTTAAAGCGCAAAACTTCGTTTCAAATACAGGGAGGAAACCGGGCAATGGAAATTGATCTCATTTTCAAAATGGCGGCCATCGGCATCATCGTAGCGGTGCTCAACCAGTTGCTGATCCGCTCCGGCCGGGAAGATCAGGCCATGATGACGACATTGGCCGGGCTCGTGGTAGTCTTGTCCATTCTGGTCAAGCAGATCAGCGCATTGTTTGTCACCATAAAATCTTTATTCGCACTATGAGCCTTGCTCTTTCCAGCCTTGCCATTGCCGTGCTGGCGGCAGTTTTGTACGCACTGTTCCAGAAAAGTGCCCCGACTTTTTCACTGCTGGTTTCCATGGCTGCGGCCCTGATTTTGCTGGCCCGGGTCGGGAGTGCCGCGCAAAGCGTTCTTTCCGGGCTTGTCCGGTTGGAGCAGCGCGCCGGCGGAGATGCATACGGCTGTCTGCTGCGCTGTACGGGCATCGTTCTGCTGACCGACTACGCACGGACGCTCTGCGAGGAAGCCGGAGCGGAGTCGCTGGCATGGTGCGCTGCGCTGGCTGGGCGGCTTTTGGTGCTGGCGGCGGCGTGGCCGCTGCTGGAAGAGATCGGACAACGGATCTGGAGTGTTCTTGGATGAAACAACATGGATTCAAAAAGCTTCTTTTTGCCCTTTTTCTGGTCTGGACAAGCCTCTGCATCATTACCCCGGCGGCACTGGCTCTGGACGAAACAACTCTATCCGGCATCCCCGGGGCAGAACAGTGGCAGCCTTACCTGGAACAAAGCCCGGTAAGCATTTCGGATTTTGCGGATGCCCCGCTCGATGCCTTAAAAAAGCTCTTCCACGGTTCCATGGCAGCTGCCTTGCAGGAGACACTGCGCGGCAGCACGGATGCGCTGTTATTTTTGCTCCTTGCTGCGCTTTTGTCTTTTCTGACAAGTGAGACCACCAACGGCGAACTGCTTGATCTGATCGCGGCAGGTGGGTGCGGTGTTCTCCTCTGGAGCAAGCTCCTCACGCTTGCGGAACAGCTCTGTGCACAGATGGGAGAGTGGCGCGGCTTTTTGCTGGGGTTTCTCCCGGTCTATGCCGGAGTCCTGACCATGGGTGGGGAAACGGCAGCAGGCAGCGCGGCCAGCGGATTTTTTCTGACGATCCTCTGCTTTCTGGCGCAGTGCCTGACAGCATTTGTCCGGCCCTTGCTGCAATGCTATCTGGCTCTCAGCATGGCCTGCTGCATCAGCACAGATCACGGGCTTGCCGCTTTCTGCCAAAGTACAGGCGCTTTGCTGCGCCAGGCACTTCATTGGGTGGGGAAGTTTCTGGCACTTTTGCTGGGGTTGCAGCGGGTTACAGCATTGCAGCTGGACCGTGCCGCGCTCCGCACAGGCCAGCTTCTGGCCGGGAGCGTCCCCATTGTAGGGCAGACTTTAAGCGATGTTTCAGAAGCATTTCTCGCAGGAATCCAGCTCTTGAAAAGCGGCCTCGGCCTTGCGGCCATTGCGTTTCTTGGGGCAGAATTTTTCCCGCTGTATCTCGGCATGATGCTCCAGCTGGCTCTTTTGTGCGGATGCAGCCTGTTTTGCGGCCTGACAGGGAACATCCGCTGTAAGGCCTTACTGGATTGCTTTGCCGAAGCTGTCCGTTGTATGGCGGCGGCAACCGCGCTTTTCTTTGGATTATTTATAATGGGAACGGTATTTTTGTTTCTTGCGGGAGGTGGGTAAATGCAGCCGTTGGAACGGGCCGTGGCGATTTTCTGTATCGCCTGTATCTGTGCAGAGCTGACCACGCAACTGGCGGGCAGCACCTGGGCCCGGCGGTGCATAAAAGCCGTGGCAGGGCTATATATTCTAGTAGTGTTTGCCCGCACCGTGCCGCAAGCCCATGTGCAGCTCCGGACGTTTTTAGTTCCAATGCAGGAGCCGGTTTCCATTGCATCGCCCGAAACGGCCATTTTAGCGCAGACGCAGGCGCAGCTGGAACAGACACTCGCGGAACAGTGGTGCACGAAAACCGGGAGAGAAGCTTCGGTAGCCGTGATGCTGAAAGAGACCGATTCGGTTGTCGCTGTTTGTTCCGCACAAATGACGCTCCCGGCAAACTGTACCGCGGAAGAACGGCAGCAGGCAGGTGCCTTTTTGCAGGAAAAGCTTCAGCTGCTGCCGAAACAGATCTGGATCGCTGCAGCGGGGGAGGAAACACCATGAAGCCAGAACTTTCGGAACTGAGGAAGTGGCTGCAAACCCTGCTGAAAAAGCAGAACCGTGCACGGCTTGCATTGGTTCTGGGCTGCATCGCCATGGCGCTCATTTTGCTTTCAGAGTTGTTCCCGGCAAAAGCCCCGGCGGCACCGCAGGCTGTATCTCCGGAGGAGGGTACTTACAAAACACAGCTGGAGCAGCAGCTGACAGAGCTGATCGAGCAGGTACAGGGAGCAGGAAAGACCACTGTGATGCTCACACTGGAAAGCGGGGAGGAGACCGTTTATGCCTTGGACACGCTCTCGGGACAGACCCAGGAACAGCAGACCCATGTGCTGCTGGACGACGGGACCGCACTGGAACAAACTGTTTATCTACCGACCATCTGCGGTGTGGCGGTCGTCTGCGAGGGCGGCGGAGATGTCCGGGTCGCCTCCCGCATCACAGAGCTGGTAGGTGCCCTGCTGGATGTTCCGTCCAACCGCGTCTGTGTGGAGCAGCGCCGTACCCGAAACTGATTTGTATTTGCGATTTGTATTTGCAAGGAGGAACGAACATGAGAGCCACTGCAAAAAGTACGACCCGCAAGGCCACTGCCATTACATTGGCCGCCGCTCTGGTGGTAGCAGTTTACCTTAACTGGCAATATTCCCGCACCGGAGTCAGCCTGAATCAAGTTCTTTCACCGCCGCCTCAATAAAGGCGTTGATCTCCGGGGTAACAGTAATGCCGTTTGCCTCCAACAGCTCCACGACAAAGCGTTTCTTGGTCGCCTTGTCAATGGTGCCCGCCTCGGCCTGCTTCTCGGCGGCCTCCACGAACTTCTTCACGATGGAGTACAGGCGCTTTTCTTTCAGCCAAGGCAGGCCGGTGTCTTTCAGCCACGGGATAACCAGCGCGGTAAAGGACGCACCCAGCACCGCAAACACGATTTCCAGCAGATTGTTCACAACGATGGTCACAACTTCATTCATGATCTTTTCCTCCTATATATAGTCGGTCAGTTGGGCAGCTTCAAAACCTGCCCGGCGTGGATGGTGTTATTTTTCAACCCGTTCATGGTCTTGATCTCCTTGTAGCGGGCACCATTGCCAAGCTGCTGCGCAGCAATGCGCCACAGGCTGTCGCCCGCTTTCACGGTGTATGTCTTGGCCGCCGGGGTAGCGCTTGCTTTGCCGGTAATGGCCGCCGCGTCCACCCAGCCATACACGGTGCTGGCACTGTCCGTGTGTACAATGTGGTACGGGTGCTTGCCCGCCGGGGCAACTGCCGTCACCTTGGCCTGGCCGGGCTTCACGGTTGTGCCGCTGGTAGCCTGCGAGTTGGCGTAGTGCTTGCCGCCCGCAAACTGCACAATGTCGCCCACCTTGTATGTCAGCGCAGTGTTGCCCGTGGCGGTGCCGGTGTTCGTGCTGCCGCCGGTCTGCCCGCCGGGGGTAGCTGCACCAAGGCGGGCTTTGAACGCGGCCCACTTGGCGGCGCTGCCGGTGTCCTCGTTCCAGCCGATGATACCGGGGCACGGCTTGCCGTTCACATCATAGTGGCGGATAACATGGGCGGCGTCAATACCGTATTCCGCCATCAGGTACTTCACCAGTTCCACAAGATTGCTCACAACCTTGTCGGTAAAGCGCCAATGGCTGTCGTTGGCAACAGTCATTTTGCCGGTGTCATTGGTAGAGCATACCTCAATGCCAATGGTGTTGCGGTTCGTGGCCTTGCCGTAGTAAGCACCGCCCTTGGTATTGTACTTTCCGCCGCCGCAGTGCCAAGTGTAGCGGTTGCGAATGTCGCCGTTG
>ERZ780139.2880-NODE-2880-length-12127-cov-3.025679_pt1 | contig 12127 bp, 8 predicted proteins | sample MGYA00511476_ERZ780139 | MGnify/ENA primary metagenome ERZ780139 (study PRJEB29588, sample SAMEA2158190) | human gut metagenome | biome: human gut; feature: human-associated habitat; material: faeces | place: Denmark | collected 2008/2010 ... | reverse complement strand
ATGCTCCTGCTGTTATTCGGTTTTCCGCTGATCGCATTTGTGAATTCCTATATCTTCACACCGATCTTTAAAAAGTATATCCCGGAAGAAGATAAGCAGGGCCATGAAAGTGGACTTTCCCCGCTGTTAGATGAAAATAATAAAGAGATCGAAGATGCAATTCAGAGTTTAAAAGGAAAATAAAGAAACCACCGGGAATAACATTTCCTCCAGCATGCCAGTTGGCTTCCGGAAAGAAAACCGTAAAATAAGAGGAAGCGAAAAATAATCCCAAACCAGCCACCATTACCAACAGTCCGCGCATCAGCGTACCTTTATAGCCATATTTACTAATCCAGGACGACCCTACCCGACCACAGACCGGATAAGCCAGGAACCAGGAGAAGGTAATCAATGTGGCGAATGTGTTTTTCAGGCCACCCACTTCGGCAAGGAATGTTTCTTTCAGCGGTCCCTGGAACTGAGTATTGGCAGTAGTAAGGAAACCTACAATGAAAAACAGGAATACCATTGTGATAAATGGCCCCATATAGTTCACTTGTTTTTCTTGTTGTGTCATAGTATCATGTATTAAATAAAAGAAATTCGCAATTCGGGTGAAGCTGAAGTACCGATGCAGGAACTTCCGGTGTAACGGGTCCCTCCAGCATTTTCCTGACGATATCCGCCTTGTTCGCACCTTTGGCAACCAATACGATTTTACGGGCCTGCATGATGTTCCGGATTCCCAAAGTAGCACCACCCAGTTCTTTCTCCGGTGGTGTATTCGTTTCCCGTCGGATACGTTCTTCCAGTTCCGTATTCATTTGAGTCACCCATGTTTCTCCTCCTAAGGGAGAACCTGGTTGATTAAAACCCAGATGGCCATTCTCACCCAATCCCAAAATCAATAAGTCAATGCCTCCACGGCTCTCTATTTCTTGCTGGAAAAGCTTGCAGGCTTTGTCAAAATCATCAGAGACTGTAGGTAGCATCAGGAAGTTGTCTTCTTGGATGCCCAGCGTATCGATCAGTTCTGTCTTCAGCATTGTGTAACATGCACCTGCATACTCACGGGGTACATTAGTCACCTCGTCCAGTCCGAAGAATGTAACAGAAGAAACATCAAAAGGATATCGGGAATAGATTTCTCCAACCAGGCGATGCAGGTTGCCGGTAGTACGCCCTGTAGAAAGTCCGATAACACTTTCCGGCTTATTCAGAATTTCACCAATAATGCGCCATGCAGCGATACAATCAAACTCTTTTTCACTCTTTGCTATAGTTATTTTCATGAGTCTACTTTTTTATCACTAATCATTAATCACTAACCATTAATCACTATTTACATATTCATCGCCACTGCGCCCGCACCCAACAAACCTATAAAACCCGGGTTAAGTTTAGTGATAACCACGCCATTGGTTACAAAGCGCATCGTAGTAGGATGAAGTTTCTCCAGTATTTTCTCATGAATATATCCGTCGGACACAATGCCGCCACCCAATACCACCGTATCAGGATCAGTAACCCGTACCAGATTCATGATAAGATTTGCCAAAGCTTCCGAAGCATTTTCAACCAGAGCCACACACAAAGGATCTCCTTTCTGGCTTAGCGCAAAGACTTCGCTGATCAGTACTCGTTCTCCCTTTTCTGCCGGGATATGCAGATTGGTTTCATACCGGTTGCGAAGAAGACGGGCGCAATTATCAAAACCGATACCGGCAGCAATGGCCTCCACACAATCCATTCTTCCACAACCACACTTAATGCCAAGATTCACTCCCACACGCACGTGCCCTACCTCACCCGCATTGAAGTGACTGCCACGTATCTGCCTGCCATTGATAACCGTACCGACGGCAATACCTGTACCTACATTAATATAAATAAAGTTCTTGGATATTTGTCCGAATCCCCAGACACGTTCAGCGCGAGTGGCACTTTTCACATCATTATCTATATGGCAGGGGATACCATAAATATCCGACAATTCCTTTGCCAGCGCTATCGGTTGCGTCCGACTCGGATCAATCTGTAACCAAATGCCCTGATTAGGATCTACACGCCCTATCAGCCCGACTCCCATACCGACAGGTTTCTGGTCACACCAACCCACCGTACGGATATAATCATCGAGTGACGACTTTATGATTTCCGAAGCTGCTTGCTGGTTAAAATATCCGGAGTCATATTTCTTATACCTTAAAATATTACCATGGCTGTCCACCTCACCAATCAGTAGCTTGGTTCCACCCAAATCAAGACCTAAATAAGTTTCCATTCTTTATTGCGTTTTTAATATTGTTTACTGTCCACAATATTACGCACTATCAGGAAAACGGGAGTTGATTATCTAACAAAAAAGGTTTGATACCTGTCCGTGGTGGTTAAAAAGCTATCTTTAATACTTTAAATCTTGCTGGGACTCGTACCAAACTGCTTTTTAAAGCAAGTACTGAAGTATTTTGAATCAGAAAATCCAACCATGGAAGATACTTCACCAATCGAAAATCTTCGGGAAGCCAGAAGTTCTTTCGCCTTATTCAGACGGACAATACGGATAAAATCATTAGGTCCCTGCCCGGTCAAGGTCTTGATCTTATTATAAACGGAAGTACGGCTCATGCCCAGCATACGGCAAAAGTCGTTGATAGAGAATTCTGAATTAGAAAGTTCTTCATCAATCACTTCCATCACTTTATCCATAAACTCCTTGTCCAGCTGGCTGGTATAGTCCGTATCTTCCGGTGGAGTATCCATGGACAGCACCGTATCGCGAAGATGCTGCCTGTTCTGGAGGATATTCCGTATCCGGACTTTCAGGACAGAGAGGTCAAAAGGTTTAATTATATAATCATTCGCCCCGGCTTCGAGTCCGAATATGATATTCCCTTTCACTCAGAGCCGTCAATAGTATCACAGGAATATGGCTCGTATCGACAGAAGACTTCAGTATACGGCACAATTCATCACCTTCTAACACGGGCATGACAATATCCGAAATAATGATATCCGGATTGATCTCCCTTGCCATCTCCAAAGCCTTCCCACCATCGGGCACTCCGATTACTTTATATTCTGATGACAAACTGTTCATCAGATACTCCCTCATATCTTTATCATCCTCAGCCAGAAGCAACACATTCTTACCGGCATCTTCCTGCTCCGGGAAGGTATCAACAGCGGGTATTTCCTGCGTATTTTCTTTTCGCTCAACAACTATCCCCGACTTTATCTTCAACGGGAATGTAACAGTAAATGTCGTCCCTTTACCTTCCGTACTGCTAAACGAAATATCACCGTGATGCTGCTTCACAATCCTCCGTGTAATCATCAGCCCGATACCTGAACCTGTTTCCTGAAAGTTCATGGCATTCTGTGCCCGATAATACTCATGAAAGATATTTCTTTGTTCTTCTTTTGGAATGCCGATACCTGTATCTTTTACTTCAATCGACCATTTCTTCTTCGTTGTTCTTACTGTAATATAGATAATCCCTTTCTCCGTATATTTCAAGGCATTCGAAAGGAGATTGTCCACAATATGATCCATCTTATCCCGGTCCATCCACACCTGCGGCATGTCCGCCTCTGCCTTCAACTGAATTTCCACTCCCTTTTGCAGGACGGCCATGTGGAACTCCGCTATCTTTTCTTCCAGATAAGCTTTGATATCGTAAGGAGAGACTTTCAGACATTCGGCATGCAGTTCCGTTTTCTGTAAGTCCAACAACTGAGTAACCATACTCAACAGTTTCTCGGCATTCTTCACAGCTACCGCCACTGTCTTCTTACTTTCTTCCGGAAGCTCCCGCTGTGCTTCAAGTTCGCTCAGAGGTGCCTTTATCAAGCTGATCGGGGTGCGTATATCATGCGCTATGCTGATAAAGGAACGTATCTTCTCCTTTACCCGGTCTTCATTGGCTTTATGCCTCCGATACTGCACAAAGATATAAACAAAGACAGAAAGCAATATAAAATAAAACAGCAATGCCCACCATGAAACCCAGTAAGGACTACTGATTACCACCTTCAGGCTGCGCTCCCCTATCTGTTGTCCGGTATATTTATCGAATGCCCACAACCGGAATGTGTATGTACCGGAAGAAAGGTCCATATAGTTCACGCTCCGCACCGAATTGGAATGTTCCCATTCTTCATTATGCCCCTCCAACATATACTCATACCTTATTCTGTGCGGAGCCGTAAAATTGATGGCAGAGAAAGAAATGGAGAATGAATTCTGGTTATAGTTCAAGCCGATCTTCTGCGTGTCGTTGATATTAGTCTTTAAAAGGGAACCTTTCATACCCGCCTTCACCGATTCATAAAGCAATTTAAAATCTGTCAGTATCAGTTCGATAGGGCCATGCTGTCCGAAGTTCAGCGAAGGAGAAAAGGTTATCACTCCCTCCGCCGTACCAAAAGCAAGGCATCCGTCGTCCAGCTTGAAGGCTGAATTAGGGTTATAATATCCCCAGGTGATATCCAGAAAATCGTTTGCACTGATCAGAATATCGTTTGATAAGTCCAGGCAATAGAGTTCTTTTTCCGTACTGAACCAGATACGGCCATCGTTATCTTCCAACAGGCTATTAATGGAATTGGAAGCAAGACCGTTATCCGTAGTATAGGCACGCGCCTCTCCTCTATCAGGGTTGAAACGTACCAATCCTTCTCCGTCGGTGGCAAGCCATATATCTCCGGATGAAGATTGCAATAAGCATCGGATAGGATAGTGCAGGGAAATATCTCCGAACTTCTGATGCCACTGTGCTTTTCCCGTAGCTTTATCGAAAACAGCCAGACCACTACATCCTGCTATCAGTAATGAACCGTCTCTACCGGACTTCAAGTCTCCTACACAATCAATCGGATAATAGGTATAAGTATTCGTCAGCATATTGTAGCGTGTAAATTCGCCTTCAATACCACCTATCCAAAGATAATCACCTTCCGCATGGATAGCATAAATGTAATCGGTGGCCACACCCTTGTCCGAACCGGTTTTCCGTTTTTCCATCTTTTGCACCTTGCCTGTTCCCTTATGGATAGCATAAAGACCGATACCATATCCACCGACCCAGATGTTTCCTCTTGAATCTTCAGCAAGAGCCAATACAACTTTAGAACCATGCTCCGTACCATCCAGAAAGTGCTTCCATTGACGTTGTTTGTGCCGGTAAAGGCTGACTCCATTGTTTGTGCCATACCAGCAATCTCCCTCGGAATCCTGAAATATGACATTGATATGATCCGATTTCAGGGAATTAGCATTATTCTGTTCATGCTTCATTCTCCTTACATCAGGAATATTGGGGTCTAAATAGCTGATGCCATTGGTAGAGGTACTCACCCAAATGCCGCCAAATTCATCTACACAAATATCAGAAACAGTATTGCCATTCAGACTTCTTTCATCATCTTCATTGGTGATATAATGCTTCAGAAGCCGTTCCGTGGTTCTGTCTATCTGGAAAACACCGGCACCGTCAGCTCCTATCAGCAAGGTATTATCAGGAGCCTGTGCAAAAGTGCGAATGGGAACATGGGGGATGAACACTTTGAAAGACCGCACCTTCCTTGTCGATTTATCCACGACAAAAGCCCCGTCGGAAAAGGTACCTACAAATAATTTATCTCCGAAAGCACACAATGATTCGACATGCATTTCCGCGGGAAGAGGTATCGCTTCCTCTGAAGAAAAACCGGTTTTATTCGCTCGCTTCAACCGATAGATACCTTTATTGGTTCCGGCACAGAATTCAGTATCATCTATCTGCACAATGCAATTGACGCATTGTCCTTTCAACCCGGCAAGCAATAAGCCGGACTTTTCTTCCCAACAGTAAACACCCGTTGACATACACAGCCAAAGGCGATTATCCACATCAAAAAGGATATTATTCAAGACCGGAGAAGAAAGATATCCGGATGCATCGACACGCAGTTGAAAAGCATCCGTCCGATTATCGTACGCGTATATCTTTCCGTTCTTCAAGGCAATCCAGATATTCCCCGAATAATCACAGGTCATGGTAGTGGAAGACAGGATATGATCTTTGGACTCCACCGTTTCGTCCAGCTGATAGTGTTTTATTTCATTGCCGTCATACCGGTCTACCCCCATATGGGTATAGGCCCATATAAAACCGGCAGAATCTTTACTGACCTGAAATACCTGCCGGCTGCTCAACCCTTCTTTTATACTCAGGGGACGAAACGAACCGGCAAATAAAGTGAAGCATTGAAGGAGAAATATAAGTAAGGTGAAAATGTATTTTATCATAATATCGTTATTATCTGTCCGCATTACACATTTATAGGTTTCGCGGATGCAATATTAGACACAAATATAAAAAAAGTGGTTTAAAAACTATCCAAATAGGTTTGATTTCTATTACTTTTGTCCATCAAACCAATAAACCGTGATAGGCCATGCTCAGCAAGCTTAAATTAAACCAGCTCTATTTCAAAGACACGCAGTTCGCTAACCTGATGACGCGACGCATCTTCAACGTCCTTCTGATAGCCAATCCTTATGACGCTTTCATGCTGGAAGACGACGGACGCATTGACGAAAAAATCTTTAATGAATATACTTCACTTTCTCTGCGCTATCCACCCCGCTTTACCCAGGTATCGACTTGCGAGGAAGCCTTGGCACAACTCTCTACCGTACCGTTCGATCTCATCATCTGTATGCCGGGAACGGGAGATAACGACAGTTTCGATGTGGCGCGACACATCAAGAGCCTTTACGAACATATTCCCATGGTGATACTGACCCCTTTCAGCCACGGTATCACCAAACGCATCGCCAACGAAGACCTGAGTCCTTTCGAATATATCTTCTGCTGGCTGGGAAACACGGACCTACTGGTGTCTATCATCAAACTGATAGAGGACAAGATGAACCTGGAACACGACGTAAATGAAGTAGGTGTGCAGGTGATTCTGGTTGTGGAGGACGGTATCCGTTTTTATTCATCCATATTGCCCAACCTCTATAAGTTCGTATTGAAACAGAGCCAGGAGTTCAGCACCGAAGCATTGAACGCCCACCAGCGCACGTTGCGTATGCGTGGACGTCCGAAGATTGTACTGGCCCGTACGTATGAAGAAGCTATAGGCATTTACGAGAAATACAAAAATAATATATTAGGAGTCATTACCGATGTCCGCTTTCCACGTGTGGAACGTGGTGAAAAGGACGGACTTGCCGGTATCAAGCTTTGCGCTGCCATCCGTAAGGAAGATCCCTTCGTACCGCTCATCATTCAGTCGTCCGAATCGGAGAATGCGCTTTATGCTTCAAAATATGGTGCCGCCTTTATCGATAAGAATTCCAAGAAGATGGACGTAGACCTGCGCCGCATCGTATCGGACAATTTCGGTTTCGGCGACTTTATCTTCCGTAATCCCGACACACTGGAAGAGATAGCACGTGTAAAGAACCTGAAGGAATTACAAAACATCCTTTTTGCCGTACCGGCAGAGTCATTCCTCTATCATATCAGCCGCAACCATGTCAGCCGTTGGCTCTACTCACGCGCCATGTTCCCGGTAGCTGAATTTCTGAAACCTATCACCTGGAACAGTTTGCAGGATGTGGACGCCCACCGTAAAATCATCTTCGAAGCAATTGTAAAATACCGTAAGATGAAGAACCAGGGTGTGGTAGCCGTGTTCAAGCGTGACCGTTTCGACCGCTACTCCAACTTCGCCCGCATCGGTGACGGCTCATTGGGAGGTAAAGGGCGCGGCCTCGCTTTCATCGACAATATGGTGAAGCATCACCCTGAATTCGAAGAATTCGATAACGCCCGCGTTGCCATTCCCAAGACCGTAGTGCTCTGTACTGATGTCTTCGATGAGTTTATGGAGACAAATAATCTGTATCAAGTGGCCCTTTCGGATGCGGAGGACGATGTGATCCTGCGATACTTCCTGAAAGCGAAGTTACCCGACCGACTGGTAGAGGACTTCTTTACCTTCTTTGATGTAGTGAAGTCTCCGCTTGCCATCCGTTCATCTTCTTTGCTGGAAGATTCACACTATCAACCTTTTGCCGGAATATACAATACGTATATGATCCCCTATCTGGATGATAAATACGAAATGCTCCGTATGTTGTCCGATGCCATAAAAGGCGTGTACGCTTCGGTCTACTTCCGCGACAGTAAAGCATATATGCAGGCCACAAGCAATGTCATCGACCAGGAAAAGATGGCGGTCATTCTGCAAGAGGTAGTCGGCAACCAATATGGTGACCGTTACTACCCCAGTATGTCCGGTGTGGCACGCTCGCTGAACTATTATCCTATTGGTGATGAAAAAGCCGAAGAAGGTACTGTGAACCTCGCCCTCGGTTTGGGAAAATATATCGTAGACGGTGGTATGACACTCCGCTTCTCTCCCTATCATCCCCATCAGATATTGCAGACCAGCGAAATGGAAATAGCACTGAAAGAGACGCAAACCCGTTTCTACGCTCTCGACCTGCGTAATGCCGGACACGATTTCTCTATGGACGACGGCTTCAACCTGTTGAAACTGCACGTGAAAGAGGCGGAAAAGGACGGAGCACTGAATTATATAGCCTCTACCTACGATCCCTACGACCAGATTATTCGCGACGGTCTATATCCCGGCGGACGCAAAGTCATTACCTTCGCCAATATCCTGCAACACGACGTTTTCCCGTTGGCACGCATACTGCAACTGGTACTGAAATACGGTGAACAGGAAATGCGCCGCCCCGTTGAAATAGAATTTGCCGCCACCATGAGTCGGGAACAGGACAAATCGGGTACTTTCTACCTGTTGCAGATACGCCCCATCGTAGATACGAAAGAGATGCTGGACGAAGATCTGACAGCCATACCTGACGATAAAGTACTGCTTCGCTCCAACAATTCCCTGGGACATGGAATTATGAATGATATCTATGATGTCATCTATGTGAAGACGGATGATTACAGCGCATCACACAATCAAGAGATTGCCTGGGAAATAGAGAAACTGAACCAACAATTCCTTGATGAAGGCAGGAACTATGTTCTCGTTGGTCCCGGACGTTGGGGTAGCAGTGACACATGGCTGGGTATTCCTGTAAAATGGCCACATATCAGTGCTGCCCGCGTCATTGTGGAAGCCGGATTGACGAATTATCGCGTAGATCCCAGCCAAGGGACCCACTTCTTCCAGAACCTGACTTCTTTCGGTGTAGGCTACTTCACTATTAATGCCTTTATGAATGATGGCGTGTATGATCAGGACTTCCTGAATGCACAACCGGCCGTACACGAAAGCAAGTATCTGCGGCATGTCCACTTCGAACAACCTGTAACAGTAAAGATGGATGGCAAGAAGAAGCTGGGTATTGTGCTCTTACCCGGTGAGTGAACATGCAAAAGATGCCATCTGCATCAGTAGGTATTAGTCTTTCTGCTGATGCAGTATGATCATCACCACTTCGCTGGGCGCAAAGAGCCGGATGTTCTTATTGGATGTACCGATGCCATTGGTTATAATCATCGGTATGTGATGCGAGTTGTATTTCAATCCGGTGCGGAAACGCTTACCATAATGGGATGGAATGATTGGTGCGTACAAGCCAAATAGAGTGACCTGTCCTCCATGAGTATGTCCGGCAAGTACGAGATCGGTATTCGTAATGGGAACATCTTCCGCATAGTCAGGCGTATGCGTCAGCAGAATGACAAAATCATCGGGTGAAAGTCCAAGTGTGGGAGATGTGCCATTCTTCTTTAAATTGAAAGGATTACGTACGCCGGCAATCAAAATTTCTTCTCCGTCCCGTCTCAAAGTATCTACTTTATGTTCCAGCAAGTGCATACCGTACTTCTGCAATCCACGTACAATATCATCATAACAGGCTTCATAGTCATTATTACCCAGTACGACATACGTCCCCATCGGTGTTTTCACCCCGGACAGGGCAGCCAAAAGGGGCTGAACATATTCGCAACCTTCATGCAAGTCACCACCTATCAACAATGCATCTGCATGCTGGTTATTGAGCAACTTGACTAAATTAGCCAATCCCTTCTCTTTGAAAAGACTTCTATAATGCAAGTCGGATATAAAGGCAATACGAAAACCATCGAAAGCAGTTGGTACATCGGGATGGGTAAATTCATAAGTCCTTACCCGACTGATGCCTTTATATCCGGAACCGGACTTGGAAGACGAAAACATACTGCTACCCGACTTACAGGAAGAAAAGAATAGTAAGGAAAGGATACATATATAAAATAAATTCTTCATCATAGGCAAGTATATTATTCATCGCAAGTGAGCACATTATTCATCATAAACGAATACAAAGATAGGCATTTTCTGTATCTTTGCTACAAAATTGGTAAATGATAACTTACTTCTAAAACCAGAATATGAAAGAGATCAAACAGAATTCCCCCCATGCATGGCTCCTTGCAGCCCGTCCCAAAACCTTGACGGGAGCTATCATTCCTGTGATGATAGGTACTTCACTGGCATTTGCCGACGGACAATTCAAAATTGTTCCCGCTCTGCTGTGTATGCTCTTTGCCTGCGGTATGCAGATCGCCGCCAACTTCATCAACGACCTCTTCGACTTCCTGAAAGGTACCGACCGTACCGACCGCCTGGGCCCGGAACGTGCCTGCGCACAAGGCTGGATTACACCGGGAGCCATGAAAGTGGGAATCGGTGTCATCGTTATTCTATCCTGCATTTCCGGTCTCGGATTGCTATACACAAGTTGGGGAGAACTGCCTCACGGAGGATGGGAACTCATTGTGCTGGGAGTATTCTGCGTAATATTTGCCTTCCTTTATACCACCGTCCTCTCCTATCAAGGTTGGGGCGACTTACTGGTGCTGATATTCTTCGGCTTTGTTCCGGTAGGCGGCACATACTATGTGCAGGCATATACATTCACCCCAAACGTCATCATTGCTTCGCTCATCAGCGGACTGGTAATAGATACCTTATTAGTTGTGAACAATTATCGCGACCGTGATCAGGATGCCCTCAGCGGAAAACGTACGCTCATCGTCCGTTTCGGAGAACCTTTCGGCAGATACCTTTACCTCTGGCTCGGCATCATCGCGACATTGCTTTCCTTCTGGTTTGCCCAAGGCTGGAACTATGCAGGTATCTTCATGCCTTTCACCTACCTTTATTTCCACGTAACTACCTGGAAACGCATGGTAAAGATACGAAGCGGTAAAAAATTAAACAGCATACTGGGCGAGACTTCGCGCAATATGCTGTTTATGGGGATTCTTCTTAGTGTTATAATAGCAATCACTAACCGTTAATCACTAACATCATCTCTTTCCGTACATCTTCTCGTAATAGTGCTGATAATCACCGCTGGTTACTTCTTCCACCCAGTCCTGATTATTCAGATACCACTCGATAGTCTTCACGATACCGTCTTCGAATTTCGTTTCAGGATACCAGCCTAAAGCAGCAGTGATCTTTGCCGGATCAATGGCATATCGCTGGTCATGGCCGAGACGGTCTTTCACGAAGGTTATCAGGTCTTCATTAATCCAGCTGATATCAATCTGACCGTCTTCATCCTTCACTTTCTTCTTCAGAACTTCACGATATTCCGGTTTCTCCGTCATCAATCGGTGGATAGTGGCAATAGTTAACTTCACGATTTCGAGGTTGGTCTTTTCATTATGACCGCCTACATTGTACACTTCACCTTCTACGCCTTCGCGAACTACCAGGTCGATAGCTTTGCAATGGTCTTCCACATACAACCAGTCGCGCACATTGCTACCGTCACCATAAACAGGAAGCTTCTTGCCTTCCAGAATATTCTTGATAATCAGCGGAATCAACTTTTCGGGGAAATGATACGGACCGTAGTTATTGGAACAGCGGGTAATGGTTACCGGCATCTTATACGTATCATGATAAGCCATAACCACCATATCGGCACTTGTTTTGGAAGCACTGTAAGGACTGTGCGGACAAAGCGGAGTTTGCTCTGTGAAGTATCCTTCGGCACCCAATGAGCCATACACTTCATCGGTAGAAACCTGATGATAGCGTACACCCTTGCGCCAGGTAGGATAACCATTTTCATCCTTACCCGTCACCCAGGCACGACGCG
>ERZ780139.2877-NODE-2877-length-12132-cov-2.797963_pt1 | contig 12132 bp, 8 predicted proteins | sample MGYA00511476_ERZ780139 | MGnify/ENA primary metagenome ERZ780139 (study PRJEB29588, sample SAMEA2158190) | human gut metagenome | biome: human gut; feature: human-associated habitat; material: faeces | place: Denmark | collected 2008/2010 ... | reverse complement strand
CAAAAAATTTTGAAACCATCTAATATCACTTTTCGTTCCCATTAATCGTATCTTTAACATCTGCTGTTTCCTCCTAACGCTGTACATGTCATTTTTCCTCCTCCTTTCGCAAGTTTTAAACAATAACAGAAAAAAAGACGAACTCATTTAGCATAATGAATTCGTCTTTTAAGGTAAGGTTATTAGGTTTTCTTGTACGTCATATAGTAAATTTGGTATTATTTAGCACTGATTTTCACAGATTTTCGAACTAATTTGATGTACAAATGATGTACCAGCCCTTTTTGGGGAGGTATTTTTCATTTTCAATCCTTCTCAAAAAGTGCTTTTTTTCGTTCAATCATCTCATCAATTCTAGCGATATATTGCTTGATATCCTTGACATTCTCGCATCTTTCGATGTGATAACCATCCGGTAGATTCCAGACACGTTTGGTGGAAGCTCCGGCTCCGCAAGCCAGGATGGCCTGTTTCTCTTCCATGATCAAAATGTTATACACCCCAGCCTTGTCCTGCTCTGCATATCCAACATTCTCGAAGTTTCCGGCAATGTTCTTCTGGCGATACAGGTAATATGGCACAAGTCCCATGCGTTCTGCTGACGCTGCTGCCGCCTCGACCATCTGCGTGATCTCAGTCCCCGGATCCATTGTTCTTCCTTCCTGACCGAACTTCGCCGCACGTTTGATTGCGAGTGCGTGTACTGTCAGGCTATCCGGATGAAGCTTCTCGATCTTCTCAAGTGTATCCTGCATATCTGCCGCATCTTCTCCCGGAAGTCCGGCGATCAGATCCATATTAATATTATCGAATCCAAGCTCACGTGCAAGGTGGAAGATTTGTTCTACATCTTCTACCGTATGTTTTCTTCCGACAAGATCAAGCGTCTTCTGCTGCATTGTCTGTGGATTGACGGAAATGCGGGTTACAGGATATTTGCGGATCACTTCGAGCTTTTCTCGTGTGATACTGTCCGGTCTTCCGGCTTCAACTGTAAACTCAAGCACATGCTCTAGGTCAAAATCCTCCCGAATCGTTCCAAGCAGACGGTCAAGCTGATCTGCCTCGAGTGTTGTCGGTGTTCCTCCACCGATGTATACCGTATCGAGTGGTTTTCCCTGCATCAGCTTTGCCGTAGCTTTCAATTCTTTGATCATCGCATCAAGGTAACAATCGACCTGATCTTTCCACTCAGCGATTGGTGAAGAGCTGAATGAGCAGTAGGAGCAGATGCTTGGACAGAATGGAATTCCTGCATACAGGCTGTATCCATTCTGACAATCCAGTCGATCCAGCAGTGCTTTCTCCCGGCAGGCAATCTCATACGCAATCTGTGCTTTCTTATCCGTGACACAATATTGTTCTTTTAGAAATTCAAAGATTTCTTCTTTTGTCATTCCCTGCTCGATTTTCTGCATTACAAGCTTTGTCGGACGGACTCCGGTCAGCATTCCCCAGGCAAGTTCCTGTCCTGTCTGCTTTGAGAGAAACTGATAGACTTTCTTCGTTACATCGCGTTTCTCTTCCTGCACATCTTCTGTCTGCACGCATTCTTCCGGTGCAAGGGAAAAGCAAGTCCCTTCCGGCAAATGTATCTTCACCAGTGGTTCTTGCTTCTCATCTACTGTCTGCACGATATCCTCTTTTGGATAAAATGCTTTCGTGACATGGTATACGTTATAAGTAAATTTGTTCTTCTTACTTTCTATCTTTATCATATGAATGGATTATGCTCCTTCTCAAACTGAACTGATGTCTCTTCCATATGTCCCGGATAGATCTTTGTATCATCCGGAAGTGTCATGATCTTCTCCTGTACAGAGCGGACCAGCTGGCTGCTGCTTCCTGTCGGTAGGTCTGTTCTTCCGATAGAAGCACAGAACAGCGTATCTCCACTGAACAATCTATGTTCTTTTGGTAGGTAATAGCAGCATCCTCCTACGGTATGTCCCGGTGTATGAAGTACATCAACTTCAATTCCTGCGCATTCGATCACCTGACCGTCTCTTACAGGCTGTGCTCCGTGGAATGCGTATTTCGGTCCGTACATACAAGAAACATTCAGTCGGTCATCCTCGATCACCGGAAGTTCGTCTTCGCCTGCGTAAACCGGCACAGGAAAGGCTTTGAGGAAATCATCAATTCCCATGATGTGGTCAAAATGTCCATGTGTCAGAAACAATGCTTTCATTTCCAATCCATTGTTCTTGATATAATTGACATATTCCTGCGGACATTCTGCCATATCCACTGCAAAACATTCCTTCGTCTCTTCATTGGTTACAATATAGCAATTCGTTCCAATTGACCCCAGTACAATACTTTCAACCTTCATTCGTTTTCCTCCATCAGCCTGTTGTTCTCTCAATATCAATTACATTTTCAATCTGTCTGAGCTTTCCGATCACACGGTTCAATTCTTCTCTTCCGTGTACAACAAATCCCATCTCCATTGTCGCCGTACCCTTCTTGCTTGTCCGGGTATTCATGGACTTCACGTCAATCTTCTCTTCAGTAAATACCTTTGATACATCCAGCAGAAGTCCTCTTCTGTCGTCTGCAAATATCTTCAGTTCTGCAAGATACTGACCGCCTTCTTCGAGATCATTATCCTCCCATTCTGCTGTGATCAGACGGGATCTCTCCACATCAGAAAGATTGATGATATTGATACAATCTGTTCTGTGGATCGACATTCCGCGCCCTCTTGTTACAAAACCGACAATCTCATCTCCCGGCACCGGATTACAGCACTTTGAGAAGCGTACTGCCATATCATTGATTCCCTTAACTACGATTCCGCTCTTTGACTTGGCAATGTGTACTCTCTGTTTATTCGCTTCTGAGATCTTCTCCAAAATATTCTCATCCGTGATCTCTTTCTTATGCTCTTTCTCGTACTCTTCCAGCAGGCGGTTCACAACCTGACCCTCTTTGAGTCCGCCGTGTCCGATTGCCGCAAGTACTGCATCCCAGTCACGGAATCCGTATTTCTTCTGAACGATCTGCTGATACTTCGGCTTGATGATATCCGGCAGATTAATCCCCTTGCTCTTACAGTAGGCACTGATCAGATCCTTTCCGCGGATAATATTATCTTCTTTGTATTCCTTCTTAAACCATGAATTAATCTTGCTCTTTGCCTGTGTGCTCTTGACGATATTCAGCCAGTCACGGCTCGGTCCCTTGGAATTCTGAGATGTAAGGATCTCGATTCGGTCTCCGTTCTGAATCTTATAATCAATGTTCACAAGCTTGCCATTCACTCTGGCGCCAACCATCTTATTGCCGACTGCACTGTGGATCGCATAGGCGAAGTCAACCGGTGTGGAGCCATTCGGAAGGTTCTTCACATCCCCGTTCGGTGTGAAGCAGTATACATCTTCCTGGAACAGATCCAGGTCACCTTTCAGCAGGCTTAAGAACTCACGGTTATCAGACATGTCTCTCTGCCATTCCAGGATCTGACGCAGCCAGTTCAGCTTCTCTTCCTGTGTGTTCAGTCCTTTCGTGTTGCTTCTGCCTGTCTCTTTATATTTCCAGTGTGCTGCGATACCATATTCCGCTGTCTTATGCATCTCTTCTGTACGGATCTGGATCTCGAACGGCTGTCCGGAAGGTCCAATCAGCGTTGTATGCAGAGACTGGTACATATTCGCCTTCGGCATAGCAATATAATCCTTGAAACGTCCCGGAATCGGCGTATACATCTCATGGATCACACCAAGTGCTGCGTAACAGTCTTTCACTGAATCTACGATAATGCGGACAGCGAACAGGTCATACACCTGATCAAGTGTCTTGTTCTGATTCACCATCTTCTTATAAATACTGAAGAAATGTTTTACACGTCCGTATACTTTCGCTTCAATATCAGCATTCTTCATATGCTTTGATACTTCTGCAACGATCTGCTGCACAAATTCTTCACGTTCCGTCTTACGTGCATTCAGATCATGCACCAGCTGATTATAAACTTCCGGCTGATAATATTTCAAAGAAAGGTCATCGAGTTCTGTCTTGATCTTTGAAATACCGAGACGCTGGGCGATCGGAGCATAGATATCCATCGTCTCTCTTGATTTCTCTTTCTGCTTGGCCGGTGTCATAAACTCCATTGTACGCATATTATGCAGACGGTCTGCAAGTTTTACAATGATGACACGGATATCTTTCGCCATCGCAAGGAACATCTTTCTTAAGTTCTCTGCCTGGGCCTCCAGCTTGTCCTTGGAATAGTTCAACTGTCCCAGCTTGGTAACGCCGTCTACAAGAAGTGCCACCTCTTCACCAAACTCTGCTGAGATCTCATCGAGTGTCATTGTCGTATCTTCTACCACGTCATGAAGCATTCCAGCCACGATCGTTTCTTTGTCCATCTCGAGATCTGCAAGTATGATTGCCACCCAGAGTGGATGGATGATATAAGGCTCTCCGGATTTACGGAACTGATTCTTATGCGCTTCTTTGCCTATCTGATAGGCCTTCTCGATCATCGTAATATCTGCAGAAGGATGATACTTACGCACACGAGCTATTAAGGCCTGATATAACTCCTCCGGATCCTGATAATCCTCTGGTGCTTTTACTGCATGCCCGTCCACTATTTCCAGATTTTTATTCAGATCTTCATATTCCCGAGTGCCTGCCATATCATCTTCCCCCTTCGTTCATCCTGTGTTCTGTTCAGATCCAACTTCCAAAATGCTTCGCATTTCGTCAGTATGGCATATCCGACAAATGCATTTTAGACACAAAACGCCTTAGTTCTGAACAATTAATATGATTTAGTATATCACTATTTTTCCCTTTTTCAAATAAGAACTTCCCATTCTTCTTTATTTTAAGCAATTTGTACGGTTTTTTCGATATTATCTACTGATAATTGACAATTGTAAGCTGAATTGTTCTTCGTCCCATGTACTCATTGATGGATGGATAGTATGTAAAAGACATGATCTGCTTCTTTTCCATCTGCCGCAGACAGTCTTCCACTTCTCCGAAATAAACCGCTTCCATCTGATTTCCCTGCTGGTCCTCCAGTCTGCATTTCAGCACATTCCGGTTCTTTCCGAAGATTCTTGGCTGGATCACACGCAGTTTACTTTCTGCAAATAACGGTTTCCCATTGCCTTTTCCAAAAGGCTCCAATATCTTAAGCTCATGGATCAGCTCTTCATTAATATATGGAAACGGAAGCCGCATATCGATCGACACCTTCATCTGCAGATCCTCTTCTGTCAGATCCGCCAGTTCATTGATCCGTTTCCGGAAAACTTCGACATTTTCCTCTTCTAAAGAAAGTCCTGCTGCCAGCTTATGTCCTCCAAACTTCGTAAATAATTCCCTGCAGCGGCTCATTTCCGCAAACATATCATAGGCTTCGATCGACCGTCCGGAACCTTTCACCCCTGCCTCTCCCTTTGTCAGTACAAAGGTCGGACGATAATAACGCTCCTTGATCCTCCCCGCAATAATTCCGGCGATACTTTCGTGACACTCTGGAAGATACACGACCAGCACCTGGTCGTCCTTCCAGGAACTTGATTCAATCTGCCGGACAGCTTCTTCTACACCTTCTTCGGTCATTTCTTTCCGGCTGTCATTTAATTCTTTCAGATCTGCTGCCAGTGTCACTGCCTCTCTCCGGTTCGATGCATTAAGGAGTTCCAGTGCACGCTTGGCTGTATCCAGTCTTCCGCCGGCATTGATGCACGGTCCGATCACAAATCCGATATGATAAGTATTCAGGTTCGCTGTATCTACCCCTGTACATTGCATCAATGCGTGAAGCCCTTCATTCTTCGTTGTCTTCAGAAGCTCAAGTCCCTTTTTCACAAAGACACGATTCTCTCCAACCAGATCCATCACATCACCGATCGTGGCAATCGCAACATTTTCCATCAGGCTTTCCTGCAGATGCTCTACCTCCTGCTCTGACTTTCCAGACACTCTGTACAAAACCTCAACCAGCTTATACGCTACAGCTGCGCCGCACAGCCCTTTAAATGGATACTCACAGTCTGCTCTGTGCGGATCGACCACTGCATCCGCCGGTGGCAGAAGATACTTTTTCTCCCCATTTTCTTCCAGATACGGAACTTCATGGTGATCTGTCACAACGATCGTCATCCCATTTTCTTTTCCGTAAGCAATCTCGCTCATTGCCGCAATTCCATTATCACAGGTGATGATCGTGTCTACATCATCCTCCAGTGCACGGTCGATCAGCATCTGATTCAATCCATATCCGTCTTTGATCCTGTCTGGAATATCCGTATCGACATCTACCCCAAGTCCTGCAAGCCCCTGTTGCAAAATATACGTTGCATTGACTCCATCAATATCATAATCACCGATCACACGGATTTTCTTTCCTTCTTCTATTTTCTCCTTAAGAATATCTACCGCACGATCCATATCTTTCATCAGTAAGCCGTCATACAGATCCTCCACTGTTCCATTCAGATAAAAATCAATTGCTTCATCTCCGATCACATCACGGTTCCTCATCAGTCGTGCAATGATCGGGGAGATCTGATATTTCTCTGCTATTCCATTAAAATCCGCCTTTTTCATTGCGACGAACCATTTCTCCATCCAAATACCCTCCCAGTCTGTCAGTATCATATTTTCTTATTATAGCAAAAATCTGCCGTATCGAAAATCATTTTTCATTTCCGATACGGCAGATTCTATTTCGTTACTGTTTCCAGGCTGCTATTTATTTCTTAGCGTTTTTTGCTCTTTTTGTTCTTGAAAGAAGTCTTCTTTCCTTTTTTCTTCTTGGAGCTGTCGTCTGCAGATGTATCTGCTGCGTTACTCTCTGTGGAAATAGTTCCTTCTTTCTTGTCTGCTGCTTTTACAGAAACTGCCTTTGTGCCGGAAGCTGCTCTCGCAGCCTTCGCTTCCTCACCAAGTCTTGTCTTCATCACATACCACAGTGCACCTGTGATACATACGGATGTATATCCACCGCAGATGATACCTACCATCAGAGGTGCAGCGAATTCCTTAATGGAGCTTACACCAAGGATATACAGAGCAACGACCATGACAAATGTTGTAAAGTTTGTATAGATCGTTCTTGTCAGTGTCTGAGTAATACAGCGGTTTACAAGATCCTTCAGATCTTCTGTACGGCTCTTTGTTGCCAACGCCTCACGGATACGGTCAAAGATAACGATCGTACCGTTGATAGAATATCCGACAATTGTCAGCATACATGCAATAAATGTATTTCCGACAGATACTCTTGCGATTACATAGAACCCAAGAACTACAAGTACGTCATGCATCAGTGCGACAACAGCACTTGTTGCGAAACGGATATCTTTGAAACGGAACCAGATGTAAAGCAGCATACAGATTGTAGCAATGATCACAGCTATAACAGCATCTCTTCTCATCTCGGAACTTACTGTTGAGCTGATATTCTCTGTAGCGATATCAGATGCCTCTACCCCGTAGTTCTCATTCAGATAAGAAGCAAGTGCTTCACGTTTCTCAAGATCAAGTGTCTGTGTCTTGAAGACTACCTGATTGCTGTCTTTTACTGTCTGAACCTGAATATTCTTATCTCCTGTGATTTCTTCCAGGCTTGGGATCATCTGGCTGTCGATCTCTTCGAGAGTATATGCTTTATCAAATGTTACATTTGTTGAAGTACCGCCTACGAAATCAAGGCTGTAGTTCATCGCACCGATTCCTCTTGCATGGTTCACACCCATCATGACCGGTCCGGCCAGGCAAAGGATGATGGAAACAATGAAGAAAATCTTTTTCTTTCCAAGAAAATCAACCGGTTTACGTTCTTTCAGATGTCTTCCGTATACTTTCTCATTGCGGATGCCTGCTCCATAGAAGGAAAAGATGATCAGTCTTGTGATCACGAGTGCTGTAAACATGGATACGACAATACCAAGTGCAAGTGTCTGGGCGAATCCCTTTACAGTACCGCTTCCGCGAAGCCACAGCACGCCTGCTGCGATCAGTGTTGTGATATTTCCGTCAACGATTGCGGACATTGCTTTCTGGAATCCTGATTTCAGAGAAGCGTGTACGCTCTTTCCTGCTGTCAGCTCTTCTTTCACACGGGCGAAGATGATAACGTTCGCATCTACCGCCATACCGATACCAAGGATGATACCTGCGATACCTGGAAGTGTCAGTGTGATATCAAATGCATTTAAAAGGATTAAGATCAGTTCTGTGTAAAGGATCAGTGCAAGACTGGATGCAAGTCCCGGAAGGAGGTATACCCAGCACATGAATACACATACGATTGCCAGACCGATGATACCTGCGATCAGACTTCCTTTCAGAGCGTCCTGTCCAAGCTGTGCTCCTACTACTTCTGAGCTAAGCTCTTCAAGTTCCAGATTCAGTCCACCGATACGGATTGTAGAAGCGATGTTATCAGCCTCTTCATAATCCATGTTTCCTGAAATCTGAGCTTTTCCATTCTCAATCACTGCATTTACCTTTGGCACACTAATCAGTGCTCCGTCGTAGTAAATGGCAATTGTATCATTATTGTTGTTATAAGCTTCTTCTGTTGCTGTCTTGAACTTCTCTGCACCCTCATCTGTCAACTCAAGATCAACACCATACTTTTTATTTCCTGTTGTTGAGTCGTTGAGCACTCCGGCTGAAGCTGTCTTTACTTCTGTACCTGTCAGTACGATGGAGTCTGTATCTTTCAGTTCGTCGATTGACTTATTCAGTGTATATCCGGAAGCTGTCAGGGAATAGTTTTCATTTCCCTCACTGTCTTTATGCTTGATAAAGTACAGTGAACCCGGCTGTCCAAGTTCTTCCAGGATCTTGTTTGCGTCGCTCACACCCGGAATCTCGATACTGATACGGTTGTCTCCAACCTGATAAGCCTGTGCCTCTGTGCTGTACTGCTCCACACGTTTCTGAAGCTTGTACACGGTGTCATCCATGTCTGCCTGAGATGGCTTGTCACCTTTTACCTGATATGTAATGCTGACTCCGCCTTCCAGGTCAAGACCGAGATTGATGTTCTTCGCAGCTCCCATTCCCTTTAAATCAAGTCCAAGCACACAGGTCATACCGAAGAGTGCTGTAACTGCGATTACGAGAATGAGGCTGAGAATACTCTTACCTTTCTTCATCTCTTTCTTTCCTTTCTTGACTGCTGCTCTCTAACTTTATTGTTCTTCATCCGCCAGGGCAGCCTTTATCATGATCGCACATTCCACACGTTTTCTCTCCATCTCACAGCTCACTTCGTAAGTATCATGGATCGTATTATGGAACTTGTAAGAATTCGCCATACAGCCACCACTGCAGTAGAATCTGGCAAAGCAGGTTCTGCAGCTTTCCTTGGAATATACGCTGCATCCACGGAATTCTTCCGCAATCTCCGGTTTTGTAATTCCCTCATCGACATTTCCCATGAGGAATTCTTCCTGTCCTACAAACTGATGACATGGGTAGAAATCTCCCCAAGGTGTCACTGCCAGATACTCTGTACCTGAACCACAGCCGGACAGACGCTTGGACACGCACGGTCCTCCTTCAAGATCGATCATGAAGTGGAAGAAATTGAATCCTCTTCCGCTCTTCTCACGCTCGATCAGGAATTTTGCGAGTTTATCATATTCTTCAAAGATCTGTGGAAGATCTTCTTTCTGGATTGCATATGGTTCTGTGTCATCACCTACTACAGGCTCGATTGACATCTGCTTGAATCCAAGATCTGCGAAATGTTCTACATCCTTGGAAAAATCCAGGTTATTTCTTGTAAATGTACCTCTAATGTAGTACTTCTCCTGATTACGGCTCTCTGCCAGCTTCTGGAACTTCGGAACGATCAGATCATAGCTTCCTTTTCCGTTACGGAACGGGCGCATCTGGTCATTCACTTCTTTTCTTCCGTCAAGACTGATGACAACGTTGTCCATCTCTTTGTTCACGAACTCCTGAACTTCATCGTTCAAAAGAACTCCGTTTGTTGTAAGTGTGAAACGGAAATGCTTGTCATGAAGTTTCTCCTGCTCTCTTCCGTAAGCAACCAGGTCTTTGACAACCTGCCAGTTCATCAGCGGCTCACCACCGAAGAAGTCAACTTCAAGGTTTCTTCTTGTTCCTGAATTCGCGATCAGGAAATCAAGTGCTTTCTTACCAACCTCGTAAGACATCAAAGCCCTGCGGCCGTGGTATTCTCCCTCTTCCGCAAAGCAGTACTTACAGGCAAGGTTACAGTCATGTGCAATATGAAGACATAAAGCCTTAACAACTGTCTTACGCTGCTTTACAACGTCGATAAAGCTCTCATAAATGTCTTTTGTAAACAGACGTCCCTGTTCCGTCAGTTCTGTTACTGCCTCTAAAATATCCAGCAGATCTTTCTCAGAATATTTCTCTCCAAGCTCTTTTTTCAATGCTTCTGCTGTTTCCGGAGATTTCAATGTCTCCACTGTATGATCTTCATTCATGCGATTAAGCACTTCGATGACATCATACGCTTCCTGATCCACAACATGTACAGCTCCGCTGTTCACGTCGAGGACGATATTATATCCATTGTTCTGGTACTGATGTATCACGTGGATACCTCGCTTTCTATATGTATTTGTAAATCTATTTGTAACTGTTCAAAGCCCGGCATTTTCACAATGCAGCTCTAAGCAGATACGTCTAAAACATGCTTAAGGCAGCGATTTGCACCGCTGCCTCACCTGTAATCCTGTTGCTGTTTTTCGCATAATTGCAGGCAGTATCACCGCTCAAAGCAACTCTGCAGCAACATTATCTTCACTTTCAGGTTTTCTTATTTTGCGTTTTCGCAAGTCTGGTTTCCTACTGTACAGGATGTCTTACATGCAGACTGGCAAGATGTCTGACACTCTCCGCATCCACCTTTTTTAACTGTGTTGTTCAGTGTCTGTGTATTCAGTGTTTTAATGTGTTTCATTTTTACTCCTCCTAACTTCGCACATATTGCTTTCGTTATTATAGCACACACAGCCAGGTTTTTAAAGTATTTTTTCACACATCCGTCTGGTTTTTCTTCATGAGACCATCCCCCCGAGCATCCCGCCTCCGGCACAAAGTACAAATGTCAGAAACAAATCTCCTGTCCCTGACGAAACCTCACGGTACATTCCAAATGAGATGAGCAGTAATAGAACAAAATAAACCACACCGGTTCCAAGCCCCCAGAGGAACTTCTTTTGGCCTTCCAGTTTTCCCATCACAAAACCACCGGAAAAAGTTCCTATTACATAAATGAGAATAATTCCCAGATTTACATTTTCTTCACTCAATCCTGCTTTATAAAGGAGAAGTGCAAGAATTAACAGAAACATTCCTGTGACCAGATAGGCGCAAAGTAATGCCTTCACTAAATTTTCTGCGTATATTATCCCTTTTTTCCCATGATTTTCTCTCATTTTCTTTTCCTTTCGATGCATGTCCGGTTTTCCACTGATACTATTCTATGCATCCTCCCGGAAAAATATGACACTTTTAACTTAACTGCCTCCCAAGCAGATCTGCTGCGCCTGCCGCAAACTTCTTTTCCATTTCTCCAAAATGCTTTTTCTCATTTTTCTGCAGAAAGATCACTCCACCTGCAATATCACCTTCACTGAGAATCACACTGATTATTTCCTCGCTGTATTCACTCCTGTCTTTTGTAATTGCTACAAACTCAGCGTCACAGCTCTTTTTCAACACGGTCTTTCTTTCTTGAAACACTTCTGCCAGCTCTGCACTCAACAGCATTTCCTGAAGTTCTTTCTTCCCGTTTCCTGCTGCCGCGATCACCTGATCTGTATCAGTGATACAGACTGTACAATCAAGTGTCTTTGAAAGACTATCTGCATAAATCCCTGCCAGTGATCCTAGTTCACCGATTGGAGAATATTTCTTTAAAATCACCATTCCTTCTCTGTCTGTAAAAATTTCCAGTGGATCACCTTCACGGATCCGCAATGTCCTTCTTATTTCTTTCGGAATTACGATTCTTCCAAGATCATCTATCCTCCGGACTATCCCTGTGGCTTTCATGGCACATTTCCTCCATAATTATATCTTAATGATGTGAGTGTCAAAAGTAAATTTTGCCACTCACTGATGTAACCGGATTGCTCCATTGCT